>Ga0101944_10001928_pt1 | contig 37521 bp, 31 predicted proteins | sample DewCreD2012metaG_FD_75245 | JGI IMG/M metagenome (GOLD analysis project Ga0101944, IMG submission 75245) | Hot spring sediment bacterial and archeal communities from British Columbia, Canada, to study Microbial Dark Matter (Phase II) - Dewar... ... | reverse complement strand
TGCGGATCGGCGAGATCACGGAAAACTCGGCATCGGTGCGTTTCCGGCTTTCGCAGCAGCCCCGGCAGAACAAAGGGCGGTACGAGCCGCCGAAGTACGAAGGCCAGCGCCCGCCCGCTCTGGCCGACGACCAGGATCCCTGGCTCCTGCCCGGCGGCGTGCCCGGTCTGCCCGGACGCGCGCGGCTCTGGGTGGCCACGCGCCCGGACATGAAAGACGCCAAACCCGGCGAGTGGCTCCAGGCGGAAACCAGGAGCGACTTCGTCCTGAAAACCTCCATCACCGGCCTTCGCCCGGGAAGAACCTATTACGTCGGCGTGGAAATCCACTCGAAACCCGACAAACCCGTGGCATCCTTCACTACCGCCCCGGAATCGAACCGCCGCGCTCCAGTCAAATTCACCGCGGTCACCTGCCTCGCCTACCGTTCTCTCGACCATGAAGAGGGATTTGAAATCTTCCCGTCCATGGAGAAAATCGCCCCGCAATTTGTCGTGTTCGCCGGGGACAATGTCTATTACGACAACGACCCGCCTCTGGCCAATACCACCGAGGCCGCCCGCTATCACTGGCAGCGCCTCTACGCCATGCCCCGCCCTCTGGCCTTCTTCGCCAGAATCCCGCAGTACTGGATGAAGGACGATCACGACACGCTCTGCGACGACTGCTGGCCCGGCCGCGATCCGGACTGGATGAAGCCGATGACCTTCGCCGAAGGGCAGCGGATTTTCCTCGAACAGACGCCCATTGAAGGAAAAACCTACCGGACCTTCCGCTGGGGCAAAAGCCTGCAGATCTGGCTCCTGGAAGGCCGCGATTTCCGCTCCCCGAACGACGCGCCCGACGGCCCCGCGAAAACCATCCTCGGCGCCGAACAGAAAGCCTGGCTGAAGTCGACGCTCGACCAGAGCGACGCGGACTGGCGCGTCATCATCAGCCCCACTCCCTGGGTTGGCCCAGACCGCCCCGATAAGGCCGATAATTACGCCAATGCCGCCTTCGCCACGGAAGGGAAAGAAATGCGCGCCTGGGCGTCGCAGAAGAAAAATGTCGTGGTCATTTGCGGCGACCGCCACTGGCAATATCATTCCGTGGATCCCGGGACCGGGCTTCACGAGTTCAGCACGGGGCCTGCATCGGACTCGCACGCCGGAGGCAGCCCGGGCGAGGACAAGCGCTACCACCGCTTCCATCGCGTGGCCGGCGGCTTCCTCAGCGTGAGTGTCGAACCATCCGCCGCGGGCAGCCGGTTGATTCTGCGCCACCACGACGTCAAAGGCGCCGTCGTGTACGAGTTCTCCTTGGGCAGCTGAGCGCACACTGCCCCCCCGCGCGAAACCGCCCCGGGGTGCGAGCCGCGCGGATGACCGCTGACTCCCGGCGGCTCACAACCGTGCTGCGCCGCCCTCGCCCCAACGGATTTCCCCTCGCGCTTGCGCGAGGGCTACATCCCAACCGTGCCGCCCGCGCCCTCTCCTTCGGGTTTCCCCTCGGCCTTGGCCGAGGGCTGCATCCCAACCGTGCAGCCCGTGCCCTCCCTGTCGGATTTCCCCTGGCGTTTGCGCGCAGGCCCAACCGTGCACCTAACCCACGCTTCGCCGCAGTGCTCCCCCCTCGCCCCAACGGATTTCCCCTCGCGCTTGCGCGAGGGCTGCATCCCAACCCTGCCCCCGCGTTGCTGTTTCGCATGGCCCCCGGGCCCTCCCTTGTCCGCGGACGCGGGACTCTGATACCAATCAGGCAGGAGTTTCCATGCACCGGAGAACTTTCCTCGCTGTGTCCGCCCTCTCCGCCGCCGCTCCGCTGCCCGCGGAAGCGCAGAAGCTCGGCGAATGGACGGCCCTCGGCGCGCTGGCCGAAAAAGACGGCGCCACGCCCATCGTCGGCGCGCGCTGGTTCGAAGCCGAAAAGACGGGCGACGGCATGGCCTACACCTTCCGCCCCGGACTCCTGGCAGGAGCGAAAGCCATCGCCTGCGACATGCTGATCGACGGCCGCGACGTCGTCGCCTTCCGCATCACGCTGGGCGAAGGCGAAAAGGGACGCCGCTTCCGCTTTGATTTCGGCGGACTGCCGCAGTGCAGTTTCCGCGTGCGGATGGACCTGTCGCTCGTCGACCAGAACCGCTGGATGGCCGACCGCGAAGCCGCGTTCCTCAAGCCCCTCTGCGGCGGCGACCGCGTGGACCTCGCCCTGGTCGACCGGTTGACCTTCACCGTGCTGCGCAAGGCTCCGCGCACCGCCCGCTGGTGCATGACCGATCTCCAGGTTCTTCCCAAAATGCCCGAAAAACTGGCCGAGCCTGTGCTGCCGAAGGGCCCCCTGATCGACGAGTTCGGCCAGAGCACGCTGCACGAGTGGCCCGGAAAGACCCGCAGCGCGGATGAACTGAAGCAGCGCCTCTCCGTGCAGCTCCAGCTCACGCCAGAACAGAAGTGGCCGGAAACGTTTTCCCGCTGGGGCGGCTGGAAAGAGAGGAAACTGGGCGAGGGCAGCGGCTTCTTCGCGGTGAGAAAGGAAGGCGGCCGCTGGTGGCTCGCCGACCCGGACGGCTACGCCTTCTGGTCCACCGGGCTGGACTGCGTGCGCGTAGACTGCGAGGCGCGCGTCGACGGGCTCGAAACGGCGCTCAAATGGCGCCCGGAGAAGCCCGAATACGAAGCCGCCTGGAGCCAGGACCGCCCCGGCCGCCAGGGGGCGCGATTCGTCAATTTCCTCGCCGCCAATTTCATCCGCGTCTTCGGCAGCGAGGGATGGCGCGAAAAGTGGGCCGCCATCGCCCTGGCCGAGATGCGCCGCCTCCGCTTCAACACCGTCGCCAACTGGAGCGAGTGGGAGATCGCCGCCCGCGCCTCGTTCCCCTATGTCCGCCCCCTGAATTTCCGCCCCGCCCGCAGCGGCGCCATCTACCGCGACTTCCCCGACATCTTCCATCCCGGCTTCGAGCAGGACGCCGCCGATTTCGCCCGCCAGCTGGAGAACACCGCAAAAGACCCGGCCTTCATCGGCTACTTCCTCATGAACGAGCCCACCTGGGGCTTCTCGTCAGAGCTGCCCGCCGCCGGCATGCTCTACACGTCAGACCTCTGCCACACGCGCGAGGAACTCGCCCGCTGGCTGGCGGCGAAATACGAAACCGCCGCCGCGCTCTCGAAAGCCTGGGCCATGGAGGCGACTTTCGACCAGATTGCCCGCGGGCGCTGGCGCAGGCCGCTCTCCAGAGAGTCGCAAGCCGACCTGCGCGAGTTCAGCGTGCGGATGGTGGAGCGCTACTTCACGGCGCTGTCCCGCGCCTGCCGCAAGGTGGACCCCAACCACCTGAACCTCGGCATGCGCTGGGCCGGCGTGCCCCCCGAGTGGGCCGTGGCCGGCATGAAGAGCTTCGATGTCTTCAGCCTGAACAACTATCGCGAGAAGCTCCCCCGCGACGTCTCGGACAGGATCCACGCCATGCTCGGCATGCCCGTGCTGATTGGCGAGTGGCACTTCGGCGCGCTGGACGCGGGGTTGCCAGCCACCGGACTCGGCCACGTCCGAACGCAGGCCGACCGCGGCCGCGCCTACCGCGTCTATCTCGAGGACGCCGCCGCAAACCCCAACTGCGTGGGCGCGCACTGGTTCACGATGTACGACCAGAGCGCCCTGGGCCGCTTCGACGGCGAGAACTACAACATCGGCTTCCTCGACATCTGCAACCGGCCGTACGCGGAAATCTGCGCCGCGGCCGCAGCCTCGCACGAGCGCATGTACCAGGTCGCTTCCGGCACGGCAGAGCCTTTCTCCGACGCGCCGGAATACCTGCCGATCCTCAGCGTCTGAAACGGGAGCGCCGGCTCAGGCCGACAGCAGCTTCACGGCCTTCTTGATGTCGCCCTGCGCCACCTGAATCAGGGCCCCGAAGCGGCCTTCGCCCGAAGCGATCGCCTGCATTGCATGGATGCCGATGCCTGCCGCAGCCAGCTTCGCCGTGGCGTCGGCTGCCGCCCCAGGGCGGTCCTCGCCGTTCCAGCAGATGACATTCTGCTTCGGTCCGCACTCCAGCTTCAGCTTCTTTGCGGCTTTCGCGAAAAGCTTCGGGTCGGCGGGCACCAGGTCGAACTGCGCTTTCTTGCCTTTCACGGGATAGGCCCACAGTCCGAGCAGATTCACTCCGGCGTCGCGCAACGCGCCTAGCAGCTTGGCGCCTTCTCCGGTCTTGTTCGGCACGGTCACGGAATAATACGGCAGCACGGCAATGTTGTCAGCCATCGCTTTCTCCTTCAGCAGAGGACGGTATCAGCCCGATTGTATCCCGAAGACCGAAAAAAACGGCGGCTCCCCGGGGAAATTTCTTTCCCCGGAAGCCGCCGACGCGATGCAGCGTGCAGGCAAAAAATCAGGAAGCGGGCACGCGCTTGGCCTCGAAGGGCCGCCCCTGCCCCTGGCCGCCCTCGCGGCGCGACGTGCCTTTCAGCATGTCGCCCTCAACGGTGCCTTCATAGACGGAGGTCATCGTGCCATTCGGCGTCTCCATCACGGTCTTGAACGAAAACTTGTTGCCTTCGATCTTGCCTTCCTGGATCTCCATCGTGCGCGGCTCCATCTGGCCGAACTGCATGGAGACGGTCCCGGTCAGCTTGCTGCCGTCCGATTTCAGGTCGAAGGTCTGGCGGACGGTCACTTCCTCGCCGCCGCGGTTCATGGTGCGCTCCGACACCCATTTGCCGTCGATCTGCCCGGCGACGGCCAGACCGGCGGCCACGAGAAGAACAGTCAAAATGGAGAGACAGGTTTTCATCGGGTACTCCTTCAAGCGCAGAAGCGCAGACGGAACGCCCCAGGTTACGCATGCAGCCAAATTTTGCATTCGCCGACGTGAGCCTCCCCGTCCCGCTCGACCGCAGCTTCACGTACCGGCTGCCGGAAACCCTCCGCCACCGCGTGCAGCCGGGCTGCCGCCTGCTGGTGCCCTTTGGAACGAGAAAAATGGCGGGCGTCGTTCTCCGCGTCCACAACGACCCTCCCCCCGTCGAGGCCAGGGAAGCCCTGCGCCTGCTCGACCCCGAGCCCGCTTTCGACAACGATCTGCTCGAACTCGGCCGCTGGGTCGCCCACTATTACTGCGCTCCGCTGGGCGAAGTCCTGCGCGCGATGGCGCCCATCTCGGCTGAAGTCCGCCACGCCCGCATCTGGGCTCTCACCGCCAGAGGCGTCGACGTCACCCGCCAGCTCGGTCTCGACGGCGCGGAGACAGATCCCGCCACAGAAATCCTCCGCGCCCTGGAAGCACGCCCCCTGGCTGAAGCGACTCTCGAGCGCAAAGTTCCAGGCGCGAAAAAACTGCTCGCAAGCCTCGAAAAAAAGGGCCTCGTCGAGTCCGAACACTCCGCCGGCGTCCGCGATCCTCTGCGCGCTCCAGCCGCCAGGCTGCTCGCCGAGTTTCTCGCGAGGCCGGCGGAGGGCACAAGACTGCCCCGCGCCGAGCGCGAGCTGCTCGCCTATCTCGAACTCCATCCCGGCCCGCACCGCCTCTCCGATCTCGAACAGGCCGTCAAAGGCGCATCCCAGGCCGGCCGCGCGCTCGCCCGCAAGCACTTCATCCGCCTCCGCTACGACCTGGCCGCCGGCGACGCCTCCTGGGCGCGCCCGCGCCACACGCTCACCGCGCCGCAGCAGCAGGCGTTCGACTCAATCCGCACCGCCCTCGCCGAAGGCCGCTACCAGGCCTTCCTCCTCCACGGCGTCACCGGCTCCGGAAAGACTGAGGTCTATCTCAACGCCATCGAGGCCGCCCTCGAACTCGGCCGCGGCGCCCTGCTGCTGGTTCCCGAAATCGCCCTCACGCCCGCCGTCGCCGGTCAGTTTCACGCGCGGTTCGGCGATCAGGTCTCCATCCTCCATTCCGCCTTCAACGACGCCGAGCGCGCCGAACAGTGGCGCCGCCTGCGCTCCGGCGCCGCGCGCGTCGGCGTGGGCACGCGCTCGGCCGTCTTCGCGCCCGTGCAGAACCTCGGCCTTGTCATCGTCGACGAGGAGCACGACCACAGTTACAAGCAGGAAGAAACGCCGCGCTACAACGGCCGCGACGTGGCCGTGCTGCGCGCTCAGCGCGCCGGCGCGGTGGCCGTGCTCGGCTCCGCCACGCCGTCGCTCGAAAGCCGCTACAACGCCGAGCGCGGCAAGTACTCGTTGCTTGAGCTCCCCGCCCGCATCGCCGACCGGCCGCTGCCTTCAGTCGAAATCATCGATATGCGCGAGGAGTTCCTCGAAACGCGCCAGAGCGCGCTCTTTTCGCGCCGCCTGCTGGAATCCATCGCCGCCAAACTCGAAGCCGGCGAGCAGACCATCCTCCTGATGAACCGCCGCGGCTTCTCCTCTTCCGTCTCCTGCCGCTCCTGCGGCGAGCGGCTCCAGTGCGTCCATTGCGCCATCGGCCTCACCTTCCACCGCCGCGACAACCGCCTGCTTTGCCATTACTGCAGCTACGCCCAGCGCGTGCCCAAAGTCTGCCCCCAGTGCGGCAGCGAGTATCTCTACTTCCTCGGCTCGGGCAGCGAAAAAGTCGAAGACGAGCTGCGCCGTCATTTTCCCGAAGCCCGCATCGCCCGGCTCGACCGCGACACCGCTGCCGGAAAGAACCAGTACGAGCGCATCCTCGGCGGCTTCCGCGAAGGCGTCTTCGACATCCTCGTCGGCACGCAGATGATCGCCAAAGGGCACGACATCCCCAACGTCACCCTGGTCGGCGTTATCAACGCCGACATCGGCCTCGCGCTGCCCGATTTCCGCGCCGCCGAGCGCACCTTCCAGCTCCTCACCCAGGTCGCCGGCCGCGCCGGCCGCCACCATCTGCCCGGCCTTGTCATCATCCAGACCAACTCGCCCGACCACTACGCCATCCGCTGCGCCGCCGCCCAGGATTACGCGAAGTTTTACGAGAAAGAACTCGAGTTCCGCCGCCTCATGCGCTATCCGCCCTTCTGCGCCATGGCCAACGTGCTCGTCCGCGCCGCCACTCAGGAAGCGGCCATGCGCCTCAGCGCCGAAGCCGCGCAGCAGCTCGGCCCCGGCGGCGATGGCATCAAAATCCTCGGCCCCGCGGAAGCCCCTGTGCCGCGGCTCAAGAGCGAATACCGCTACCAGATCCTCATCAAGGCCCTCTCGAGGCCGCGCCTTAACGAAATGCTCCACGCCCTTCGCCGCTACGCCGCCCAACAGAAGTGGCCCGCCACCGCGCTCGTAGTGGACGTCGACCCGGTCACCCTGCTATGACTATCGGATCATGCGGCCGTGGGAGCGCAACGCAGCGAATCTCGCCGCATCGCTCTCTTTCTACGGCCCCGTCACTCTCGAGCCCGGCCTCCGCCTCATCACCAGCTGGGTGACGCATCCCGTCTTCAACATCGCCCTGCTCGACGGGCCCGCCCCCGATCCATCCAATCACGGTCCCGGCGAACTCGAGCGCCGCATCGAGCGCGCCTCGGCGCACTACCGCGCCTGCAACCGCTCGTGGTCGTTCTGGATCTGCGAGCACCTCATCGGTCCTCGCACCCTGCGCCGCCTCTACAGGATCTTCGACGCCTGCGGCATGTCCTGCATCGCCGAGCCGCCCGGAATGGAGATCGACGACCTCCCTCCGCCGCGCAGGCCGCTGCCGCCGCTCACAGTGCGCACCGCTGCGGAAGAACAGGCGCGCCACGATTTCGCCGACATCATCGGCCAGTGCTTCTACATCCCGCCCGCCCTCGCCCACGAGGTCTATGACGACCCCTCGAAATGGTGCGCCCCGCTGGAAATCTTCGTCGGCTACGACGGACCGCGCGCCGTCACCTGCGCGGCTCTCCTTGAGGCCGCCGGCGCCATCGGCATCTACTCCGTCGGCACTCTGCCGGGCTGGCGCGGCAGGGGCTTCGCCGAAGCCATCATGCGCCATGCGGTGGCCGAGTTCCGCCGCCGCGGCGCCGCAGGCCCCATCGTGCTGCAGTCCTCTCCCGGCGGCATGGAACTCTACCGCCGCCTCGGTTTCCGCCGCTGCACCCGCTACTACGTCTTCTCCACCTGAGCGCCCTCCCAGGGCTTCGCGATCCCTCGCCAACCGGCCAGCCAGCGCGAAACCCCGCCGATGGCCTCAGATGCCGGTCTGTCCTTCTCCTGCACCGGCGCATGCCCGCGCAGCCGCGCGAGAAACGCTTCCAGCGCCGGGCTCGTCCTCAGCGGCCGCAGAAACTCGATCGCCTGCGACGCGGCCATCATCTCGATGGCCAGCACCATCCGCGCCATCTTCACCCCTTCCCACAGCTTCAGCGCCGACGTCATCCCCATGCTGACGAAGTCCTCTTTGTTGCCGCTTGTCGTGATCGAGCCCGGCGAAGCCGGCGTCGCCAGCACCCGCAGCTCCGCCACCAGCGCCGCCGCCGCCACCTGCCACATCATCAGCCCGGACTCGAGCCCCGGATGCTGTGCCAGAAACGCCGGCAGCCCCTCGTTCAGCATCGGGTTCACCATGCGGTCGATGCGCCGTTCGCTGATCCCCGCGAGCGAACACAGCGCCACCGCGAGCCCGTCCAGCGCCAGCGCCAGCGGCTGCCCGTGGAAGTTGCCGCCCGAAAGAATCTCGCCGTCAAACACCAGCGGATTGTCCGTCGCCGAGTTCAGCTCGATCGAGAAAATCCGCCGCGCCTCCGCCGCCGCATCGCGCACCGCTCCATGCACCTGCGGCGCGCACCGCAGCGAATAGGCGTCCTGGACGTGGCGGCACGTCCGGTGCGACTCGCGGATCTCGCTGCCCTCCAGCAGCCGCTCCAGCAGCCGCGCGCTGGCAAGCTGCCCCGGGTGCGGCCGCGCTTCATGAATCCTCCGGTCGAACGCCCGCGGCGTCCCCCGCAGTGCATCGGTCGACAGCGCGCAGGCGACATCGGCCATCTCGCACAGGTCTTCGATGTCGAGCAGCGCCAGCGCCCCCATCCCGAGCATCGCCTGCGTGCCGTTCACCAGCGAAATCCCCTCCTTCGCCCGCAGGCTCAGCGGCGTGATGCCCGCCGCCTCGAGCGCCTTCGCTCCCTCCATCCTCTGGCCCTGAAACTCCGCCTCGCCCTCTCCCAGCAGCACCAGAGCCATGTGCGCCAGCGGCGCCAGGTCCCCGCTCGCGCCCACGCTGCCGCGCGACGGCACTACCGGCGTCACGCCGTGGTTCAGCAGCGAGCACAGCCGCCGCGCCACCACAGGCCGGATGCCGCTCAGCCCCTTGGCCAGCACGTTGGCGCGGATCAGCATCATCGCCCGCACCACCTCCCGCGGCAATGGATCGCCCACCCCGCAGGCGTGCGACCGCACCACGTTCTCCTGCAGCTGCTCCAGCTCGCCCGCGCTGATCCTCGTCTCGGCCAGATACCCCACGCCTGTGTTCACCGCATAGACCGGAGTCTCGCCCTCGGCCATCCGCTCCACCTGCCCGCGCGATGCGCGCATCCGCCGCGCCGCCTGCGCGTCGATCTCCACTTCTTCCCCGCCCCGCGCCACCGCCGCCACCTGCTCCAGCGTCAGCGACTCCCCGTTCAACGTCACCATGGCTTCAGGCTATCCTAGCCTGCGGATGACTGAGCCGCGCCTGCCCGTCGTGGTCCTGCTCGACAACGTCCGCTCCATGTACAATGCCGGCGCCTTTTTCCGCACCTGCGATGCAGCGGGCGTCGAGAAGCTCGTCCTGTGCGGCATCACCGCCCACCCGCCGCAGCCCGGCGTGGCGAAAACCGCCCTGGGCGCCGAGCGCACCGTCCCCTGGCAATACGAAGTCGACACCCTCGTCGCCCTGCGCATGTACCAGGCGCGCGGCTACCAGCTCGCCGCCATCGAAACCGCCGAGCCCGCGGTCGATCTCTTCGACTGGCAGCCCCGCTGGCCCGTCTGCCTCGTCTTCGGCAATGAAGTCGACGGGCTCTCCAGCGGCGTGCTCGCCGTCTGCGATGTCCGCGTCCGCATCCCCATGCGCGGCGCGAAAAGCTCCCTCAACGTCGCCACCGCCGGCGGCGTCGCCATCTACGAGCTCCTCCGCAAGTGGCGGCGCCTCTGAACCTCCTGCCGGTTCCGCCGTCCGGGCGTCTTCCCCGTCATCGGGACGCTCGCGCCGGGAAAATCCACGGTTCTGCCGTCGAGGGCCATGGCGCCGCAATTCCCCTTGACTCCATTCTTGACCTCTGGTAAGGGATGACCGGTGTGGTTAGCGCTTGAGGGGTCGCTGCCCATGCCGGCATTAGCGTCAACCCAGGGGGTTAGAAAAATGATCCGTATCCATTGGGCGGCGCTCATCGGAGCGTTTCTCGCCTCCTCTCTGTTGTGCCCTGCGCAGAATGTCTCCAGCTCTCTCACAGGAGTCTTCGTAGACCCGACCGGGGCTGCGCTCGTCAACGTCGAAATCACCCTCGCCAACCAGGCCACAGGCGTCACCTTCAAGAGCCGCACCGGTCCTGACGGCGGCTTCTCCCTCCCTAACCTGCTTGCCGGACGATACACGCTCACGGCCCGCCTGCCCGGTTTCAAAACTCACGAGACCCGGGACATCGTGCTCACCGCCGGCGAGATCCGGTCGCTGGGCCAGATCCAGATGCAGATTGGCGAAGTGAGGGAAAGCATCAGCGTCGAGGCTGTGGCGACAGCGGTCCAGACTTCTTCTGCCGAAAAGTCCGGCCTGATCACGGGCAGCCAGCTGAATGACATCGCCGTCCGCGGCAGGGACTTCTTCACCTACCTGTCCACGATCCCGGGCGTTGTCGATAACTTCAGCCAGCGCCGCGAAACTTCATCGCCGGATTCGATCCGCGGAACGTTCATTAACGGCAGCCGTGAAAATCAGAAAAATCTCACCGTGGATGGCGTCACCAACCTCGACACAGGCTCCAATTCCACCATCCACTATCAGCCCAACATGGATTCGATCGCGGAGATCAAGGTGATGACGTCGAACTACCAGGCCGAATTCGGCCGCAACGGCGGCGGCGTCATCACCGTGATCACTAAGGGCGGCTCCCGCGAGTTCCATGGCTCCGCCTACTACTTTCACCGGAACGAGTCGCTCAACGCGAACAACTTCTTCAACAACCGCACGGGCACTCCAAAACCCCCATACCGGTATCGAATCAATGGCTATTCGATCGGCGGCCCCGTGTACATTCCGAAAACCTGGAACACGGACAGGTCCAGGCTCTTCTTCTTCTGGTCCCAGGAATATGTGGGCATGAGGAGGGACTACGGCACGCGGTTCGTGAATATGCCCACGGCCCTGGAGCGCGCCGGCGACTTCTCCCAGTCGCGCGACACCAACGGCGCTCTCATTCCCGTCCGCGATCCGATCACGCAGCAGCCTTTCCCCGGAAATATCGTGCCGGCTTCGCGGATCAATCCGCTTGGACAGAAGATGCTCAGCTTCTTCCCGCTTCCGAACTACGTCGACCCGGACCCGCGGCTGCTGTATCAACGCAATTTCCGCAGCCAGTACTCAGGCGCATATCCGAAGCGGCAGGACATGATCCGCATCGACGGCAATTTCTGGCCGTCGTTCCAGTTCTACTATCGCTTCGTCCGCGACAAAGACGAGCAGGACACGCCGTATGGCCTATGGGTCAACGGCAATATCAATTACATGCTCACTCCGGTCCGCTTCGGCCAGCCGGGCAAGGGCCATGTGGTGCGCATGAACAAGCTGTTCTCGCCCACGTTTTTTTATGAGTTCACCTACGGCAAGAGCTTCAACAGGCTCTATTTCAAGCCTGTCGACGAGTCCCTCATGACGCGGGACAAGGTCGGCAACCCGGCTCAGTGGTTCAAGGATGACAACATCAAAGAGAACTACGCGCCCAACATCGTCTTCGGCGGGCAGCCGGCCAATCCGGTGAACTTCTCCTGGGGCAATATCCCGTACCAGAACTACAACGATATCTACAGCTACGTCCACAACGTTTCGAAAATCTGGCGCAGCCATACCTTCAAGGCCGGCCTCTATCTCGAACGGACGGGGAAATTCCAGGTCGGCGGCACGAATTTCCGCGGTAATTTCAACTTCAGCCGCGACGTCAACAATCCCTACGACTCGAACCATTCTTTCGCCAACGCTCTGATGGGCGTGATTCAGAGCTACTCGGAGGCCAACAGGCGCGTCGACGGCGACTGGTGGTTCTGGAACATCGAGTGGTATCTGCAGGACAACTGGCGCGTCAACAAGCGCCTGACCCTCGACTACGGCATCCGCATCTATCATCTCCCGCCGATGGAGGACCTCAACCGGACCCTCTCGTCGTTCGATCCGTCCAGATTTGATTCCTCCAAAGCGCCCAAACTCTACGTGCCGTGCCGCGACAACAACAACCGCCGGGTAGCCTGCAACCCCGTCAACGGCGCTTACGCACCATCCCCGATGATCGGGCTTTTTGTCCCCGACAGCGGCAACTTCTCCAACGGCATGCGCGTCGGCGCCGTGGATCCCGGCGCCCCCGCAGGACTCTACGAGGCGCCGGCGACGGCATATGGGCCCCGCGTGGGCTTCGCCTACGACGTATTCGGCAACGGAAAGACAGCCATCCGCGGCGGTTTGGGCGTCTTCAAGGACCGGCTTCAGGGCAATCCGACATTCAACCTGAACGGCCAGCCGCCCATCGCCTACACTCCGACGTTGTACTACGGCGATCTCAACACCTATGCCTCGGCTCCCGGCGCAGTCGGCCCCACCAGCAGCAACATGCTCTACGGGTTCAACAAGCAGTCCACCACCATGAACTTCTCCTTCGGCATCCAGCACCAGATCTATCAGACGGTGATCGACCTGAGCTATGTCGGCAGCCAGTCGCGGCACCTCATGGCCAGCCGCAACATCAATCCGATCCCCATGTATGGGCGCTTCGACCCGGCCAACCAGGATCCGACGAACCCGGGACGGCCGCTGCCGGACAATTTCTTCCGGCCCTACATCGGGCACGCCGACATCAATTACCGCTATAACGGCGTCAATTCCAATTACAATTCGCTGCAGTTTTCCGCCAACCGCCGCTTCACCCGCGGGCTTCAGTTCGGTGTCGCCTACACATGGTCCAAGACGCTGGGCGTCGCCGATGGCGACACTTCCGGCGTGAGTCCGTATTTCCCGCTCAGGAGCCGCAACTACGGCCCGCTGGGCTTCGACCGCCGCCATGTTTTCGTGGCCAACTACATCTGGGAAATCCCGGGGCTCGGCCGCCGCTTCAACAACCGCTACCTCGGCTGGATCACGGACAACTGGCAAATCAGCGGGATCACGTCCTTCATTACCGGCGCCCCCTTCACTCCCGGCTTCTCCACCACCGACGGCCAGGACATCACAGGCTCCTCGGAAGGCGCCCGCGTGATCATCACCGGAGACACATGGCTGCCGAAGGATCAGCGCACGTTCGAACGCAACTTCAACACAGCGGCATTCGCCCGCCCGCCGCTGCGCAGCTTCGGCAACGCCGGCCAGAACTCAATGTTCGGCCCTGGCGTGAATAACTGGGACATCTCCGCCGCCAAGCGCTTCCCGCTCTTCGGCGAGGGCCGCTACGTGCAGCTCCGGGGCGAGTTCTTCAACACCTGGAACCACACGCAGTTCTCCTCGCTGGACACCACGGCGCGCTTCGACCCCGCGGGCAACCAGGTGAACCCTTCTTTCGGCCAGTTCACTGCCGCCCGTGACCCGCGGATCATCCAGCTCAGCCTCCGCGTTCAGTTCTGATTCCGGCCGCCCGGAGCATCTGGCGGGGCGCTGCCCGCGCGGCGGCGCCCCTGTGCTGGCCCCCGCTGCTGCGGGCCCATGGTACAGTCAGGGCTTGGGCCTGCGGGACGATGTCCCGGTGCCGGACGCCTGCATGAATTCCGGACAAGCCTGCGACAGCCCCATGGCCGGAGGCTCCCAGACGGCGGACTGCAAAAGCGGCAGCACCGCTCTGCCTGTGCTTCTGTGGCTCGCCCTCTCGCTCTGGTTCCTCTATTTCGCCTGGCCGGGACTGCTCGCCTGGTTCACGCCCGACGACCTGATGAACCTGCACGGCGTCGCCTTCCTCAGCCCGTGGCAGATTCTCTCGACAAAAGAAAGACCCGCCGGAAACCTCCTGCTGAAGGGGCTGTGGCAACTGTTTGATCTCCACCCGCGCCCGTACAGGGTCTTCTGCTTCGCCCTGCTGCTGCTCAACCTGTGGCTGGCGCTGCGGCTGTTCTTCGCGTGGTCAGGATCCATGCGCGCGGCGCTCTTCGCCGGGCTGTTCTTCTCCTACCACGCGCAGTTGCAGGACCTGTATTTCAACACCGGCACGATTTACGATCTGCTGTGCTTCCTGTTTTTCTTCGCAGCGCTGCTCGCTGCAGAACCGCTGCTGAAGCCCGGCGCGCCGCCAGACTGGCGCCGCCTGACTGCCATCGCCATGCTCTCGGCGCTGGCCGGCGGCTCGAAGGAGATCGCCGTCTCGCTCCCCCTTGTTCTTGCGGCCGCAGCTCTCGCCCGGAAAGCCGGGCGCACCGGCTGGGCGGCGGCAGCCGTCTCCGCCGCCGGCGCCTGGAGTGCAATCGCCCTCGTCATGGGGCGCACGTCCATGACCGCCAACCCCGCCTATCAGCCCGAATTCACTCTTGCAGTCCTGAACGCGCGCTGGAAGCTCCTGACCGGCGACCTGCTCTACCGTGGACCGGAGTGGAGCATCGCGGCGGCGTGGCTCACGCTTCTGGCAGCCGCACTTCTCGCCGCGTGGACGCGGCATCGCGCCGCCTGGCCCGCTCTGGCGTTGCTCGCTGTCACGCCTCTCCCGCTGCTGTTCCTCCCGCAGCGCAGCTTCTACGCCTTCTGCATCGCCTATGCCGGGTGGTGCCTTCTGGCCGGGCTCGTCCTGGATCGTCTCACCCGCCTCGTCCAACCCCGCGGCTGGCAGCTCTCCGCGGCGCTCGCCGTGGCGCTGGCACTCTGGCTGGCGCCGCAGCACCGCTGGCTCTCCGGCTGGCTGCACGAGCACTACTATCAGCCCTATGAAGCGAAAACCGCCGCCCCGGGCAACGTGCTCCGCCGCAACCTGCCGCCCTTGCCCCGCGGCGCATTCATCTATTTCGCCGATGATCCTCTGCCTCCGCCGGAAGAGCACGAACACCTCCTCGCCTTTCTCTGCCGCCTCAGGACGCGCGATGATCAGCTCACCGTCTGGCGCGCGCGCAATCCCGGCCAGAGCGTGCCGGAGACAGAGTGGAACCGTTTTACCGCCGTCTTCCGCTTGACGGAGTCCGAGCTGATCAGGATACGGTAGGAAGATGAGGAGGCCTATGCAGGGGGTGTTTCTGCTCGCGCTTCTCGGCGGCATTGGCGGCACGGAGAAGCTGCGCGTCGCCGACGGTCATGTGGTTGTCTGGCGCACGCATGAATTGCAGAGCGGCGTCCACCGCGGCGTCGAACGCGGCTACATCATGGTGCACGGCACCAACCGCAACGCCGAGGATTACTTCCGCTGGGCTCTGGCTTCCACCATCGCCGCGGATCGCCTCGCTGGCACCGCCGTCGTCGCGCCCCATTTCAAGGCCCGCACGGCCGCAGGGCGCGGCGATGCGGTCGAACCCGGCGAGTGGTTCTGGACGAACGAAGGCTGGAAGGCCGGCCTCGCCGCGCTCAACGGTTCGGTCACCTCCTACGACATCATGGACCGCATCCTCGAGTGCTTCAACGACGCCAGCCGCTGGCCCGATCTGCGCGAAGTGGTCGTCGCGGGCCACTCCGCCGGCGGACAGTACGTCCAGCGTTACGCCGCCTTCAACCGCCAGGAGCCGAAGATGCGCGTGCGCGTGCGATACGTTCCCGCCAATCCCTCCAGCTATGTCTATCTCGACGAACTGCGCCTCAGCCAGGGCGGCGTCTGTACGCCGCAGGGCGAGTGCACGGGCGAGTTCCGCGAATACTGGGACGGCGCAAATTGCACCACCTATAACCACTACCGCTACGGCCTGGAAAAACTCGAAGGCTACGCCGCCGGCATGAACCCGGATCAGATCCGCAAACAGTTCGCCGCGCGCGACGTCACTTACCTCGTCGGCGAGCTCGACACCAACACCGCGGATCCAACGCTCGATAAGAGCTGCCCCGCACAGGCCCAGGGCCCCAACCGCCGCGAGCGCGGCATTACCTTCTGGAACTATGTGAAGCAGCGCTACCAGGCCCGCCACGGCTTCGGCATCGCCGCCGGATGCGGCCACGCCGCCGTCTGCGTCTTCGCCGGCCCCGCCGGCGTCAAAGCGGTCTTCCGCGACTGATCAGGCGTATGCTTCGCGCCACTCGGCCAGCCGCTTCTCCAGCCGCGCGCGCACCGTCGTGAACCCGGCGTCCTGATACAGGTTCGCGCGCTCGTTGGGGTCCTTGCGGATGTCGTACAGCTCGCCCGGCCCCGTGCCCGGCTCCCGCACCACCAGCTTGTAATACTTGTCCCGCGCCATCTCCGTGTAGCGGAAATGGCCGAACACCAGATCCGGCCACGGACTCTTGCGCGGCAGCGGCTGGTTCAGCAGCAGCGGCAGATAGCTGCGCCCGCAGAGGTTGCGGTCCTTCGGCGGCGCCACGCCCGCGGCTTCGCACAGGGTGGGCAGGAAATCGTACGCGCTGACCAGCTCCGGCCGCACCGCCTGCACCGGAATCCGGCCCGGCCACGACCAGATCATCGGCACCCGCATCACCTCCTCGAACATGTTGACCGGATGCGACGCATGGCCGTCGCTCCACAGTCCGTGGCGTCCCAGCAGGAACCCGTTGTCGCTCGTGAAAATGAAGATCGTGTTCTCGAACAGCCCACGCCCGATCACCTTCCGGTGCAGCGCCCCCACTTGGTCATCCAGCGCCGTCACCGCGGCTGCGCACTTGCGGATGTTCGGAACCGGGTCTTCCAGATACTCCTTCCCCCGAAGCGCGTTGGCCGCCGCAGGCTGGATGCCGAAAGTCTCGAACCGCGCATCGCGGTACGGATCGGTGTAGCGCTGCGGGTGGCCGTCATAGGGCGGCTGCGGATTCACATGCGCAACGGTCAGGAAAAACGGCCGGTCTTTCTGCTGCTGATCGATGAAATCGGAAGCGTATTTCGTCAGAATTTCGGGCAGATACCCCTTTTCTGAAACGGCGCTGCCGTTCACCGTCAATTGCGGATCTTCATACTGCTCCCCGCGCAGCGTGGCCGTGAATTCAAAGCCCCGCCCCGGCCTTTCATCGCCGCCCATGTGCCACTTGCCCACGTACCCGCAGCGGTAGCCCGCCGCCGCCAGCAGCTCGCTCAGCATCGCCTCGCGCGCAAAAGACTCCGGCGGCGCCTTCTGCCCCTGCTCCGGTTCGGCCGCCGGTGTGTCCGTCAGAAAATCGAGTATCCCGTGCTGCCGGGGCGTGCGGCCCGTAAACAGCGTCGCCCGGCTCGGCGAGCTCGCCGGCGTGCAGACGAACGATTGCGCCATCCGCGCGCCGGCGTCCGCCAGCCGGTCGATGTTCGGCGTGCGGATTTCGCGGTTCCCGTAGCAGCCCGTCATCCACGCCGCCAGGTCGTCGGCCAGCACCAGCACGATGTTCGGCCGCGGCCCTGCCGCGCGCCGCTGCATCAGAAACGGGCCGGCCACGGAGGCCATCAGCCCGCGCCGCGTCACTTCCATATCGCGTTGCTCCGTCACAGTCGTTTCCCGCTACAGCACGTCGGCGAAGCCGCGCTTCAGGTGGCGGAAAAACATTCCCCCGATGAAAAACGCCGCGCCCGCCACCGCCGCCAGCGTCAGCAGGTCCGGGACCTGCGGCAGCTCGTACGTCATCAGCCTCTGCCTGTAGCCCTTCACCACCAGCGCCAGCGGATTGTACTTCACCAGGAACCGCGCCGCCGGCGGAAAGTAGGATTCGTCGATGAAGATCGGCGTCAGCCAGAACCAGCCCGTCAGCAGCACCACCACCAGCTGCGCCGTGTCCCGCAGAAACACCTGCAGGCTCGCCGCCAGCCAGCCGATGCCGATCGCAAACAGCCCCAGCAGCGCCGTGTACACAGGCAGCAGCAGCACCAGCACGCTGAAATGCCCGGTCATCCACCGCACCATCACCACCGCCACCAGCACGGCGAACCCGTGGCTCGCCAGCGACGACAGAAACAGCGTCACCGGAATGATCTCCGCCGGAAACACGGTCTTCGTAATCAGGCTCGATTGTTCCACCAGCGAATTGGCCGAGCGCTGCACCGTCTCCTGAAACAGCATCCACGGCAGATACCCGCAGAACAGAAACAGCGTGTAGCTTTCCCCCGCTCCGGGCGGCGGCGGCACTTTCAGGCAGAACTGGAACACGAACACCCAGCTCACCAGCAGCACCAGCGGGTGGATCAGCGTCCACAGCCACCCTGCCGCGCTGCCGACGAACCGCTGCTCGAAATCCCTCCGCACCATCTGGTAGATCAGCGAGCGCCGCTCCCGCAGCACCCGCAGGAACATCATCCCCGGCAGGCGGAGAGGCATGGAGATCGCGCTGGCCTGGCTCAAGAGACGATTCTAGCAGGCCGCTCAAAGACGCCCGCATCCCTTTCGCACGCGGCGATGAGATATAGTGAAACCATGCCGGAAGGATACGCGCCCATCTTCATCTTCCTGGTTTGCGCCCTCCTTTTCCCTCTGGTTCTGCTCGGCATCTTCCGCTATCTGCGTCCTTCGCTCCCTCTCCCGGCCAAGCTGGAAGCCTACGAGTGCGGCATCCGCGCCGCCTCCAACGCCCGCGGCCGCTATACCGTCCGCTTCTATATCGTCGCCATCCTGTTCGTGGTCTTCGACGTTGAAACGATTTTCCTTTTCCCCTGGGCGGTGCGTTTCAGACAGCTCGGCTGGTTCGGCGTCGCCGAGGTGGCCGTCTTCCTCGCCATCCTGATCGTCGGCTACATCTGGGCGTACAGGAAGGGCGCGCTCGAGTGGGTCTGAGCAGAACAGCTTTGCCGAGGAATTCCGCCGCATGACGGAGCGGCTCTACTACACCGACAGTTTCCTTGCCGAATTCGATGCGCAGGTGGTCGAGCGCCTCGACGGCGGCGCGCGCATCGTCCTCGACCGCACCGCTTTCTATCCCACTTCCGGCGGCCAGCCCCACGACACGGGCACGCTGAATGGAATCCCCGTGCTCGCCGTCGAAGAGGATTCCGAGGACCGCATCGTGCACACGCTCGCGCAGCCGCTGCCGGAATCAGACCGCGTGCACGGCGTCATCCACTGGCCCCGCCGCTTCGAGCACATGCAGCAGCACACCGGACAGCACCTGCTGTCCGCCGTGTTCGATCAGCTGTTCGGTTTTTTCACCGTGAGCTTTCATCTGGGGGCGGACGCCAGCACCATCGACCTCGATGCGCCCTCGGTCTCGCCGGAGCAGCTCGCCGCCGCCGAGCGCCGCGCCAACGAGCTCGTCTGGCAAGACCTGCCCGTGCACATCTCTTTCGAAGACGCGGCCTCCGCCGCCGGTCTGCGCAAGGAGTCCGCACGCGAGGGCACGCTCCGCATCATCAGCATCGAAGGCATCGACCGCTCCGCCTGCGGCGGCACCCACGTGCGCTCCACCGGCCAGATCGGCGCCATCCTGGTGCGCAAGACCGAGAAAATCCGCGGCCAGACGCGCGTCGAGTTCCTCTGCGGCGCCCGCGCCATCGCCCGCGCCCGCGCCGACTTCGAGGCCCTCGACCGCACCGCGCGCCTGTTCAGCTCCTCCCTCGACGACGTGCCGCAGACCGCGGCTTCGCTGCTCGAACAGGCCAAAACCGCCGAGAAAACCCGCCGCAAACTCGCCCTCGAGCTTGCCGCGCTGCGCGGAAAGTCCCTCTTCGAATCCTGCCCGCCTGATCCGGCAGGCCTGCGCCTCCACATCGAGCGGCTCGCCAGCGGCCCCATTGACGACGAACTGCGCGCGCTCGCCCAGAGCTTCTGCTCGGGCGGCCGCGGCGTCTTCCTCGCCGCCTGCGAAAATCCCCCGTCCGTCCTGCTCGCCACCAGCGCGGAAACGGGCATCGACGCCGGCCAGCGCCTCAAGGCCGCCCTCGAAAAATGCGGCGGCCGCGGCGGCGGCTCCGCCCGCATCGCCCAGGGAAGCCTGCCGTCGGCGGAGATCCTCGAAGCCCTCGTCCGCGCCCTCTCTCAGCGGTAGAGCGGCGCAATCGAAAGCAGCCCGAGCCCCGCGGCGTACAGCGCCAGCATCAGCCAGATCCGCGCCTGCACCGCCTTGTTGGCGCCCGCGAATTCCTTCCACAGCAGCAGCCCCCACAGCGTGCTCACCAGCGTCGCGCCCTGCCCCATCGCGTAGCTCACCGCCGGCCCCACGTTCACGCTCTTTGGCGCGCTCGCCGCAACGAAATTGCTGATCGTGCCCACGCTCCAGATCAGTCCGCCCAGCACGCCCAGGGCATGCTGCCGCGCCGTGCCCGCCAGGTAATCGCGGAACCCCACCGGGTCTCCCTCCACCGGCAGGTTCATGAAGAACAGGTTGAACACTGGCGTCGAGATCAGCACGCCCACGGCGAAGCAGAACGCAGCCGCATACGGCCCCAGCCCCAGATCGCCCTGTTTGCTCATCTCCACCAGCGGATAGAACAGCCCCATCAGCACGCCCGCCGCCAGGCTCAGCCCGAGGCCCTTCCACGGCGATGCCTTGTCGGCTCCTTTCCGCCCGCGTTTGCCGCGCTCCGGCGGCGCCTCCGGCGGCTTCTCCGCCGCGCGCTGCTTTGACAGCGCAGCATACGCCGCCGCCGTCATGATGATCGCCAGCACCACCAGGGCCACGCCGCCAAACACCAGCACCGGACGGCCCGCCGGATGGATGATGAAATTCAGCACCGCGCCAATGATCAGCGCCAGCCCGATTCCCACCGGAAACGCCACCGCCAGCCCCGCCACCGAGATCGCCGCCACCAGAAGCAGGTTGGCCAGGTTGAACACCACTCCCCCAGCCGCCGCCAGCGCCATCTGCCTCTTGCCCGTCACCGCCAGGTTGTCCAGAAACGGAAACAGCACCTGGTCCGAGTTCGGAATCACCATCTCCACGCTGCCGAACGTAAACGCCGCCACCGTCGCGCCCAGCATCACCCCGATCACGTAGTCGAAGTAATACAGCTCGAACCGCCAGCGGCCCGCCATCTTCATCGTGTTGGCCCACGAACCCCAGCACAGCATCGACAGGATCATCAGCAGCAGCGCTGCCGCGTAAGTGGTGGGAATCATGCTCTGTGCCTCGCTTTCCGTTCGCCCGTCGGCGCGGAACTTGTAATATTATCAGCAGACGGATCAGGGAGGCATCCATGAGACTTGCGTTGCTCGCCGCGTTTCTGTTGGCTGCGCCCGCCGGCGCCCAGAGCCAGCGCTTCCAGATCGACGCCCAGACGCCGGAAGGGCTCCTGCTCCAGATGGCCGGCTCGGAATCCGACGAGGCGAAGAAAATCCAGCTCTACGAAGAGTTCCTCCAGAAGTACGCGAACCATGCCGGAAGACCTTATGCACTGAACCAGGTCGTCCCCCTCTGGCTGAAGAACAAGGCGCTGGACAAGGTCATCGCCGGCGTCCGCGAGATCCTTGCCGCAGAGCCCGACAACGCCCCCGCCGCCTACAACGCCCTTCAGGCGTGCGAGGAAAAGAATGATGCCGCCTGCATTGTCGAATGGGCCAACGCCACCATCGGCGCAGCGAAGAAGAAAATCGACTCGAAACAGCCGGAAGACGAAACAGAAGCCGAGACCTGGAAGGCGGAAGTCGATTTCGCCCGCCAGGTAACCACCCGCGCCGAATACGCCTTTTACGCAGGCGCCCTCCGCAGCAGCGATCCCAACGCCATTCTCACCCTCGCCTTGGGCCTCGAAAAGGCCAATCCGAAAAGCCAGTACATGTCGCAGACCGCCGGCCGCGGCTTCATCGCCCTCATCCAGATGAAAGACCTGAAACAGGCGCTCGGATATGCGGAAAATGCCGCCGCCCATGGATTCGCCAACGAAGACATGCTGGTGTTCGCCGCCGACACCCACCTCAGTTCCACGAAGAATTTCGACAAGGCCGCCGAATACGCCACCGCGCTGGTCGCGATGCTGCCCTCCCGTTCCGCACCCGACGGCATGGACCCTGCCGCGTGGGAAAAGAAGAAAAAAGACACGCTCGCCCGCGGCTACTGGATCGCAGGCATCGCTCTGGGCGCGCGTGAAAAATGGCCCGACTGCGAGAAAATCCTGGCCCAAGGACTGCCTGCCATCGAAGCCAGTTCATCCGCCAGCGACCTGCTTCCGGGCGCCTACTTCTACCTCGGCCTCGCCAACTACAATCTTGCGGGCAAAGGCCCCAAACGCGACAAGGCCCGCATCGCCGCGGCCGAAAAATACTGGACCGCCTGCGCCAAAATGAAAAGCCCCTTCCAGTCCCGCGCCGCACAGAATCTGCAGGGTCTCGCGGCAGGCAGATGATCCATGAATATTCTCATCCCCAATCTCGGCTCGACGTCCCTCAAATACCAGATCCTTTCCATGCCGGACGAGAAAATTCTCGCCCGGGGACGGTACGAGCGCGTCACCAATTACGCCGCCGCCATCGCCGAAATCCGCTCGGGCGACACCCCCGTCGACGCCGTCGCCTTCAAGGCCGCCCACGGCGGACCGCGCTACCAGGGCACCTACGTCATCGACGAGGGCGTCGAACAGGCCATGGCGCAGTTCCTCCTCGCCGCGCCGCTCCACAACGCCATCTATCTCGACGCCATCCGCGCCTTCCGCCAGGCCATGCCGGGCGTGCCGCTGGTAGCGGCCTTCGAGACCGAGTTCCACCGCAACAAGCCGGAATACGCCCGCGTCTACGGCGTTCCCCAGGACTGGCGCACGGACCACGGCATCGAAAAATACGGCTTCCACGGCGCTTCGCATGAATACGTCAGCCTCCGCGTGCCGCAGCTGCTCGGCTGCTCGCCCGCCGATCTGCGCCTGGCCAGCTGCCACCTCGGCGGCAGCTCCTCGGTCTGCGCCATCGACCGCGGCGTCTCCGTCGACACCACCATGGGCTTCTCCCCGCAGTCAGGTCTGGAAAACGCCACCCGCCACGGCGACCTCGACGTCTTCGCCGTGCTCTACATGATGGACCGCAACGGCTGGACCACCGAACAGGTGCGGACGCAGCTGTCGCGCGTCAGCGGGCTGGCCGGACTGTCCGGCGTCGCCGGCGGCGACGTGCGCGACATCATGGAAGCCGCCCGCGCCGGCTCGGCGGCTGCCACCCTCGCGCTGGATGTCTTCGTCTATCAGGTGAAGAAGGCCATCGCCGGCTGCGCCGCCGTCATGAATGGCCTCGACGCCATCGCCTTCACCGGCGGCATCGGCGAAAACAGCCCCGCGCTGCGCCGCGCCATCTGCGAAGGACTGTCATTCCTCGGAGTGGAACTCGACGCAACAGCCAACCAGGACGGCTCCGGAGACCGCCTGCTCTCCAGCCCCGCGTCGAAAATCAAAGTGGCCGCTCTCTCCACCAACGAGGAGTTGATCGTCGCCCGCCGCGCCTGGCGCCTGCTTTCCGCTCAGTGACCGCCGTCGCCCACGGCCACCGGATGGTCCAGCTTCACCTTCCCCGTCGCGCCTTCCGGCAGCGGCGCCAGCAGCTGCTCCTTGCGGTAGATCAGCGTGCTCGTGTTGTAGCTGGCCAGCTCGAAGCCGTGCCCGTGCGTGATCGCGTCCGTCGGGCACGCCTCCACACAGTAGCCGCAGAAGATGCACCGGCTGTAGTCGATGTTGTACACCGCCGCGTAGCGCTCGCCGCCGCTGATCCGCTCCTGCTCCGTGTTGTCGGCGGCCTCGATGTAGATGCACTGCACCGGGCACGCAGCCGAGCACAGGAAACACGCCACGCACTTCTCCAGCCCGTTGTCGTCCCGCTGCAGAACGTGCAGGCCGCGGTACCGCTCCTGGAATGCGGGAGGCGCATCCGGATAGTCGTCGGTGATGACGGGATTCATCATCTCTTTCAGCGTCACCGACATCCCTTTGGCAATCGCCGCAGCGCCTTTCAGGATTTCCTGTACTTTCGGCATCTCGTCTGCTCCGCTCCTCTTACGCTTATCTGATCCGATGCAGCACGGCTCCCGCCGGGAGCCTGATTCTTCGCCCCTCAGCCCGGCTGATACAGCGGCACGGACTCGCCCGGCTCGAAGATCGCCCTCCCTGCCCGCCGCCCCAGCTCCTCGTACACCCGCCGGTCGAACACCTCGCACGTCTCCGAAATCGTTCCGTCCCGCTCGATCACGAACAGCGACGGCACATGCTCGATTCCGAGTGCATTGCTCGCCGGATAGCCTGCCGCAGCGGCGTCCAGCAGCATCGGCAGCTTCACCGGAAACAGCCGCAGAAACTCCCGCGTCCGCGCCGCATCGTCCTGGCTGACCGCGTACACCCGCAGCGCGCTGTCCCGCAGCCGGTCCAGAAAGGGCAGCGCCAGCTGGCACGTCGGACAGCTCGCCTTGAAGAACACCACCGCCGCCGGTCCCTGCGCGAGAATCCCGCGCAGCGACACACGCCCGCCTCCGAGCTGTTCCAGCTCGAATTCCGGCGCCCTCTGTCCTTCCTTCAGCATGGCTTGCCGGCGCGGCCCGGCGGGCCGCCGCGCCCCTGAAATGACCAGTCTATCAACCCTCGCTCCAGGAGCCGTTTGTCCTCAATGCCCCAGCAGCCGCAGCAGCTGCCCGGCGCACACGAGCAGCGGATCCGTCACCGTGGAGTACGGCGGCGCATACGCCAGATCGATCCCCGCGAACGTCTCCGCGTCCATCCGCGCCGCCAGCGCCGCCGCCACCGTGTTGATGCGCGCCAGCACGCCTTCGTCGCCAGTCACCGCCGCGCCCAGCAGCCGCCGGCTGTTGCGGTCGGCCACCAGTTGCACCGAAATCGTCCTTCCGAAGAAATACTTCGCCTTCTCGCGGCCCTCCACCACAGCCTCCACCGGCGAAAATCCCTCCCGACGCGCCTGCTGCTGCGACAGCCCCGTCACCGCCACCGCCAGCCCCGCCACGCGCACGATCGACGTGCCGGCCACTCCTTCAAACCTCTCCCTGCCTCCCGCCGCGTTCGCTCCGGCCACGCGCCCCATCCGGTTCGCCGTCGTGCCCAGGGGAATCCACACATCCCGCCCCGACACGATGTGCCGCGCCTCGCAGCAATCGCCCGCCGCAAACACCCCGGACAGCGACGTCTCCATCCGCTCGCTCACCGCCAGCGCCCCCGTCCGCCCCAGCGCGGCGCCCGCCTCCGCCAGCGCTTCCACATTCGGCCGCAGCCCCGTGGCGTCGATCACCAGGCCTGCATCCAGCGCCTCCGGATCCGCGGGCTCGTTCAGCCGCACCTCGACGCCGCACTGCTCCAGCCGTTCCACGATGCGCTTCGTCACCCACGGATCTTCGCGGTTCAGCAGCGTCGTCGCATCGTGGTGCAGCCGCACGCGCAGCCCGCGCGCCCGCAGCGCCGTGGCCGCCTCCAGCCCGATGTAGCCGCCCCCCACCACCGCCGCCGTCCGCGGCCGCTCCCGCCCCAGATAGTCCTCCAGCCGCAGCGCGTCTTCGTCCGTGTGCAGCCGGAACACCCGCGGCGAGCGCGAAACCCGCGCCGGCCGCGCTCCCGCCGCCCACACCAGCCGGTCGTACCTCACCCGCTCCCCGCCGCGCAGCACCGCTTCCCGCCGCCCGTGGTGCACCGCCACCACTTCGCTCTCCGTGCGGATGCGGATGTTGCGCTCGCGTTCGAAAAACTCCGGCCGGTACACCACCAGCTGCTCGATCGAGGAAACCTGCCCCTCCAGCAGGTATGGCAGCCCGCACGCCCCGTACGAAATCCGCTTCCCTTTCTCGAAAACCAGGATCTCCGCCGAAGGGTCCAGCCGCCGCGCGCGCGACGCGGCGCTCAGTCCCGCCGCCACGCCGCCGACAACCACGATCCTCATGACCCGCCGCCCGCGTTCTCGCCCCAGTGCCTCCTCACGAACTCGAGGATGTCGAAACTCTTCGCCGTCCGGTCCGGAAAACACAGATTCACGGCGTCCAGTTCGTTGTCCGCCAGCCGGAAAATCGTCGCCAGCTTCGTGATCACCAGCAGCTCCAGCCCCTTCTCGTTCAGCCCGAACATCGACATCGCCCCGCCCGCGCGGCTGATCTTCGTGTGCGCCATCACCAGGCAGCCCAGCGCGCTCGAGTCGATATAGTCGACGTTCCGCATATCGAGCGCAATATGGACTTTCCCCGCGCGGATCAGCTCCTCCAGCAGCGCGCGGAACTTCTCCACCGGCTCGCCCAGCACGAACCGGCCGCTCAATTCCAGAACGACTGCGCCTCCCTGCTCCCGTTGGCTGATTTGAAAAGACATCGGAACCCTATATTGTATCTGTGATGCCGCCTGCCCACCTCACACGTCGCTGCTTCGTCGCCTCCCTGCCAGCCGCCGCGCTCGCCGCCCAGCCGGAGCCCCGCCGCCTGCGCCGGTCCGAGTCTTTCTTCGGCCTTCACTTCGATCTCCATCCCAACGAGAAGGACACCGAACTCGGCCGCGACGTCACGCCCGAAGCCGTCGGCCGCCTGCTCGACCGCGTCCGCCCCGATTTCGTCCAGTACGACGCCAAGGGCCACCCCGGCTGGCTCGGCTGGCCCTCCGAGATCGGCCCCTCCGCCCCGGGCATCGTCCGCGATTCCCTCGCCGTGTGGCGCGCCGAAACCGCCCGGCGCGGCATCGCGCTCTTCATCCATTTCTCCGGCGTCTGGGACGAGCAGGCCGTCCGACGCCACCCCGAGTGGGCCCGCGTCACGCCGGAAGGCAAGCCCGATCAGCGCCACGTGTCGACCTTCAGCCCTTACGTCGAAGAGCTCATGATCCCGCAGCTGCGCGAGGCTGCAACAAAGTATCAGCTTGACGGCGCGTGGATCGACGGCGAGTGCTGGGCCGCGCACCCCGATTACTCCGGGGCCGCCCTGCGCGCTTACGGAAAGCCCGCTCCGAAGAAGCCGGACGAGCCCGGCTGGCTCGAATGGCTCGAATTCAACCGCCGGCAATTCCGCCTCCATGTCCGGACTTACGTCGACGGATTGCACAAAAGCCACCCGCAATTCCAGATTGCGAGCAACTGGCTCTATTCCACCATGGTCCCGGAAGAGCCGGAATTGCCCGTCGATTTTCTCTCCGGCGATTATCTGGGCAACGCCAGCATTTCCACCGCCCGGCTGGAAGCCCGCTACCTCGCCCAGACCGGAAAACCCTGGGATCTGATGGCCTGGGGCTTCCAGCAGGCCGAATCCAACCGCATCGGCCACATCTTCAAGCCCGCCGTGCAGCTCATGCAGGAAGCCGGAATTGTTCTGGCCCAATCCGGCGGATTTCAGGTCTATTATCACCCGGCGAGGTCCGGCCATTTCGAGGATTCCCACATCGAAATCATGGCCGGTTTGGCCCGCCATTGCCGCCGCCTGCAGAAATGGAGCCAGCAGACGGAAACGGTCCCGCAGATCGGCGTCGTGTTCTCGAAAGAGTCTCTCTACCGCACCGGCAACAGACTCTTCGGCGGCTGGGGCCGGCTGTCGGATCCCGCGCGCGGCTGGGTCGATCTCCTGCTGGCCTGCCAGTGGTCCGTGGACGTCCTGCCGGACTGGAAGCTCGGCCGTATCGCCGCGCAATATCCCGTCGTCGTCCTGCCCGATTGGGCGCAGCCCGGCGAAGAGTGCCTGGAAACGTTGCTCGAGTACGCCCGCAACGGCGGCGTCCTCATCGTCAGCGGCGCGCACAATGCGCAGAAGCTGGCCCCGCGGCTCGGCTTTAAAGCTTCGGGCGAACCCGCCCGCACAGAAGCTTGGCTCCGTCACGGCGCCGTCGCCAACGCCGCAGGCGTCTGGCTCGACGTCGAACCGGGCGAGACCCGAGTCCTCGATCTCCGCTATCCGGAGCTGAACACCACCCGCAACGGCAGACCTGCCGCCCTGGAAGCTGCCTTCGGCAAAGGCCGCATCACCGTCGTGCCTGGTCCTGTGGGGGATGTCTACGCCGCCACCCACGCCGCAGCCATGCGGGATTTCGCCCGCGCGCTCGTCGCTCCGCATTTCCGCCCCCTGGTGCAGGTCGATGCCCCGCCCACAGTCGAAGTCGTGCTGCGCCGCAAGGGCGGAGACCTGCTCGTGCATCTCATCAACACCACCGCCATGCAGGTGGCCGGCGACTACGCCACCGTCGATTTCATCCCCGCCGTCGGCCCGCTCCGTCTCACCGTGCAGGGCGCCAGACCGAAATCCGCGCGTCTGGAACCGGCCGGCACGCCCCTCCAGTGGCGCGCCGTTTCCGGCGGCTGGCAGACCGCAATTCCGCGCCTCGACCTGCACGCCGTGGCCGTCATGCTAAGATGAAATCGTCACCCGCTCGGGCTCGTAGCTCAGTTGGTTAGAGCGCTACCTTGACACGGTAGAGGTCGCAGATTCGAGTTCTGCCGAGCCCACCACCTTCCCGCGCCTCACGAACCAGCACCGCGGATGCTCGCGCCCGCTCACTCATCTGTGCCTGCCGATGCAGAATTCTGTCTTCACACGGAGGGAAAGCCCGCGGGATGGGAGCTTCACCGCCCGATATGGCAACACAACTCCTTTTGAACTTCTGAAGCCCCCCTTGCGCAGGTTAGTAACGATTCAGCTCCACTGCGGTGAGTCGCTGAAACCGGAAGCCAGGCCGCCCGCAGCTGAACTCCGCTTTCAGTCCAGCGTTCGCATCTGCAATGCTGTCTCTCTCCGGATCGCCCGCGGTTGTTCGGCAGCTTCCAGATCACAGGAAAGCAGTTCGGCTTGCATCCGCCGGGTTTGCATCCTGGGATGAATGCCCCAATCACTATTCGGACAAGGGGGGCTCGCCAATCCGGGTCAGCAGGTCGTCAATGGCATCCCAGGGCAGCCGGATGCCATGATCACGCATCTTCTGGAATGATTCTCGAACCGTTCCCGGCGGCACGAGTTGCAATTCGTGAAACTGCTCCAGAACCCAGAGTGTCCCGTGGCAGTCCAGATCGAAGCCCTCGGCAAGTTCCTGCCCCCAGCGGTCGTCGATGACCACTGCTGCACCAAGCTGGGAAGCCTGCACAACGGCTTCAGCTTCTCCGCGATCCTGGCGCAGTCCGCGTCTTTCTTCCAGCAGCAGGATGTCAACGGCGGTCTGGTCGTATGCATCGCACCGCTCAAGAAAGGCGTAGTTCGCAAAGATCGCCTGCAGGCGGTCCTTGCTTGCCCGTCGTTTGAACAACTCCTCGCGAACGGCCTTGGGCACCAGAACTTTACTGAACAACATGCTCAACAATGGCAGAAGACCTGCGAGGTCAAGCGCGATCACACAAGAGCTGTCGATTGTGCAGCGGCGGCCGCGCATCCTGACTCAACTCTGCTCGGCTGGTGCGAGAATCAGCAGGCCCAGCACCAGGGTTCCCAGAGCGAGGAGGGCCTTCTTGGCATTCTGTTGCGCCTCGATCTGCCTGAGGTGCTCGACGATTCCAATCTCCGACTGGTCCGGATTGGCTGGGTCGACCACCACGAGGTGCCGGCTCAGGTATGGCTGCAGCTGCTCCGCGATGTGCGGGTACGCCATGACGATCATGTTCTTGCGGAGTGCCAGTCCCGTATTCAATTCCTGCCGGCAGGCCTCGCTGAGAGTATTTCCCACGAAGCCGAGCACGACTTCAGCGTCGCTCAGCTTCTGGCTGGTGACAGGGTCGAGAAATGCCTGCGCTCCCTGACGCGTGTATGCGGGGGGAACGTACACGGTGAGGCCATTCGCGGCGCCAAGCGCCTGAAGGCGCAGTGCCGTGACCTGGTCGGCTGCGTCGCCGTAGGAGATAAAGACTTTCATGTTGGTGCCGCTCCTCGATTCTACCTTGCATGGATGCGTGATCTCCCGCGCTCCGATGCAACAGCCGGCAGGCAGGTTGACCAGCTTCTGCGGCTTCGCAGGACTTGTCCTGTCCGGAATCAGGCGTGCGCGTTCGTCCGGGCGTCTCTACGGCATCACTGTGTTCCCCTTGGCGAGGCCAGTATTCGTGACCCCATCGCCATTGATGGTCTCCCCGCTGCTTCCCGCTACCTTCGCCGCCCCAGCCCCGGTGCGCGCAGAACCTCCCCGCCGCCCGCTACAATCGGAAATACCCCGTGGGCGAAATCCGACATTCCGTCTGCGCGCTCGACTGCCCCGACTGCTGCGCAATCGTCGTCGAAACGGACAACGGGCGCGCCACCCGGCTCAGGGGCGATCCCGCCCATCCCGTCACGCAGGGCTTCCTCTGCGCCAAAGTCGCCCGCTACCTCGAGCGCGAATACCACCCGCACCGCCTCCTGCATCCGCTCCGTCGCACCGGCGCGAAAGGCGAAGCCCGGTTCGAACGCATCTCCTGGGACGAAGCCCTCGACGCGATCGCCGCAAGGCTGAAAAGCATCTCGCAACAATTCGGCCCCGAATCCGTGCTGCCCTACAGCTACGGCGGCACGCTCGGCTTTCTCCAGGGCGGCTCCATGGACCGGCGCTTCTTCCACCGCCTCGGCGCGTCGCGCCTCGACCGCACCATCTGCGCCTCCGCCGGCGGCGCGGGCCTGATGGAAGCCTACGGGCGGCGCATGGGCACGCCCCCGGAAGACTTCGTCCACGCCCGCTATATCATCGCCTGGGGCGCCAACATCCTCGCCACCAACGTCCATCTCTGGCCCTTTATCGTCGAGGCGCGGCGGCGCGGCGCACGCTTCGTTGTCATCGACCCGGTGCGCACGAAAACCGCGGCGCTCGCCGACTGGCACCTGGCCCCCTATCCCGGCTCGGATCTCGCGCTCGCCCTCGCCATCATGCACGTCATGTACGAAGAAGGGCTCGCGCGGAAACTGGATGGCGACGAGAGCCTGCGGGCGCGCGCGGCAGAATATCCTCCGGAAAAAGCCGCGCATTTCACCGGAATTGAAGCCGGCGATATCCGCCGCCTCGCGCGCGAGTACGCCGCCACGCGCCCGGCCGTGATCCGGCTCAATTACGGCGTGCAGCGCAGCCAGCGCGGCGGCCGCGCCGTCCGCGCCATCAGCCTGCTGCCGGCCCTCGTCGGCGCATGGGAAGAGCGCGGCGGCGGCCTTCAGCTCACCACCAGCGGCGCCTTTCAGATCAACCGCAACGCGCTCGAACGGCCCGATCTCGGCCCCCCGGCGCGCACCGTCAACATGACGCTGCTCGGCCGCGCGCTCACCGAACTCGGCAACCCGCCCGTCAGGGCGCTGATCGTCTACAACTCGAACCCCGCCGCCATCGCCCCCAACCAGGCCGCCGTGCGCGCCGGGCTCGAGCGCAACGATCTCTTCACCGTGGTCATCGACCATTTCCTCAACGACACCGCGCGCTGCGCCGACATCGTCCTGCCGGCCACGACGTTCCTCGAGCACACCGACCTCTACTTCGCCTACGGCCACTACTACCTGCAGCTGGCCCGCCCCGCCGTCCCCCCGCCGGGCGAGTGCAGGTCCAACGTCGAGATCTTCCGCCTGCTGGCGCACCGCATGGGATTCGGCGACGCCTGCTTCCGCGATTCCGAAGACGATCTGCTGCGGCAGGCGCTCGAAACAGATTCGCCCTATTTTGAAGGAATCACGCTGGAGCGCCTCGAACGCGAGCGCTTCGTCCGCCTCAACGTGCCCGCCCTGCCCATGGCCGGCGTCCGGCCGGACCTCGACGGCGGGCCGCTCGCCTACGAGCCGCCCGAAGAAAGCCGCCTCGGCGCGGACTTCGACCCCCGCTATCCGCTCGAGCTGGTCAGCTCGAAGGCCCACGACGGCCTGAATTCGTCGTTCGGAATGCTGCCCCGCGCGCAGGCGGAAACGTCAGTGCTCGAAATCCATCCCGAAGACGCGGCTCGGCGCGGCATCCGCGACGGCATGACCGTGGTGGTGTTCAATCAGCGCGGCGCCATCCGTCTGACGGCGCGCGTCGGCGATTTCGTCCGTCCCGGCGTCGTGCGCGCGCCTTCAGGCCGGTGGCCTGCAACGGCGGCAGGCGCCAACGTCAACCTTCTGATCGCAGACCGCCTCACCGACATCGGCGGCGGCCCAACCTTCTACAATTGCCTCGTGGAGGTGCGCCCGTGCGAACCCTGATGGCGGCCGCGCTGCTCGTCCTCGCGGCGGGATGCCGGCAGCCTCGCCATCCCCATCCCGAGCTGATCGTGGAAGAGCCGTCATTGCTGAAGCCCGCCATCGACGCCGCCAACCCCGCCGACGAAGAGCAGCTGCTCGAAGGCTTCTACGAGCCCGACCCCGGCGGCTGGCGCTGGGCCGCGCCCGAGTTCACCATCTCGCTCGGCGTGCCCGGGGAACTGCGCGGCAGGGAAGCGCGCATCGAGTGCGACCTCTGGATTCCCGAGGCCGGCTGGCCCGACCTGGCGGGCATGACCATCACCGCCCGGACGGCCGACCGGACTCTGGGACAGTGGCGCGCGGCCAGGCCCGGCGCGCAGACCGCCGCGTTTCCCGTGCCCGCGGCGCTGACCGGCGAAGATGCAATTCTCGTCGATTTTGTTCTGGACCGGTTCATCCCTCCGCGCGGCGAGGAGACGCGGAGGCTCGGCGTGGTCGCCTCGAAGTTCCGGCTGGTGGCGGCGCCGCGATGAGACGGCCTGCGTGGCGCGATGCCTGGCTCCTGCTGCCGGCCCTCGCCCTCATGGCGTGGCTCGACTGGCACGGGCTGAAAACCTGGTTCCAGCAGGATGACTTCGCCTGGCTCAGCCAGGGCGGCCGCATTCACTCGTTCACGGATTTTCTCCAGGCGCTGTTCCGTCCCGCCGCCCAGGGCACGGTCCGCGTCTTCAGCGAACGGCTCTGCTTCATCGTTCTCGAGCGCCTGTTCGGTCTCGACCACCGGCCCTTTCACCTCGTCGGTCTCGCCGTGCAGATCGCCAATCTCGCTCTGCTCGCCTGGATCACCCTCCGGCTCACCGGCTCGCGCGTGGCTGCCGCCGCCGCGCCCGCCATCTGGGCCGCCGGACTCGGCCTGGCCGTCCCGCTGGCCTGGATCTCGGCCTTCAACGAGCTGCTCTGCGCCTTCTGCATGCTGGCGGCTTTCGCCAGCCTGATCGCGTGGCTCGACACCGGCAGGCGCGGGTGGCTGGCGGCTCAGTGGGGCTTCCTCCTGTTCGGATTCGGCGTGCTCGAAATCATCGTCGTCTACCCCGCCCTCGCCGCCGCGTGGTGCTGGCTGGACCGCAAACGCGTGCCCCGGCCCGTCTGGTGGATGGCAGCCGCCAGCGCCGCCTTCGCAGCGGCTCATCTGTGGCTGATCCCGAAACCGGCCGAAGGAACCTACGCCCGGCACTGGGATCTCTCCATGCTGGAGACCTTCGGCCGCTACTGGGTGATGGCTCTCGGCGGCAATCTGGAAGCGGCCTATTGGCCCCTGCCGTGGCTCGCCCCCGCGGCCGTGGCAGCCGCACTGAGCGTGGCGGCGGCGGCGTGGCTGTGGATGGCCGCCAGGCGCGGCGTCAGGCTGGCCGTTTTCGGAATGGCCTGGTTCGCTCTCGTACTCGCCCCCGTGCTGCCGCTCCGCGATCATGTCTCCGATTACTACCTGGCCGTGCCCTCCATCGGATGGGCGTGGCTCGCCGCAACCGCCCTTCAGGCAGCCTGGGCGCGCAGCCTGTGGTTCAGGGCCGCCGCGAGCCTGCTCCTGGGGCTTCATCTTCTCTATGCAGGCGCCGCGCACCGGATGACCGCTGACTTCCGTTATCAGAGGGGGCTGGAGGCGCGGCATCTCTTTTTCGCCCTCGATACCGCCGTCCAGCTCCACCCGGGCAAACTGATCGTCGTCACCGGCGTCGACGAAGACCTGTTCTGGACCGCCTTCTTCGACTCGAGAATCCTCCTGCCGGCCCGCATCTGCATGGACCCGCGCTTCGTCAGCCCCCGCCTGGCCGCTCTATCGCCCGATTCCGTCCAGCAGGCGCGCTGTTCGCCGGCCGAGATCGCGCAGGCGGCCCGCGAGCGCCGGCTGGCGGCCTACGAGTGGATTCCCCGGAAACTCCACGCCCGCACCCGTCACTACCGCCACCGCCTGCCCCGGGAATGGCTCGGACTCCCGCCGGCGCAGATCGTCACCAGCCGGGAAGAAGATGCCCGCTGGCTCGGCCCCGGCTGGCACCAGATCGAACCCGGCGGCCGCTGGACGCAAATGCGCGCTCAGGCCACCCTGGCCGCCCCGGACCGCCCCGGGCGGACCCTCTTCCTCCATGGCTACCGGCCTCTCGAGTCCGACCGTCAGCCTGTCCGCCTCCTGTTGCGCATCAATGGCCGCCTCCTTCACACCTTCACCCTCCCGCAGAACAGGCCTGATTTCACGCTTCAGCTTCCCCTCCCCGACCCAGGCCCCGAACCGGTTCTCCGCCTCGAAATCGAGGTCGACCGCCCCCATGTCGCCCCCGGCGACCTGCGCCAGCTCGGCATGGTCGTCTCCCGCCTCGGCTGGCACTAGCCGCGGCGGCGCAACTTTCTGATTAAATTTCGTCTTTCTTTGAGAGGAACCGTCGATCTCTGAAACAAATCTGTCGTACTTGCGTCTGTAAGGTTACGCTCTAACGATTTTCATTGCGCCTGCCGATATGGTGCTGTATCCTTGAGAGCCGGCAGGAAGCCGACGCCGCCGGGCGGAAAGCCGACGGCAGGGCTCTTTGACAGACGAAAACAGGGGCCGCTGACACGGAGCCCGGTCAGGCAAACGCTCTTACCCAGGCGCCGGAAATGCTCCGCCCCGGAAGCCTCACACCGGTTCGCAGTTTCCCGGCAACCAGAGGCGCCCCGGATGGCCCAAAGATTGCATAGCTGTGGTATCCTAGCAAATTGCGTCGAACGCCACCGTTCGACCGGTCGAAACTGTACTGACTTTGTATTAGGGATTGCTTATAGAAGAAATTCTGAGTGAGACACGCTGAGATTTTGGAACCAGATTCGCTCCCAAGCGTCTATCTCATTGCCAGTCGGAGCGGATTGGAAAAGAACAACGGAAGAAGGGAGATACGGCCATGACCAAGAACGAACTGAACAGGTACAGGCAGATCCTCGAAGCCAAGCTCGCCGAGCTGTCCCAGGCGGTGCGCGAGCGCGAGGGCATCGCCATCGAAAAAACCCCGGATGCCATCGACGAGGTCCAGCACGCCGCCGAGCGTGAACTCGCCATCCGCAACCTCGACCGGGAGACGCAGCTGCTCCGCAATGTCCGCGCCGCTCTGCAGCGCATCGCAGACGGCTCCTACGGCATCTGCCTCCGCTGCGACGAGGAAATCAGCCAGAAACGGCTGAACGCCGTCCCCTGGACGCCGTACTGCATCACCTGCCAGGAATACGTGGACAAGAGACGAGCCGAGGAAGGCGAGTCGATCGAAGAACTTCTGGTCGCGTAACCCTCCCTTCGTCCGATCTCCCGCCAGATCTTGGGGCGCGGGCACCGCCCGCGCCCTTCTTGTCTCTGCCTGCACTGCCCGAAATCAGGCATCCCCCGTCAGAACGATGGCCGAAATCATCCTCCCCGCGCGCTCCCCGTCCCTCCTCCAGGAGTGAAACTCCGCCCCGCCGCAGCAGGTGCAGGCCTCCGCGCTGTCGATCCGTCCCTCTTTCAGCCCCGCAGCCACCAGCTGCCGCCGCAGCGCCGCGCGCAGGTCGATCCGCGTCTTCCTCTCCAGGTCGTTCCGTTCTGGAAACCAGTCCCGGAACTGAACAGCCACTTCCGGTCCCACCTCGTAGCAGCAGCCGCCGATCGCCGGCCCAAGCGCGGCGGTCAGCTCCTCCGGACGGCTCCCGTACAGCCGGCTCATCTCCAGCACTGCCGCCCGGGCGATTCCCTGCACCGTGCCCCGCCAGCCCGCATGAATGGCGGCTGCGGCGCGGCGGACAGGATCGAGCAGAAGGATCGGAACGCAATCCGCGGTTTTCACCGCCAGCCGCGTCCCGCTCTGGCTGGTCACCAGACCGTCGGCCTCGAGGCCCGCCCTCCACTGCCCGGCGGCCACGATGCGGGCCGAGTGCACCTGCTTCAGTTCCAGCCAGGGTTGCGGCGGATTCACGCGGGCCGTGCCGAAGCAGTGCTCGGCTGCGCCGCTCTCGGCCAGCAGCGTGGACAGGTATTCGCCTCTCGGGGTCTGGATGACGCTCACGCGGCCGGGTTCTGCGTCTGGGCGATCATCACCCGCTTCTTGAAGTCTTCCAGCATCGACTCGTTCAGCCGCACTTCCGTCGGCCGCCGCACGAGGCTCATCTGGTCGATCTTGTCCTGGAGTTTCAGCAGGCCGTAGAACAGATTCTCGGGCCGCGGCGGGCAGCCGTACACATACACATCGACGGGCACGATCTTGTCGACGCCCTGCAGCACCGCGTACGTGTTGAACGGTCCCCCGACGCTCGAGCACGCCCCCATCGAGATTACCCACTTCGGCTCCGGCATCTGGTCGTAGATCCGCTTCAGCACCGGCGCCATCTTCAGCGTCACCGTGCCGGCGACGATCATCAGGTCCGACTGCCGCGGGCTCGGACGGAAGACCTCGGCCCCGTAGCGGGCGATGTCGAAGCGCGAGGCCGAGCTCGCGATCATCTCGATCGCGCAGCACGCCAGCCCGAAGGTGAGCGGCCACAGCGAGGACTTCCTCGCCCAGTTGAACACATAATCGACCGACGTCACCAGGAAGTTGCGCTCGTTGACGTTCTCCAGGTACATGAGGTCTCCGTGCTCGTATTGTATATCAAGAGGTACGGCTCCGGTTTGGGCCTGTGCTGCGGCCTGCAGAAATCCTGTCTTCCCGGCGGCGCCCCATCGCGGCGCGGAAGCCGTCCGGGTCTCGCCCTCCGTCCGGAAACATCTCCGCCCGGACCAGTGGTGATCTGCTTGCCGCGCAGCCCTCACGCCCGCGCGATTCAGCCGGGATTGTCCGGCTCGTAGGGCCGGTAGCCGTGCGCCGCCAGCAGCTCCCGAGCCCGGGCGTCGCTGTCGCCCGTGACGTAGAAGAAGGCGCCGTGCAGAGCCCGGCGGAACAGGAAGCCGCCCATGTAAAGGTCTGCTTCCACCAGATACTCGATGCCGTGCTCGGTGAGCAGATCCTCGAGCGCCTGCGCTTCGCGGAGCCGTTTCGCGATGTAGAGCAGGATCAGCTCCTGCTCGCCGAAATACGCCTCGTCGCGCCGCATGGCTCCCGTTCCCAGCCTAGAGAAAAAGGGGACACGAACACAATTCCCCTCTTTCTCTTCCCGCCTGCTTCATCAGCGCGCGTCAAGCCCGACCACGCTGACGAGCCGCGCACTCCCATCGCCCCGCCCCCGTGACACCGGACACGGCAATCTTTCCCGCGCTCCCCCAATCACTTACGACCGTACCCTCAGCCCTGCCCCGCTGCCCGTGCCTACCCTCCCTCCGGAGCTTCTGCCATGTCAAATTCAACCACTCCCGACAAACCCAAACGGCCGCTGTCCGAAAAACAGCTCGCCGCCCGGCGCTTGAACGCCCGAAAGTCCACCGGCCCCCGCACCCCCCA
>Ga0101944_10001927_pt1 | contig 37532 bp, 26 predicted proteins | sample DewCreD2012metaG_FD_75245 | JGI IMG/M metagenome (GOLD analysis project Ga0101944, IMG submission 75245) | Hot spring sediment bacterial and archeal communities from British Columbia, Canada, to study Microbial Dark Matter (Phase II) - Dewar... ... | reverse complement strand
TCTGACTGAAACCGATTGATTGCCATATTAATAAGGTTTTCATCTATTAAAGAAATCAGCTGTCCGAAAACCGATTGACCGAAGAAATGTGTACTTTTATCCATGTGTATCATAAGTTTAAGCAACTCAAAGTTACACATAAAGAGCTATGAAGGCTAATTGCCTTCTGGCTCTTTAGAATTTATTCCGGACAACAGTGACAATAATACATAATTTATGTTCAGAATACCATCAAAGCAGATAGGTGAATATATTCTGGTACAAATTATTTATTTGGCGAAGTTATTTTAAATATTTGTTTAGATGATATCAGGATTAGGTAATAATGCCGGAAGGTATTATTTTGCAAGAGTTTAAAAAATTGTTTTACATTGGATTTTGGTTGTAATTTACATTGTAATTAATTGATTATTAGGCATATAAAAAATACTTAAAAACACGGGAATAATATTTGATGAAATAGAAAGGAATTAATAACTTTGCAAACCATTTTAAAAACAATAAATTATGATCATTATTCCTATTAAAGAAGGTGAAAACATCGAGAGAGCTTTAAAAAAGTTTAAACGGAAATTCGAGAAAACCGGAATTAATAAGGAACTGCGGGAAAGGCAGTCCTTTAAAAAGCCGAGTGAGCGAAAAAGAGACGTAGTGAAGCGCGCTGTTTTCATTGGTAAACTGCAGCAGGCCGTTGAATAACAGTTTTTGACCGGCGCAGAAAAAAAACATAACAATGACCGGCACGGAATCCTTTCTTAAGTATCTGAAATTTGAGAAAAGGTATTCGGCACATACATTGCTGTCGTATGAAAATGATTTGAGTCAGTTTTGTGCTTTTCTGGAGAAAAAAAATAAACAGATTGATTTAAACAAGGTTGATGACCGTACTATACGGGACTGGATTCTTGCTTTGTTAAACGAAGGAATTAGTCAGCGTTCGGTAAACCGCAAACTAACAACACTAAAGGTTTTTTACAGGCACCAGATGAGAGAAGGGAAGGTGACAAAAAACCCTGTTAATCGGCTTAATTCATTAAAAGTAAAGAAAAAACTACCCGAATTTGTTGAGGAGAGAAATATTAATCAATTGATTGATGAGTATGAGTTTGGCGCTGATTTTAAAGGCGTGAGAAATCAACTGGTGATTGAAATGCTTTATAATACAGGGATGCGATTGGCTGAATTATTAAACATAAAAAAAACAGATATTAACAGGGCCGATGGTTCAATTAAAATTTTGGGAAAGCGAAATAAAGAACGGATTATTCCCTTAACAACAACTTTTTTAAGGCAGATTGAAAAATATATCCTGTTACAGGAGAATACTATAAAAAGTGATTGTCCGTTTTTATTTATAACAGAAAAAGGAGCTAAAATGTATCCGCGTATGGTATACCGAATTGTTCACCGCTACCTTCAATTTGCCACCACTATTGATAAAAAAAGCCCTCATGTATTGCGTCACACATTTGCCACACATATGCTCAATCATGGTGCTGATCTTAATACGATAAAAGAATTGCTGGGACATTCTAATCTTGCTGCTACCCAGATCTATACACATAATACGTTTGAAAAATTAAAGAATATTTATAAACAAGCTCATCCAAGGGCATAAAAAACAGGAGGACGTAGCCATGATAAGTATAAATATCCATTCGGTTCATTTTGATGCAGATAAGAAGTTACAGATTTTTATTGAGGATAAAGTGAAACGTTTGGTGCATCTGTACGATAAGATTATTGAAGCTGAAGTATTTTTACGAGCAGTTAAAACACAAAAACCTGAAAATAAGATAGTTGAGATTAAATTGGCTATCCCGGGCAATGATTTATTCGCAAAAAAGCAGTGTAAAACATTTGAAGAGGCAACCGACGAGGCCACAGAGGCATTACGTAACCAAATTGCCAAAATAAAGGGCAAGCAGCGTAAATAATTGTATTATACCGTATTAATTCTTTTTTATTAAAGAAAAATGCAAAACAGCATTTTTTCGGGGTTGGAATGATTTAAAAAAAAAGTAAATATTTTGTGTTTTTTAATAAATATTTGTACATTTGCCACCCGTTAAAATCGAACCTTTACGTTAAGTTTAGAATTTGTTGATTTACAATTTGATGGTTTAGGTTAGGTGGAAGTAAATTACCGGATAAAACCGGGAGGGTTACCGGCAGGAGAGCGTTTTTGTTTTTAACAGGTTAAAGCGCTAAGTTCTTTGGAAAGCTAAATCGAATATGCCGATGTAGCTCAGTTGGCCAGAGCAGCTGATTTGTAATCAGCTGGTCGGGGGTTCGAATCCCTCCATCGGCTCTGAAAGTCAATCGGGGGAGATACCAAAGTGGCCAACCGGGGCAGACTGTAAATCTGCTGGCATATGCCTTCGTAGGTTCGAATCCTGCTCTCCCCACACGTTTTTTGAAAAACACAGGACCAACATGGCTGATCAGTGGCTGATCAAACGACAGGAACTGACAGTACAATACAGACGTACGCGGGAGTAGCTCAGTTGGTAGAGCATCAGCCTTCCAAGCTGAGGGTCGCGGATTCGAGTTCCGTCTCCCGCTCCAGCCACTGCCGATGTAGCTCAGTGGTAGAGCACTTCCTTGGTAAGGAAGGGGTCACGGGTTCAACTCCCGTCATTGGCTCAAGTGAAATGATTGTTGTAACTAAATAGAGTTGTTAATTAAAATATGTTGAATTATGGCTAAAGAAAAATTTTCAAGAACCAAACCTCATGTCAATATTGGCACCATCGGACACGTTGACCATGGCAAAACCACATTGACTGCTGCTATTACCAAAATCCTGGCTGAAAAAGGGCTGGCTGAATACCGTTCATTTGATTCAATTGACAATGCTCCTGAAGAAAAGGAAAGAGGTATCACCATTAATACTGCCCACGTAGAATATCAGACGGATAAAAGGCATTATGCCCACGTTGACTGTCCCGGTCACGCCGACTATATCAAGAATATGGTTACAGGCGCTGCTCAAATGGATGGCGCAATCCTTGTGGTTGCAGCTACTGACGGCCCTATGCCGCAAACACGTGAGCACATCCTGCTCGCCCGCCAGGTGAACGTTCCCAAAGTGGTGGTATTCATGAATAAGGTTGACCTTGTTGACGATCCCGAACTGCTTGATCTCGTTGAAATGGAAGTGCGCGAACTGCTCAGCTTTTATGAATTTGAAGGCGACACTCTTCCTATCGTAAGAGGTTCAGCTCTTGGAGCGCTTAATGGTGAACCATCATGGGTTGAAAAGGTTCTTGAACTGATGAAGCATGTTGATGAATATATTCCTGTTCCTCTGCGCGAAAATGAGAAACCATTCCTTATGCCGGTCGAAGACGTATTCTCTATCACCGGACGCGGTACTGTTGCAACCGGACGTATTGAAACAGGTGTTATCACAACCAGCGAAGAAGTTCAGATTGTTGGTTTACGCAGTGAAATGAAAAAGTCAGTGGTAACCGGCGTTGAAATGTTCCGGAAAATTCTGGACCGTGGTGAAGCAGGCGACAATGTTGGCTTATTGCTTCGCGGGATTGAAAAAGATGAAATCGCCCGTGGGATGGTTGTTGCCAAACCGGGTTCAATTACTCCGCATACTAAGTTCAAGGCCGAAGTTTATGTTTTGAAAAAAGAAGAAGGCGGAAGACACACTCCGTTCCACAATAACTATCGTCCGCAGTTTTATCTACGAACCCTTGATGTTACCGGAGAAATTATGCTCCCTGAAGGTCGCGAGATGGTAATGCCCGGCGACAATGTGTCGCTTACTGTTACACTGATTTACCCTGTAGCTATTAATCAGGGATTGCGCTTCGCTATCCGTGAAGGAGGCCGAACAGTAGGCGCGGGAAGGGTAACAGATATTGTTGAATAACCAAAGTTGGAGATCATTTCTCCAACTTGAATACGGGTGTAGCTCAGTTGGTAGAGCACTGGTCTCCAAAACCAGGTGTCGGGCGTTCGAGTCGCTCCTCCCGTGCCATTTGACAGAGTATGATGAAGATAAAAAAGTACATCGAAGAAGCATTCCAGGAACTGCTGTATAAAGTATCCTGGCCAAGCTGGGCCGAATTGCAGTCGAGTGCTATTGTTGTTATGGTCTCTTCTCTTATAATCGCGCTTATCGTGTTTGGTATGGATTTGATTTTTGATAATGTACTGACCATGGTTTATAAAATGTTCTCTTAATTTATTGTAACAGGGGTCATGGCTGATATTGAAAAAAAATGGTATGTGATCCGGGCAATCAGCGGCAAGGAGAAGAAAGTAAAAGAACTCATCGAGAGTGAAATCTCCAAGCACAAGCTGAAAGAGTATATCTCACAGGTGCTGATACCTACCGAGAAAATATACCAGATCCGGAATGGAAAAAAAATCAGCAAAGAGCGTAACTATTTTCCCGGTTATGTTCTTATTGAAGCAGCTATGGTGGGCGAAATTCCTCATATCCTGAAAAACATCTCGAATGTTATAGGATTTTTGGGCGACAGCAACCCAACACCACTGCGAATGTCTGAGGTTAACCGCATTCTGGGTAAGGTGGATGAACTGGCCGCCCGCGAAGAAGAAATGAACGAGCCGTTTTGTGTAGGCGAAAAGGTTAAAGTTATTGACGGGCCTTTCAGTAATTTTGTAGGCGTGATTGAAGAAGTAAACGAAGAAAAGAAAAAGTTAAAGGTGTCGGTCAAGATTTTTGGCCGCAAAACACCACTCGAATTAAGTTTTATGCAAGTTGAACGTGAATAATTAATAGTATGGCAAAAGAGATCGTCGGACTGATTAAATTACAAATCAAAGGTGGAGCCGCTAATCCTTCACCTCCCGTAGGCCCTGCACTTGGATCAAAGGGTGTAAATATTATGGAGTTTTGCAAGCAGTTTAATGCGCGCACTCAAAATCTGGCCGGTAAAGTATTGCCAGTAATCATTACGGTTTATAATGATAAGTCGTTTGATTTTATCATAAAAAAACCACCGGTATCCATTCAACTGCTCGAATTGGCGAAACTCAAATCCGGATCTGCCGAACCAAAAAGTAAAAAGGTCGGTTCTGTTACCTGGGAACAGGTGAAAACCATTGCCGAAGATAAATTAACGGACATGAATGCTTTTACAATTGAATCGGCCATGAAAATGGTTGCAGGTACGGCGCGCAGCATGGGTATTACAGTAACAGGAAATTCACCATTCAGTAAATAATTGATTTTAGCGTTACGAAAATATGGCAATTGCAACGAAAAACAGAAAAAAGGTAATCACAAAGATTGATGCAACCAGGCAGTATAAACTGACGGAGGCAGCTCAACTGGTCAAGGAAGTAACGACCACAAAATTTGATGCATCAGTTGATGTGGATGTTCGGCTGGGCGTTGATCCGAAAAAATCAAACCAAATGGTACGCGGCGTCGTGAGCCTTCCGCATGGTACCGGCAAAAAAGTGCGTGTTCTGGCTCTTTGTACTCCCGATAAGGAAGAAGAGGCAAAGAATGCAGGCGCCGATTATGTTGGCCTTGATGATTATATCGAAAAGATTGAAAAGGGATGGACCGATATTGACGTAATTATTACTATGCCGGCCATTATGGGAAAACTTGGCAAATTAGGCCGCGTGCTTGGACCTCGTGGTTTAATGCCTAATCCTAAAAGCGGAACTGTAACAACCGAACTGGGAAAATCCATAAAGGAAATCAAACAGGGAAAAATTGATTTTAAAATGGATAAAGAAGCAATAATTCATTCTGCTATCGGGAAAGTTTCTTTTCAGCCCGATCAGATTGCCGATAATGTAAGGGAATTTGTCGCTTCGGTTATTAAGCTGAAGCCCGCATCGGCAAAAGGAACCTATATTAAAAGTGTCTTTCTCTCAAGCACCATGAGTCCCAGTATCCGGATAGATACTAAAACAATTGTAGAAAAAGCATAATGATTCTGTAGAAATTTAGTGTTATGAAAAAAGAAGATAAAGAGGTTATTATTGATGAGTTGTCGCAGACATTGAAATCGTATAAGTATTTCTATCTCACAGACACATCAACGCTTAATGCCTCGCAAACCAGTGATTTAAGACGTAAATGTTTTGAGCAGGACATTAAATTAGTCGTGGTAAAAAATACTTTGTTGCGCAAAGCAATGGAAAAGACAGGCAGTGACCTCAGCGAACTTTATCCGACGCTCAAAGGCAATATTTCTGTGATGTTCTGCAATACGGGCAATGCACCGGCCAGGATGATTAAAGAAATGCGGAAGAAATTGGAGCGGCCTTTGCTGAAAGCTGCCTATGTACAGGAAACTTTTTTTATTGGAGATAACCAACTTGATACTTTAACCAATTTAAAGTCCAGGGACGAATTAATCGGCGATATTGTAATGCTTCTCCAATCGCCGGTGAAGAATGTCCTACTTGCTCTTCAATCGGGAAGCAATACGCTTACCGGTGTTTTAAAGACCTTATCAGACAGGAAATAATCGTAACTATTAAAAAGTAAAAACAATGGCAGACTTAAAAGCAATCGCGGAACAGTTAGTGAATCTGACTGTAAAAGAAGTAAATGAATTGGCAGATATTTTAAAAAGCGAGTATGGTATTGAACCAGCCGCAGCTCCGGTAATCGCAGCCGGTGTACCCGGTGCAGCTCCTGCAGCAGCCGAAGAGAAAAACACATTTGATGTGATTCTTAAGGCAGCCGGTGGTCAAAAACTTCAAGTGGTGAAATTAGTGAAAGATCTTACTGGTCTTGGTTTAAAAGAATCAAAAGAATTGGTTGATGGTGCTCCTAAACCAGTAAAGGAAGGCGTTAGCAAAGATGATGCTGAATCGTTAAAGAAACAGTTAGAAGAAGCTGGCGCTGAAGTTGAAATTAAATAAACACAATACGCGTGTATTGTCCCGGGTTTAGTGCCTTTTTGGCACTAGCCCTTTTGTTGTTTATGGCCGGCTAAACGTTAACTTTAATTTTATTTTACCATGTCGCAAAAAAAACATGTTATCGAACGCGTTAATTTCGCCTCCTCAAAATCATTGTATGATTATCCTGATTTTCTCGAAATACAACTGAAATCCTTTACCGAATTCCTTCAGCTCGGAACTATAGCGGAGGATCGAAAAAAAGAAGGATTATATAAAGTGTTTGCGGAAAATTTTCCGATTAGCGATGCACGGAATAATTTTGTCCTGGAATTTCTTGATTACTCTATTGACCCGCCGAGGTATTCTATTGATGAATGTATTGAGCGCGGACTGACTTATTGCGTGCCTCTGAAAGCAAAGCTTAAATTGTATTGTACCGACCCGGAACATGAAGATTTTGATACGGTGATACAGGATGTGTATCTCGGTACTGTTCCATATATGACCGAAAAAGGCAGTTTTGTAATTAATGGCGCCGAACGGGTAGTGGTTTCTCAGCTTCACCGTTCACCCGGTGTCTTCTTTGGTCAAAGCATGCATGCTAATGGAACAAAACTCTATTCGGCGCGTGTAATCCCCTTTAAGGGCTCTTGGATAGAATTTGCCACGGATATTAATAATGTGATGTATGCCTATATTGACCGGAAGAAAAAACTACCGGTTACAACTCTTTTACGTGCTATTGGATTTGAAAAAGATAAGGATATTCTGGCTATTTTTAATCTCGCTGATGAGATAAAAGTTTCTAAATCGGCTCTCCAGAAAGCTGAAGGAAGATGCCTGGCAGCGCGCGTTTTGAAAACATGGATTGAAGATTTTGTTGATGAAGATACCGGCGAAGTGGTGTCTATCGAACGAAACGAAGTTGTGGTTGAGCGTGACGTGATTCTTGATGATGCGGTAATTGATAAAATTGTTAATTCCGGATCTAAAAGTATTCTCCTTCACAAAGAGGATCAGAATCTGTCGGATTACACAATTATCTATAATACTTTGCAGAAAGACCCTTGCAACTCCGAGAAAGAGGCAATTATGTATATCTATCGTATCTTGCGTAATGCCGAACCGCCCGACGAAGCAACTGCCCGCGATGTTATTGATAAACTCTTTTTCTCAGATAAACGGTATGATCTCGGTGATGTTGGTCGCTACAGAATCAATAAGAAATTAATGCTCGATATTCCGCTCGAAACGAAAATTCTGACGCGCGAAGATATTATTAAAATTATCAGCTATTTAATTCAACTGATAAATTCCCGCACCGATGTGGATGATATTGATCACCTCAGTAATCGTCGCGTACGTACTGTTGGCGAACAGCTTTCAACACAGTTTGGCGTAGGTCTGGCACGTATGGCCCGCACCATTCGTGAACGTATGAATGTGCGGGATAACGAAGTGTTTACACCGATTGACCTGATTAACTCCAAGACCTTATCGTCGGTAATAAATTCGTTTTTTGGCACAAATCCGCTGTCACAATTTATGGATCAAACGAATCCTTTGGCCGAAGTTACTCACAAGCGCCGTCTTTCAGCTCTTGGCCCCGGCGGTTTATCTCGCGACAGAGCCGGATTTGAAGTGCGCGACGTTCATTATACTCATTATGGTCGTCTGTGCCCCATTGAAACACCCGAAGGACCAAATATCGGTCTGATTTCTTCTTTATGTGTGTTTGCTAAGATCAATACACTTGGCTTTATCGAAACACCGTATTATAAAGTTGAGAAGGGTAAGGTTGATCTCAATACAAAAACAGCAATATTCCTGAGCGCCGAAGAGGAAGAATCGAAGAAAATTGCGCAGGCCAATGCTCCGCTGAAGGATGATGGTACATTTAAATCAAATAAAATCAAATCACGGTATAATGGTGATTTTCCTATTGCCGAACCCAAAGAACTTGAACTGATGGATGTGGCGCCTAATCAGATTGCATCCATCGCTGCATCACTAATCCCTTTCCTTGAGCATGACGATGCCAACCGTGCACTTATGGGATCGAATATGATGCGGCAGGCGGTACCTCTGATGAAGCCCGATGCGCCCATTGTAGGTACCGGTATTGAAGCCAGAGTGATTAAAGATTCACGTGTGCATATTGTTGCCGAAGGCGATGGTGTGGTTGAATTTGTTGATGCCAACCAGATTACTATACGCTATTCACGGACACCGGAAGAAAAACTCATCAGTTTTGATGATGATATTAAAGTATATCAATTAACTAAATTCAGAAAAACCAATCAGAATACCTGTATAAACATTAAACCTGTTGTATCGGTAGGTGATAAGGTTACCAAAGGCCAGATGCTTACCGAAGGTTATGCTACAAAAGACGGTGAACTGGCATTGGGTAAAAACCTGAAAGTGGCCTTTATGCCATGGAAGGGTTATAATTTTGAAGATGCAATTGTGTTATCGGAAAAATTAGTGTACGATGATGATTTTACCTCTATTCATGTTGAGGAATTTGAACTTGAAGTGCGCGATACTAAACGCGGACTCGAAGAGCTCACTTCGGATATTCCCAATGTAAGCGAGATAGCAACCAAAGACCTGGATGAAAATGGTCTGATCAGAATTGGTGCAACGGTTAATCCGGGCGATATCCTTATTGGTAAAATCACACCCAAAGGCGAGTCGGACCCTTCACCTGAAGAAAAACTTTTACGCGCTATTTTTGGCGATAAGGCCGGTGATGTTAAAGACGCGTCTCTCAAAACACCTCCTTCGATGCAGGGTGTGGTGATTGATAAAAAACTGTTCTCAAAAGTAAATAAGAGTAAAAAGGCACGCTCGAACGAAAAACAAATTATTGAAAGTATTGAAGAAGAATATCAGGAGATGATTAAGGAACTCCGTGGTAAATTGATTGATAAACTTTTTGTTCTGGTAAATGGAAAAACCAGTCAGGGCGTGAAAGATCAGTTTAATGAGGAAGTAGTTGCAAAAGGAGCAAAATTCACACAAAAGACGCTTCAGCATATTGACTATTTGATTGTTAATCCCAATCGCTGGACAACCGATAAGAAAAAGAATGATACCATAAAACAATTGCTTCATAATTATCTTTTAAAGTACAAAGAAATAGAAGCCATCTATAAGCGGAAAAAGTACAATACTACAATTGGAGATGAACTGCCCGCAGGTATTATCCAACTGGCAAAGGTCTCTGTAGCTACCAAGCGCAAGGTGAAGGTTGGCGATAAGCTGTCTGGCCGGCATGGTAATAAGGGTATTGTCTCTCGTATTGTACGTGTAGAAGATATGCCATTCCTTGAGGACGGTACTCCTGTTGATATTGTATTAAACCCACTGGGTGTGCCTTCGCGTATGAACCTTGGACAAATTTATGAAACTGTTTTGGGATGGGTAGGTAAAAAGATGGGCGTTAAATTCTGTACGCCGATTTTTGACGGAGCAGAATTGAGCGAGATTAGCGAACTGACGAAGAAGGCCGGTATACCAATGTTTGGTAAGACATATCTGTATGATGGAAATACCGGAGAACGGTTCGACCAGCCAACTACTGTGGGAATAATTTATATGCTTAAGCTTGGACACATGGTAGACGATAAGATGCATGCCCGTTCTATCGGGCCGTATTCGCTGATTACTCAGCAACCACTCGGCGGCAAGGCGCAGTTTGGCGGTCAACGGTTTGGTGAAATGGAGGTTTGGGCGCTTGAAGCATTTGGCGCATCGAATATCCTACATGAAATCCTTACCTATAAATCAGACGATGTAGTGGGAAGAGCCAAAGCGTACGAGGCGATTGTTAAAGGCGAGTCGCTGCCTCCGGCTGGAATTCCCGAATCATTCAATGTGCTGTTGCATGAATTGCGTGGTTTGGGGCTTAGTGTTAATCTTTCGTAATTTTAATTGATAATCTCTAATACCAAATATATCATGGCATTCAGAAAAGAGAATAAAGTATCGAGCAGTTTTTCAAAAGTAACGATTGGCTTGGCCTCTCCTGAAGAAATACTTGAACGGTCGAGTGGTGAAGTTTTAAAGCCAGAGACCATTAATTATCGTACATATAAGCCGGAACGCGACGGTTTGTTCTGTGAGCGTATCTTCGGGCCGGTGAAGGATTATGAATGTCATTGCGGGAAGTATAAACGGATCCGCTATAAAGGCATTGTTTGTGACCGCTGCGGCGTTGAGGTTACCGAAAAAAAGGTGCGTCGTGAACGGATGGGACATATCAGCTTGGTTGTACCCGTGGCGCATATCTGGTATTTCAAATCATTGCCCAGCAAAATCGGATATCTCCTGGGGTTGCCTTCAAAAAAACTTGACTCCATTGTTTATTATGAAAAATATGTGGTCATAAATCCGGGCGTGAAAGCTGCCGAAGGTGTGGAGTATCTGCAATATCTGACTGAAGAAGAGTATATTGATATTGTAGAATCGTTACCCAAAGAGAACCAATATCTTGATGATACGGATCCAAATAAGTTTATTGCCAAAATGGGTGGTGAGGCCTTGTATGATTTGCTTTCACGGCTGAATCTCGACCAATTGTCTGTTGATTTGCGGACCGCCGCTAATACCGAAACATCAACGCAGCGGAAGAATGAAGCATTGAAACGGCTGCAGGTCGTTGAGTCCTTCCGTGAGTCAAAAAGTATTAATAAGCCCGAATGGATGATCATGAAAGTGTTGCCCGTGATTCCTCCCGAATTAAGGCCGCTGGTTCCGCTTGATGGCGGGCGGTTTGCAACATCCGACCTGAATGATCTTTACCGGCGGGTAATTATCCGGAATAACCGTCTGAAACGGCTTATTGAGATCAAAGCGCCTGAAGTAATTCTGCGAAACGAGAAACGTATGCTGCAGGAGTCAGTTGATTCGTTGCTCGATAACTCGCGGAAATCAAGCGCTGTTAAAACCGAGGCCAACCGTCCGTTGAAGTCATTAAGTGATAGTTTGAAAGGAAAGCAGGGACGTTTCCGTCAGAATCTTCTGGGTAAACGTGTTGATTATTCGGCGCGCTCTGTAATTGTAGTAGGACCCGAACTCGATTTGCACGAATGTGGTTTGCCTAAAGATATGGCTGCCGAATTGTACAAGCCATTTATAATCCGCAAATTGATTGAACGGGGAATTGTAAAAACGGTTAAATCGGCTAAAAAAATAATTGATCGTAAAGATCCTGTGGTATGGGATATTCTGGAGAATGTACTTAAGGGTCATCCGGTGCTTCTCAACCGCGCACCAACATTGCACCGGCTCGGCATCCAGGCCTTTCAGCCAAAACTGATTGAAGGCAAAGCCATCCAGCTTCATCCGCTTGTGTGTACTGCTTTTAATGCCGACTTTGATGGTGATCAGATGGCGGTACATCTTCCTTTAGGGAATGCTGCAATTCTCGAGGCACAGATTTTAATGCTGGCTTCACATAATATTCTTAATCCGGCAAATGGCGCTCCCATAATGGTTCCGTCTCAGGACATGGTGCTTGGGCTTTATTATATTACTAAGTCGCGTGTGAGTACTCCTGAAAAACGGGTAAAGGGAGAAGGGCTTACATTTTATTCTCCCGAAGAGGTAACTATTGCCTATAATGAGAAAAAAGTTGAATTACATGCAAACATCCGCGTTCGTATCAAAGATTATGTGAATGATCAGCCGGTGGAACGAATCATTGAAACAACAGTTGGACGCGTTATGTTTAATGGTGTTGTTCCCGAAGGCGTTGGCTATATCAACCAGTTGCTGACAAAGAAAGCGCTGCGTGATATCATCGGGAGTGTACTTAAGAAAGCAGGAGTTGCCGCTACGGCTAAATTTTTAAATGACATAAAAAACCTCGGGTTTCTCATGGCTTTCCAGGGCGGATTGTCATTTAATCTTGATGATATTATTATTCCTGCAGAGAAAGACACGCTTGTTGCCGAAGGCGACAAACAGGTTGAAGAGGTGTTAAGCAATTATAATATGGGCTTTATCACTAATAACGAACGGTATAATCAGATTATTGATATCTGGACCCATGTGAATGCCAAGCTCACGAATATATTGATGAAGCGGCTCACAGAAGATAAACAGGGTTTTAATCCTGTATTTATGATGATTGACAGCGGAGCCCGTGGTTCAAAAGAGCAGATCAGACAGTTATCGGGTATGCGCGGACTGATGGCTAAGCCGCAGAAATCCGGCTCGGTGGGCTCTGAGATTATTGAAAATCCTATTCTTTCTAATTTTAAAGAGGGATTATCGGTTTTGGAATACTTTATCTCTACACACGGCGCACGTAAAGGTCTTGCCGATACAGCGCTTAAAACAGCCGATGCCGGTTATCTGACACGCCGTCTGGTAGATGTCTCGCAGGATGTGTTTATTACCGAGGAGGATTGCGGAACACTTCGTGGTATTCTTGCCATGGAAATCAAGAAAAATGAAGAGGTGGTCGAATCACTTTACGAGCGTATAATTGGCCGTACTACCGTTCATGATGTATATCACCCGCTTACCGGTGAACTGATTGTTGCCAGTGGTGGCGAAATAACTGAGAATGTGGCTCAGGCCATTCAGGATTCACCTCTCGAACAAGTAGAAATCCGCTCGGTGTTAACCTGTGAATCGAAACAGGGTGTTTGCAGTAAATGTTATGGCCGTAATCTTTCTACCGGCCGGATGGTGCAGATGGGCGAAGCCGTGGGGGTTATCGCAGCACAGTCCATCGGTGAACCGGGTACTCAGCTTACGTTGCGTACATTCCACGTGGGTGGTACCGCCTCAAATATTGCTGCTGTTTCGCAGATTGTTTCGAAATATGATGGTATTGCAGAGATTGAAGGATTAAAAACCGTGATGCGAACTAATGAGGCAGGCCAAAAGGTGGAGATCGTAATAGGCCGTCTCGGTGAACTGAAGATTATTGATAAAAATACACGCATCGTTCTTTCATCCCATAATATTCCTTATGGTTCGTATCTCTACATTAAAAATAATGATGAGGTCAAGAAGAACGAAAAGATCTGCGAATGGGATCCGTATAATGCTGTGATCATTTCCGAATCAACCGGTAAAATCGTATTCAACAGTTTGATCGAAGGGGTTACTTTCCGTAAAGAGCTGGATGAGCAAACCGGTTTTGAAGAAAAGGTAGTTGTTGAAAGTCGCGACCGGAAGAAGAATCCTGAAATCAGTATCGTTGCTAAAAATGATGAATTATTAAAGACCTATAACTTACCTGTTGGCGCTCATATTATTGTGAACGAAGGCGACTCGGTGAAAGCCGGTGATATTCTGGTGAAGATACCTCGTGCAGTAGGCAAATCGGGTGATATCACGGGTGGTTTACCACGTGTAACCGAGTTGTTTGAGGCACGTAACCCTTCGAATCCTGCTATTGTGTCCGAAATTGACGGTGAAGTGAGCTTTGGCAAAGTGAAACGCGGTAACCGTGAAATAGCTATCACCTCGCGTAGCGGTGAAATTAAAAAATATCTCGTGCCGCTATCCAAGCAGATACTGGTGCAGGAAAATGATTATGTAAGAGCCGGAATGCCACTGTCCGACGGAGCTACATCACCTGAAAATATCTTGTCTATCAAAGGACCAAATGAAGTTCAGGAATATATTGTTAATGAGATACAAGAAGTATACCGTTTACAGGGTGTGAAGATTAACGACAAGCATTTTGAGGTAATCGTTCGTCAGATGATGCGCAAGGTTGAGATTGAAGACCCGGGCGATACTAAGTTCCTTGAACAGCAGATTGTCAGCAAGGATGAGTTTTTTAATGAAAACGACTGGATTTATAATAAGAAAGTAGTTGTTGATGCCGGCGATTCGAAATTAGTTAAGGTCGGACAAATTATCGCACCACGTAAGCTGAGGGACGAAAATTCGATGCTGAAACGCAAAGCGTTGAAACCGATTATCGGGCGTGATGCCGTTCCTGCTACTTCAAAACAGATACTACAGGGTATCACACGCGCCTCACTGCAAACCGAGAGCTTTATTTCAGCCGCCTCGTTCCAGGAAGCAACCAAAGTGCTCAATGAGGCAGCCGTACAAGGAAAGACGGATAATCTGATGGGGTTAAAAGAAAACGTGATTGTTGGGCATAAGATCCCTGCAGGTACCGGATATCGCGAATACGAAAGTATAGTGGTTGGTTCGATGGAAGAATACGAAACACTGGTGGCTTCGAAAAATCCTAAGAGCAAAGAACCCGAAAAAGTAGGTGAAGACAGCGAATAATTTACAATACCAATGAAAGAGAATGAAAAAAACCTTCATCCCGGCGAGATAAGCATTGAGCTTAAGGAAGATGTGGCGCAGGGTATCTATTCGAACCTGGCAATCATCACACATTCGTCGGCTGAGTTTGTGCTCGATTTTGTGCGTATGGTGCCCGGAATGCCTAAAGCTCAGGTTATGTCACGCATCATCCTCACACCGGAACATGCCAAGCGGCTGATGCAGGCACTGGCTGATAATATCAATAAGTACGAGTCGTTGCATGGCATCATCAAAGAACAAAAAGGGCCTGTGCCCATGAATTTCGGAGGCCCGGCTGCCCAGGCATAAAAACGGTAATTTTTATAGTTACATAGTTCACAATAACAACTCTTATTTAGGAAGCGGATGACTAATCATCCGCTTTTTTTGTTTCGGTAATCCGGGATAGCATCTACTGTGTTATTGATTTTCAAGAGCGTTTTTCAGATGAGCTAACTCAGCTGAAAAATCTGGGTTTAACCTAATTTATTTAATAAAAATGGCAGAAAAATCCGGATTTAATAGTTATATTGCTGGTTTATAAATAATTGTAAAATACCGGACAAAATTGGAAAAAAACACTTTTAGCTGTTTGGAATGAAAAATTATCTTTAATTTTGTATTACATTGTGATTATTGAATAATCCAAAAAAGATATTTTTCACATTGTGAATTATTTAGTTTAATAATTTAAAACTACAAAACCTATGAAACGGAACATTACTTTATTGTTTTTCTGTCTGGCTATTGCCGGAGCAGTGCAGGCACAACTCTGCACAACTTGTCCGACGGACAATCCTATTGCAACCCATTATGGCGACAGCGGGGATTATGCCTTCTGGACCGACGAAATTATGTGGAATGTGGTGATTGATATGTCAACCTATTCCAATGGAGCAAATGATTATGAGAAGTTTAAAAATGCACGCGATTACCTGTATGATACCTATACAGGTGGAGTGCTTTACTATCCGGCAGGGACATACAGGTTTACTGTTGAGGATAATGCCAACGGTGAAGGGCTGATGTTAAAGAAAGGCGTTGTTATTCGCGGTGCGACTCCATCATCAGACAAAAGTGCTGTTACCAACTATGATATAGAGAGCGTTACTGCAACCGATCATGGCTTGAACAGTTTACCTACAAAGTTTTATTTTAAGCGAACAATGAATCCGATGGGCAAAACCCTTCCCGATTCTATTCCTACAATGTGGAGTATGGTTGGTGCTAAAACAGGCAGTGGTGAGGCGCATCTGGGTGAAGTGTCTCATGTTGGTATTGCATGGGTTGAAATAAACTATGGCTATGTCTTTTTTGGTAATGGAAATAATACCTGGGCCGATTCATTTGCGGTTGGTAAATATTATGGTAATTCGGCCATTGGCGAATGGAGGCAGCGCGTACCCAATGGCACCCATCCGTGGGATAATTTCTGCGGTTTAACTGTATGGGGCGCTGATACCGCTCTTCATGGCGAGAAACGTTTTGTTTTTGGATGTAACCTCAAGAATTCTGTTACACCTAATTATGGCCTTAATCGTACATCACAAACAAATTTTATTTGTGATGATGGTGGCTATAAATGGTTTGCCCGTATTGGTGTTTATGGCAAACATGTGTTTGTTGCGAACAATGTAATTGCTAAGCCCACACATAGTTTTATCTATCAGCAGAATTGCAAATCAGGCGGACAAATATCCGGTTTGCAAAATCTCCGGTTTGATTATGGCGATTGTATAGGTATTGATATTAATAAAAGCAGTATGTCGGGCTTCTGGAACCGCTGTACGAAAGATGAAAACTCGGGTTTTTATCCTGATGATGTTATAATGCAGGACAATTGGATTTATAACCATGGCAACAAGGGCTGCGAAATTGCCGGTAAATGGGTGGTTGCTAAAGGAAATGTCAATTTTAAGGAATGGCTGGGGGTTAATGATGTTTATGGAATTTCCACCCCTGCTGGTATTATGGATTCAGATGGTCGTTGTTATAATGCCACTAATGTTGCTGATTTTCAGGCACGTGCTTTTGATATTGGCGGATGGAATGTGTGGATCCATAACAACCGATATACAGGTACCGGATCTATAGGCAATGATGGTGAAGGTATTCTAATACAACGCCATAATGGTGTTGATGCATGGTCCTTTGCATACACTTATAACATGCAGGGGTCGGCTGGTGAAAATGGTTATCTGGCTCCTTATGATGTGCATTGCATAGGGTTGTTCCATGGATGGAATACGCAGCGTGGGGCCATTGGTATTAATAAAGTGGATGTTAATTGGTGTGAAGACGTGGCCTGTCCACAAGGGATTAATTGGAATCTTCTGGGTGACTCGGTAGCTCCTTCAGGCGTGGGTGGCACTAATGTTAAAGATTTTATGGCTAACTGCGGATCCGTTGTTACTGCAGTTGACACTGTATTGAATTTGAGTGTGATTTTGGATGTAATTAATTATAAAACAGTTATTACTTATACTGATAATTCAAGCGATGAGATTGCTTACCGTATCGAGAAACGGCCTTATGCTTCGGGTGATCCGTGGACAGTGATTGCTTATAGGCCTCGTCAGCAAACTACAACGACTGCAGATCTGGGGACAATTTCAACTACGGTTAATTATGGCCCTGCCCCAGTGACGCAGTGCTGGCCAACAAGCATTACCATTGATGAGATGAATCCGGCTATGTGGGTTGATTTTAAAGCAAATCCTGGAGAGGTGTTTGAATATCGTGTTGTTACAATCGACTGCGATAATGATGCTGCCGGCGCTACAGGAGTTAAGATTATAAGCAAAGCGCAGATTGCCACCTCCCCAGTACGTAATTTACTTGTAAAAGTGGTTCCCAATCCGGTAACCGGCAGCGCAATTATAAGTTACAATTTACCCGAAGGCCAGACAGCCAGTGTTGATATTATGGATATGAATGGCAGGGTAGTGTTAAACCTTGCACATGGTTCATATGCGCCTTCAGTTACCTTGCCGGCCGGTGCGCTTAAAAAAGGCACCTATCTGGTTAAGGTTTTATCGAGCGGCGGTTCGGGTGTAATTGATAAGTTTATTGTTCAATAATACTACACTTAGTGATTGAAGAGGGTGTCTCAAATAGAGGCACCCTTTTTTTTTAAATCGCGATTTTATATTCTTTCTGGTAATGATTTCCAATTCAATACAGTTGTTTCAGACCTTTGTTGTTCCTGGTCGCCATCAAAAACAAGAAATAGCTTTACCGGTAGTGTGTTACAGGTTTTTTTGAAGCTGTTCAGATTTTGAAGCTGTTCAGTTTTAAATGTTTTTCCTGATTTAATTTCAATTGCAAATATTGAATTACCTTGTTCAAAGAGTAAATCTATTTCAATACCATTACTTTCTCTCCAGAAATAAACATTTTTATTTATACCTTTATTATAGAAATGCTTGATTGTTTCAGAAATAATTAGGTTTTCAAATAAAGCACCTTTTGCAAAATGAAAAAACAAGTCATTCTTACTGTGAAGGTTTAACAGAAAGCTGGCTAGCCCTGTATCGTAAAAATATAGTTTAGGTGATTTAATTAGTCTTTTGTTGAAATTTTTGAAATATGGTTCCAGAATATAAATAATGTATGATGCTTCAAGTACTGATATCCATTGTTTTATTGTATTAACTGATAACCCCAATTGTGTGGCGAGTTCATTATAATTTAATAATTGTCCAACTCTGCCGGCGCACAGTCTTAAAAAGATTTGAAATGTTTTTAAGTCGCCGATATTCCGCAATTGCCTTACATCTCTTTCAATATAGGTTGTAACATAATCCTGATACCATTTTGTCGGATTTAATTGTTCTTTATATATTCTTGGATAGAAACCTTTATAAATGTACGAATCTGATGTTTTTGGTTCAAAGGATGTGCCCATTAACTCTTGATTCGAAAAAGGTAATAAGGTATATAATGTTGCTCTTCCGGATAATGATTGGCTGATTCTCTCAAGAAGTAAAAAGTTTTGTGATCCGGTAAGTATAAATTGACCATTTTTTTTCTGAACATCTATTTTAACTTGAATATATGAAAGAAGATCAGGGGTGTATTGAATTTCATCGATGATGACACCTCCGGCATATTGTTCTATAAATCCTTGTGGATCTGTATGGGCATACTCTCTGGTTTGTAAGTTTTCAAGATTAACATACTGATAATTTGGAAATGCCGCTTTGGCTAAGGTTGTTTTTCCAGATTGCCTGGGCCCAGTAATAATTACTACAGGCATTTTTTTCGCAGCTTTTACAAGGAATGGTTCTAAAATTCGGCTTATCATTTTATGTAAATTTGCATATGAAATGCAATATTACATAAAAATTTTGTGATTAACAAATTACATCCACTGAATCCGGTGATACACCGGATGACGATGTAGATGCCATATCTCTGTAAGAAAAACAGAGACAAAGAATATTCGACTCCGTCCGGAGTCGCACTTTCTCTCATGTATTTCAATTCTACAAACGTTCAATCCATCCGGGATTGTTTAACCCAACTTATTCAATAGATACCATTAGAAATGGTAAACTATTTTATAGATTTAGTTTAATCTGATTTCAATAAATGTATTGAAATCAGGGTTTAATCGGCATCTCCTTCTACAGGTTAATTCAGAAATAGAGAATTGGCTCATGCACAAATGAGATTATCATTCTAAAAGAAAAGTTTTCTGTTTTGTCCTATGTTTGTCAAGAGAAGTATCTGTAATCTTGCTTTATTATATTTTAAATTTGTTTAAAAATCAATAGGATTTATGAAAAGAAGCATACAATTATTCGCTGTTGTGATTGCTATTCAAAACTGTATTTATGGACAGTCATGGCCGTCCTTTGCCGGGCCAACACATAATTATGTAGCCGATCCGGCAGAGACAGGCATTACCGATAATGCTGCTTATATTACCAAGGTATGGGAAAGCACCGAACGGCTAGGCCCCGGCCCGTCGCAGGCGAAACGTTATGGCTGCACCAATCTAACTAAAACCCCCGGTGGCGGCAGCGCAAGCCCTATTGTGTATGATGGTAAGGTTTATATCAGTTTTTGGGAACCGGTTGGTCCAAATTACGATCATAGCATTGTGAATGATTTGATTACTGTTGATTCATGCGATTCAGCCACTGTGATGAGTCGCACCGACCTGTGGTATATTCAGGGTAAGGATGTGGTTCTCTGCCTTGATGCAAATACTGGAGCTAAACTGTGGAGGACGACAATTGACGGTTTGTACCGATGGGATCATTCGAAAAACCGCGAAGCCAATAATACAATCTGTGAAGCAAACGGGAAAATTTATGGCTATACTTCCATAGGTAAAATATTTTCACTCAATGCCAATACAGGAGCAATCAATTGGCAGACAGCCGGATGGTCGTCAATGGTCACTGCTTTGGCCAATTCTATTGTATCGAATCAGTTTATGTCACAGGCCATTATTGGCTCGGGTGTAGTATTTGCCGATAGTGTAGTGCTGTTCGGAACAGAGGGCAATACATTGTATGCTTATGATGCCGGTAACGGAAATCAGCTATGGACTAAAGGAAATGCCATGGGAGGCCAGTCTATGCCGGTTGTGTGGAAATACGGGGGTACAACCTATATCATCACAGCCAATATTGATGGCGATTTATGGTGTCTGAACCCGCATACGGGTGCTACGGTGTGGAGCTTGTCCGGACTGGGTGGTAACCGTTCAGATGTAATAGTGAATGGCGAGTATATGATGTGTTATGTGGAAGGCGAACATCAGACGCATTCTCAACAGAAAATAGGCGTTTATCGTATTAATGCTTCAGGTGCAACACATTTGTGGACACATCCCGAAACAACACCGAATAATTCATGCCCGGGAGTAATTGTAAACAACAGGGTATATAAAATAATTGAATCTGTACAGAAGCTTTATTGCTTTGATGTTGAGACAGGTATGGTGATGTCGTCTACAGGCACAGGAACGGAAGGTCACTATTTTTACTATGTTGATGGCAAGATTATTACTGAAACAGATGCTGAGCATTCAACATCAAATAATTATACCGTTTATAAGGCAGATTCAAATTATGTTGTCAAACTCACCGGATGGGACTGGCCTTTTTTAGAAACGAACGGATACGAATGAAGCATGGCTTTTCCTATTGTAAACGGGAAAATGTATATCCGCGGATACGACAGAATTTACTGTTATGACTGGAGTATAAAGCCCAAGATATTTGATAAAATAACGATTACACCTGCATCGGTAACTCTTGCTCCGGGAACAAATAAACAATTTTTATATTTGGCATATGATGAATACAATGTTCCGTTAGAAGTTCAGCCAACACCTGTCTGGAGTGTATCCGGTGGCGGAAGCATTACTCCGTCGGGTCTTTATACCGCTAATACTGCCGGTATTGACACAGTGGTTGTTTCAGCTACTGCCGACGGTAAAACATTATCTGCGAAAGCTGTGGTAACGGTTACGGCAAGCCAAACCATTACCTGTCCCGATTATACCGATTCGGTATTTACAAATAGTCCTCCTTTTATGTTGGGTTGTACTGCTTCGTCAGGACTACCGGTTACGTATACAAAACAATCGGGGCCTTTTACACTGGTTAATGGTGTATTTACTCCGCTGGGGGTTACCGGAACAGCGCGTATTATAGTTAAACAGGCGGGTGACAGCAACTGGTTGCCTGCTACGGATTATCTGCTGGTATTCACAATTCAACTGGCTACAGGGCAGCAAGCCATTACAGCGGCTCAAAAGCCCGTTATCTATCCTAATCCATCTTCAGGTATTCTTAGCATCAATGGTTGCAGCGATGGATGTGATATTTACCTTTTCAATATTTTAGGGAATACTGTGTTTTACCGTAATAATTTTTCTGACCAACAGATTGATATCAGCTATCTGAAACCGGGCATGTATTTTTTGACATTGCAATCAGGCGCATCAATTCATAATCTGAAGCTGATAAAAGAATAGAAACATACAGAAAACATGTAACATGATGAGATTCTGTTATTCTATTTGGAATATTAATATAGTCCTGATGCCATCCGTATAATCGGTATTATTCCATTTGTAAAACCGGCGTTATGGTTTAACACCCAACCATTATGGTTACTTAAGAATTAGATTTGTTCTGGTTTACCGGATAATCAATTTTTGTGATTCATACCACCCACCGGATGAAACTGTGATAAAATAAACCCCCGGACTTATATTATGTGTTGGTAAATATATGCTGCTTCCCTCAAAGGTGATAGAGGTTATTGTCTGTCCGGTTACGGAGTGTATAATACATTTTGTTAAACCATAAGGTGGATTGTTAATTTCGATGGTAACACCTGCATCCCCTGACGGATTGGGATAAATTGCAAAATGGCGGATAACCGGTAGCTCTTTGATCCCTGTGGCCTCAGGAGTTATTTTTGTTGCTTTGAAATTCGCAAAATAGCAGATATTATCCTGCCATGCTCTGAAATATACTCTGAATCCATTGAACTCCGGAAACCATTTATAGTACAGAGGCAGCACTGTTTCGGTCGTACCATGCTCATTGTTTAGTTTGTTGAGAATGTATGAAGTGCCAAAACTGTCTTTAGGTATGGCCATTTTGTTTATCAGCACATCGTTGATCTCTGGCTGGTTTGATGACCGCTGGTAAAGCTTCATGATTTCCGGTTCGATAACCCAGGTGATATGCTTCCAGGTATTTGTTGTAGCTACCCATTGCCATGGCTTTACCAGTGATTTTTTTGTAGCAACACTATCAGGATAATCATAGTTGGATGGTTGTCCGGGCGATCCGCCACCTGCTTCACTGCTGAAACCGGCGGTGTGGTATACCGGTGAGCCGGCATCTTCAAATTCCCCTTCAATATCATGACCGCCGCCATACAGGAGGAATGTAGGGGAGTAGTTAGGGTCGCTCTGGTTGCCGGGTATCTGTGGGTTACGGATGCGCATATTGTACATCGGGCGTCCGAACGGTGCCGGCTTTGCCATACTGTCGGCGTCTCCAAATTGCGCTCCTCCTGCCGGATATTCATTTATAAGAAATACTACAACCCTGCCGTATTCACCATACAAAGTATTGTCTAATTTGCTCCATAGAACATCAAATTCAATTTTAATAGAACAGTTATTTCGTTGAATAGTTCTGTTTAACGGATAATCAAAGCAGCTATGCGTGCGTAAGCTGGGCTTTCCGCTTACGGTATTGTTATAGGTTGAGTACGGACTGGCAGCGAGTTTTAATGCAATGGCATCATAACTGATCCCGTTCCCGTCGGTCTTGTTTACTTTTTCAAAACAGGATACTTTTTTTAGCGCAAGCCCCGAATCACCCCAGTAAACGAGTTTGCTGTTATCGAATATTTTTGTGAGGTCTGCATAATGATCTTCAATCAGTATGCTGTCTGCTGCAAAATTTTTTGCCAATACCCCGAACAGACAGATTAGCACGAGTAGCTTTTTTACCATAGATTATTTTTTATAAAAGTATTCATTCCTTTAGAATATTTCATGCTTTTTTATTTATTTAAAAGTCTATGTAAAGGATAATTTTTTAACGATTAGATTTTTATTCCTACAATCAGCACATCATCAATCTGTTCATGTTTGTCGCCCTTCCATTGGTTGAGCGTATCTTCAAGGATAATCTTTTGTTTGGCTAATGGTTGGTTATGTATTTCGAGCAGGAGATTTTTTAATCGTTTATATTTAAATTTTTCTCCGGTAACACCATTGAACTGGTCGGCATAACCATCAGAAAATGCATAATACATATCCCCCGGTATCAGGTCAATTATCTGATTTCTGAACGGGTGATCCTTTTCGTAAATACCAATGGGCATACGGTCTGCATCAACCTGTAACAATTGTCCGTTGTGGATGCGGATTAACGGATTATAAGCGCCGGCGAAGTGAATAATTTTTAAGGTTGGATCAATGATGCATAATGAGATATCCATTCCGTCTTTTGATTCACCTTCTTTTTTGCTTTGCCTGAGCATGCGGATGATCTGCGCGCGTAGCTGATCGAGGATCACTCCGGCTGTGGGCTGTTCGATCTGATTAACTATTTCAGTAAGGAACGATATACCAAGCATGCTCATCATGGCGCCCGGAACGCCATGTCCTGTACAGTCGGCAGCAGCAAAAATAATTTTATCCTGTTTTTTTGTTATCCAGTAAAAATCACCGCTTACAATGTCGCGTGGCCGATATAAAATAAAATAATCATTAAAAGATGTTTCAAACATTTTTTCCGGAGGCAGTAAGGCATGTTGTATCCGTCGTGCGTAATGAATGCTGTCGGTAATATTTTTATTTTGTTCGGATATCTTATCGTGCTGGGCTTGTATTTCTTGATTCTGTAATGCAATCGTAGCTGTGCGTTCTATTACTTTTTGTTCGAGGATTCGTTTTTCCATGATCAGCCGTCGTTCACGGATTTTGATAAACAGATAAAATGATAGTAAGATCAGTACAACATACATGATGTAGGCAAAAAGCGTTTTATACCAAGGCGGTGTGATAATCAGATGAATAGACAATCCCTGTTGATTCCATACATTATCATTATTGGAGCCAATAACCTTAAAGATGTATTTTCCCGGCGGCAAGCTGGTATAGGTTGCCTTCCGGTTGCGTGCATCGGTGTATTTCCATTCATTATCGAGTCCATCAAGTTTATAGCCATACGTGTTCATGTCCGGTTCTGTAAAGTCGAGCGCTGAAAATTCGAACGTGATAAAATTTTGATTGTAGCGGAATTGAAACAGTTTTTTGAGATACACCAAACTGTCAGGGATAAATTCCTTACCAAATAATTGAATGCCCGTGAGGACAACCGGCGGTGGTGTTTTGTTTATGCTGTCGGGATTGAAGCGCAGAAACCCGTTTGCAGTGAACAACATCAGCTCAGTGCCTGTGAATGACAGACGTTCGGGTTTTTGCCTGAAGGCATGTGTGATGATGTCGTAACTGGTAAAATAGCCGGTAAATGCATCTTTTTGCCTGTTGTAACGTGTGAGGCCTTTCATTGTAGTGATCCACACATCATGCTGTGCCGGAAAAACACCTGTAATATTATTATCTGTCAACCCGTCTTTATAAGTGTATGAAGTTAGTTCGCCGGTTTGGATATGATAGCGCAACAGGCCTTCGTTACTGTAAATCCATAATAATATACTATCGGCAACAATATAGCACGAGCCAAAATCACCGTTTATGTTCAGTTTAATGTTTTTCGGAGTGATTTTATTTGCCGGAAAGCAGATGAGGTTTGGCAGTGATACTGCCCACACATTATTCTTCAGGTCGGCAGTAATATTACCATCGGCTAATGAAGTTCCCTGTATCTCTTTGCTGAAGACATACATCTCCTGCAGCAGGCCCAGCGTTGCATTAAAGACACATATTCCACGGGAGGTTCGCAGCCAGTAGTTACCCTCTGCATCACGGAATACGAATTTTATCAGGTCGTCATCTATATCGGCTACCTGAGTTGGCGGATTAGGGAAGGCCAGGCGCTCGTTGAAAATCCGGTGTTGTTTGTCGTAATGGTATATCGCGTCAACCCCTGCAATCCACAGCCCTTCAGGGGTGACATGGATGATGCGCAGTACCTTGTTTTCGGCTGTTGCCGATTTTAGTCGGACAGCCGGAAGCAACACTTTCTTTTCAATCATTCCGTTGTCGCGGTTAAAGCCATATACTCCGTTTCCCGCGGCGAGCCAAAGAAAGAGCCCGTCGGGACAGATATCCTGTAAAATAAAATCACGACTCTGTAAATACTGGTTCCAGGGGAAAATCAGAGGGTCTAAAGGATATTTTTTTATTGCGCCATTCACAGTGTTCATGCAATAAATGGCGTTGTTGTTTCCCTGATACCAGAGTTCATGATTGGCTATCGTCACTGCGGGAAAAATATCATACCGTTCAACACCCAGCGGCCAGTAGCTGAATAGTTGTTTTTTCAGCCGGTTGAGCCCGTCAAATGTCCCGATCCAGATATTCTGATTCCGGTCCTCGTAGATTACCATTGCACGGTTATCGTATAGCTGATTTTGATTGTCGGCTTTGTATCTGCTGATATTTCCGGTGGCCTGATGCAGTATCGAGATCCCTCCCTCTGTCCCGATCCAGAGATTATTCTCCCGGTCTGCTGTGATTGATAAAATACTGTTTGATGTCAGTATGCTGTCATTTTTACTTCTGTTACGGTAAACCCTGTTGGTTTTTGTTTTTAATGCATGACTGATCAGTCCTTCCGGTGTGCCCACCCACAGATGATTCTGTTGATCAACATATCCGGTGATATTATTGTTGACGGCCGGATGTTCAAGCAACTGGTTATAATTTAATCTGATAGGAATGAATTGCTGTTTTCTCACATCGAACCAATCATATCCATATTGATGTAAAACAATAATGCCGGCTTGTTTATCGCTGAGCAGGGATTGAAATTCATTGGTTGAGATCAGGTTTTTCGGTATTTCTCTCCGGTTAATCAATGATTCGGTTTTTTTAATTTCATTTTCAGACAATGAAAAAACGGCTATTCCATGCAGAGTTGATTTATCGGGTTTTTCACCATCCCATGATCCATATCCGTTCGATGCATCCGATTGATAACGCAGTGTGTATAAGCCCGCATCCACCGTTATAATAGCAAATTGTATTCTGTTTTTTATTTCGCCTCCGGCATGAAGCGCTTTCGATGGATCAACCGACCAGATCTGTTTGCCGTTTTTAAGCAGTGAGCCATGATCAAAAATATCCTGCCTGTCAGCTTCTGCTGTAGATACAACCAGCAGTGTTGTTTTTTTGTTCAGATGAAACTGATAACTGGTATCAATATTATTGCCAATATTGCGAATCGAGGCCGTTGCGCCATCTAGCCGTTTATCAAGCCAACTGAAAACTTCAGATGAATAACTAATCTCGGTGAAACGGAAAGTGGTGATTGTATTCGTTAATTTGTTGTAGCGGATTAGTCCCTCTTTTGACGGACCCGCCCAGATGTTTCCCGCACCATCCTGAGTTATGCATGCATCAAGGTTAAACCGGATACCGGTAAGTGCCGAATAGCGATAACTGACTTTTTCGTTTTCAAATGCCACGATACGGTCGTAATGCCTTAACCAGAACACTCCGTCACGGTCGAGAAACATGAAGGTGATATCATCGAATGGCAGGGATGTGCTGTCTTTCGGGTTATTATGAAAATGGCGGTAATTGTAGCCATCGTACGAATACAGTCCGTTGCGGGTAGAGAACCAGATAAATCCATACCTGTCCTGCACGATGCCAGTAATAAATCCCAGCGAACGGCCGTTCTTATCTGTTATTTTATCAAAGACAAGCTGTTGCTGATGCGGAAGAGCATAAACCGAAAGAGATAAAACCGAATACAGCAGGATAAGCCGGGTTAATTGTCTCATTCTTAATCGAATAATTATTTTGCATAATAATAATATAACAAAAGTAAAACATTATGTAGGAAATACTATATTTGTTATATAAATTTAATAACCTAAAATCAATGTCAGACATGAAAAACAAAGGGATTGCATTGGCAATAATTGCCATGGTGTTGGTGGTTTTTGCCGGTTGTTCAAGTAAAAAATCTGTGACTAAAGGTGCGCGGGAGGTTGAATTACCTTTCTCGTCAAAAGAGTTTCAAACCGATAAGGATAATTTTAGGGCACGTAACTACGGTAAGAGTCCTGATCTGGCAACGGCCAAGAAGATTGCCCTTCAGAATGCCAAATCAGAAATTGCAAGCAGTATTCAGACGACGATCAAAAATGTGACCGACCAGTATACCAATCAGCGCCAGGTAGGCAATGCTACTGAGTTTGAAAGTAAATTTGAGGAGTTAAGCCGCAGCGTGGTCAATCAGAAGCTTAGTGATATCCGTATTATTGGCGAGAAGACATTTCAGGAACAAGATAACAGTTATACCTATTGGGTAGCCATTGAGATTAATAAGCAGAGCTTGATCGAAGGCATGAACAACCAGATCGGCAAAGATCAGAAACTGCAACTCGATTTTGATAAATACAAATACGAAGAGATTTTTAATAAAGAGATGGACAAGTTTCAGCAGGGACAACAATAACGCTTTTTTGTCTAACTGAATATATCTTCATTTTAGTTATGTTTGTCTTGAGAAGCCGCCGGTATGGTAAAAAAATGCCGGCGGTTTTTGTTTTGCTGCTATTCTCGGTTTATTGTGCAGCTCAGGAAAAAGTAAAAGTTCAGGGGCTTAAGGCCGAGTGTATCATATCCAATATTACACCCGAGCAGGCCAGGGAGCGGGCTTTGGCTGAGGCCAAGCGTGAAGCCCTGCGACGAGCAGGCGTTTCAGAGATTGTTATGTCGGCCGATGTGCTTTATTCGTCGGCTGATGGTACAGATATGAAGCAGGCCTTCAATTCTTTTTCAACCATTGAACTCACCGGTGAAGTGCTCGATTACGAGATCGTAAGCGAAAATAAGCGAACCGATCAGTTCGGAAACTTTATTGTTGAACTGGTGGTGGATGCCACAGTAATTAAATATGAAACCAAAGCCGATCCTGAATTTGATATTAAGGTGGATGGAGTTGAAGAATTTTACAAAGAAGGTACTAACCTGCAGTTTACACTTACACCATTTAAAGACGGATATCTGCGACTGTTTTATTTTGACGGCAATAAACAATGCGCAATGATTTATCCGAACGATTTTGAAAAAAGTTTTTTATTTAAAAAAGATGTTGTCGTAAAATTTCCCATGAACAGTAATATCGAGTACACTATGGAAACCGAAAAGGAGAGGGAAGAAAATTATCTGGTATTTGTGTATACAAAAAAAGATATTCCTTTTACCGATGAGGTAAATTATAAAAATCTTATGAAATGGATCAACGGTATTACCCCCGACCAAAGGATAGTTCGTTTTTTTGCTTTTATAATCAGAGGATCAGGTAATTAACTAAAAATCAAATGCTTGATTGTTGATTACTTTTTTAGGATGGTGTTTGGTTTTTTATTATAATTGCAATAGTTAAATCAATAATAATTAATAACCACTTAAATTTAAAACGTATGAAAATGTTAAAAGTTTTTGGATTTTTTATAGTTGCTGCTCTTGTATTATCAAGTTGCACAACAATGACTTCTACAATGAAGACTCCTTCGAACATTGTGGAGTTTGATAAGAGTGATTTTGAATTTTCGGAACAGGTATCCGGTGAGGCATCACAGGTGTTGATCCTTGGTATTGACTGGGCAAGATTATTTACTAAAAAAATGGGTACGATTACCGAACCGGTTTTGGGCTTCAGTATTCCTATTATTGGATCAATGGTTCAGGGCAGGATAAATAATTTTGCTATTTACAATATTATCAGTGACCATCCGGGTTATGATGTTGTTTTCTATCCGACTTTCGAAACCAAAGTGGTTCGTCCAATTGGTGTTCCTTTGATCTATGTTAAGAAGAACGTGAAAGTTACTGCTCGTCTGGCTAAGATCAAGAAGTGATTTTTTTTGTTTTTTTAAAACGGGTGTTTCTTGGCACCCGTTTTTTTTGCATTGTATCTGGTTAACTCTTATTGCCAATCCGGTCCGATGATTTGACTTATCTTTCGGATTCTATTGATTAATCTCAATTTATACAAGCGGAGTTACTTCAAAGGGATAAACTATTTGAATTAGTTGGGTTAATCTGTTTTCGTAATGTATTGAACTGCGGACTTAACGGCGAGAGGGATCAGGTTTATCGGAGATCAGGTTTTTAAATTGGTAATTACTGGCTTATATAATTCCCATAAAACAATTCCTGCACTTACTGCCACATTGAGTGAGTGCTTAGTTCCCGACTGCGGGATTTCGATGCATCCATGAGAGGCATTAATAACTTTCTGGTCAACACCTTTTACTTCATTGCCGAAAACGAAGGCATAGCATTTATCCTTTGCAAAACGGAATTCCTGCAGCGGTATGCTGTTTTCTGTCTGTTCAACGGATAAGATGGTAAAGCCCTCTTTTATTAGTGATTCAATGGCTGTCAGTGTTTCATCCGTGTATTCCCAATCAACCGATTCGGTTGCTCCGAGTGCTGTTTTATGTATTTCGCGGTGCGGGGGTGTAGCCGAAATGCCGCACAGCCAGATTTTTTTTATTCTGAATGCATCGGCAGTGCGAAATACCGAGCCAATATTATTCATGCTGCGGATATTGTCCATCACTACAACTACAGGCAGTTTGATTGCTTTGCGGTAATCATCAACCGATAGCCGGTTAAGTTCATCCATTGAGAGTTTTCTCATACATCAGCAATTATTTATTGCGCTCAACAATCAACGGATGGCTGAGCAACCCAAATGGAATAATACAATAATCATCCCTCCAGATATTTGTTTTGCCATTGATACGCACATCGTACCAATCTGTTTCTCCTTTTCGCGAAGTAGTCCATGTATTATCTCCTCCAAAACTACCGGGAGAGAGATGGATCAGTTCGCCTTCGGCATTATGATGGGGGCCAAGAAGATTGCGCAGTGAGTTGATCAGTGTTATCTCAATGGTATTTTTTCCTTCATTCAGCGCTGCTGTTATGTCTGTTTCCCATGGCGACCAGAATATTGGAGATAATTCTTTGCCATTGAGTTTGACCGTGATAACAATGGCCTCGGATAATGGGAAGGTCAGGAAATATTTTTTTTCAGCGATTTTTCCGTTAAAGTTAAACTCGCGCGATAAAGTAAAACTGCCGTTATAAAAGGGATACCCCTCGGTAGCCAGATTGCCTGTGAATACTTGCTTCTCGCCGGTGATGGTGAATGAAGAAAAGTAGTGTACCGGTTTTTCCGGCAAAAAGCCACGGGAATTTCGTTGCGAGGGTTCTGAAGGGATATCTGAAAGGGTCGGCTGCACACCGAAATCGCCGGTAAGATAAATGCTTTCAATCTCACTGCCATATCGTGCGTAAGGATCACGGCTGGTTGGTTGCGGGGCTGTAAAAGTAAGCTGAAGCTCAATAATGTTCGTGGCTTTTACCAAGTAGGGCGTAATATTTGTGGATTTAAATTCATTATCACGATAGAAGCCGGGATTGGTAAATGATATTTTTTTCTGATTGACCATAATGGCTGAATACATCTGCGGTTGTTCCATAACCAGGGAACATGATGATGGGATATTGCTTATATCTGCCGTAAACCGGAGAATTAAAAAACCATTATAGGGTTTGTCGGTAAAGCGCTCATATATCCCCAGTACCGGTTCTGGCTGGCTGAATGTTTTACCACTGTCGGTTGAGTATGAAGCAAAATCGAGCGTCAGGGCATTGGCATCATGGCGCTTGCCCTGCCAGTTTCCTGTTAGTGTTGCTTTAACAGCAGAACCTTGCGGTGGGCTGTACACTCCGGCAGGAACAATATTATTTAATAGCCGTTCATCGGCCAGAAACCATGTTTGCGCCGGCGCAAAGAAAACATCTATTCCGTTATTTGCCGGTTTGCGCACAATATAACTTTTCCCATCAGCAGGATTAAGCATAAACATGTTACCGCCCGGATTGGCAAGTCGAACATTGACCCGTGCTTCTGATTTACGTGATATATTGGTTAATTGTATTACCTGAAATTTGCCGGACATTCTGCGGTGTATCCATACATTCTGACTGCTGTCGCCTGTAACGAAAACCTGCGGTGTCAATGCTGCCGACATAGCTTCGCCGAGTTTTTCGGTTGTTGTAATTGTAGTCACTGCTTTGAGTTTTTTCAGTAATTCATAATTTTCTTTTCCATCGGCAAAGGATGGGAAATCAACGGCAATAATCTTGCCTCCCTGTTCGGCAAAATCCAGCAGCAGATTTATGGTTGAAGGACGTATGGTAAGCATGGGCGGAAGAATCACTGCCCGGTAGTTCATCCGGCCAACCGTAACAACCTGTCCGTTGATTTTTCCAATCTCCGACAGGATTTGCTCATCGCCAAGGTCATAATCGCGGTGGTTCTTCTGGATGGTTTCCAGTACATGCTGAAAACGGTATGCCCTGTTCGTCCAGTATTCAGGATAAATACCTCCTTCAATATATTCGCTTTCCAGTGGATGGATAACTAAAAACTCCGGCGCATAATGGGCTATTGTATTCAGGTAGCATAAACGTGCTGTATAATCTTCAAGTGATTTATTGTAGGGCCAGTAGGGCTGCTGTGGACTGAGTGTAGGAGGGTAGTCGCGTTTCCGCATCCCTTTCATGCTGTACAGCGCCAGATGCGGGCAAAGGTGGTTTACTCCCATGAGCGTATGCCAGGAAGCGATCCATAGCCGGTCTTCAAAACTCATATTTTGGCCGCTGATACCGTAGGCCTCCGATAATCTTCGCGCGATGCCATATTGATTGGCTGTGGAGGATAAACTGCGGGCAACGTTTATGGCATTGTCAATATGCAGTCCTAAATGGTCCATGCCCGGCTGCTGCATGTGCCTGTATTGAATCATCATATTGCCGGTGTTGAAGCGAACACTGGCTAACCCTTCTTCTCCGTTGAAATGACCGGTGAGCATCATATTATTTGCACTGCAGTATTCTCCTATCTGTTTAGTAAAGCTGTGTTCCATCTGCCATCCAATGGTGCGGTAGAAGTCAAGCCGTATTTTCCGGTAGTTGCCAACCGTGTCGAATAACGAAGGAATGACAGACGGAAGGTCATAACCATGCTGTTGTTTAAACAGTGGTATAATTACCGGACTGAAAGGCAATGCGCCGTCATATTTTAGGTGGTCTGTTTTTGGCCATAATTGGGGCTCGTCGGTGAAAATGCCAAGGATATGTTTGCCGCAATCTATGCGGTATCGCTCAGCATAGGGCTTATAACTGGTTTCAATGAAATAGCTTACTGTTTCAGGATTCAGCAGGTCAACCCAACAGGTGCCGTTAAACCATGCATTCCCCATTTTCATTTTATAGCTGAGGTAGTAATAATTGCTGTCTTCATGGATAACTGTGCCGGTTGGTGGCAGTGCTTTCTTCTTTGATAGTCGCATCAGGCAGCGGGCATGGTAATCGTCGTTCTTCAGCGGTACCAGTCCGCCGGCAAAACCGCTGGGCCATTTATCTTCGTCGTAAAACCATGCATAAATACCGGCTTCACGGCAGGCCTTTTCACCTGCATCCATGGCATTCCACCAGTTATTGTCTAAGTATCCGGTCAGCAGACCTACACGGCTGTGAAGATATACTCCGCCATAGCCGCCTTTTGCAAATTCAATAATCTGACGGCGCAGCTCGACTGTATCTAATAAATCATTGAGTGAATAGAATGGGGCCGAACGGTATTCAATGCCCGGATTCCTGAATTGGTTCATGTCTATTACACTGTCGTTGCGGTTATAGTCGCCAGCAAACGTTAGCGCGGGAATCAATAATAATAACAAAGTTATTCTCATCTGATTGTATGGTTTAAATATGTATTTTTATTTTAACCGGATGATTGGGTTCAAGTATAAAATTAGTAGAAATTTTTTCATTCCGGTTGTTTAGATACTGTATTTGATAATTGCCATGAAACCCTCGCAGGGATAATGTTCCGGAGGCATCAGTGGTCAACTGTTCGTTGGTCATCCATTGTTTCCGGATAAGAAGATATAAGGCATCATAAACGGCTGTTTTATTCCCCTCTGTGTCAACGAATTGTTCATCGCCCCAATAGGTGAAGTGTTGCACTGCAGGATGCCCAAAAGCAATGGTGTACATATCGGTGATATAAGCGATTACAGCAAGCTGTTTTTGTCGGCTGTTCAGTTTTTCTAATTGATTTTGTTTGTTGGTATGCGCCCAGAATTCAGTGATCTGCAGCGGCAGCCCTGCTGTGGCCAGGTCGTTGAGCGAATGCCGGAATACAGCCGGAGTATACCAGCCGGCAACATGCGCCTGTGTGCCTATGGCATCAGGAGCACAGCCGCGAAGTTTCATTTTCTCTACCAGTTCAACATATCGTTTACGCTGGTCTTCGGCTGTTATCTCCGGTCGGTATGTTTTTTCCAGTCCGTAATCGTTCAGTGAATAGATCGCATGACGATTTGCTTCACGTGCCCAGTGCATGGCCGGTTCGAGGTAGGTCAGTATCTCGTCGGTGTGTTCGATATGAGGCCACCGGCGCTGCTGATAATGACGCAATGAGGGTTCCCACAGCATCTCGTTGCACAGATCCCATCGTGTAACATCTGTGCCGCCAATAGCAATCATTTGCCGGACATGCTGCTCCAGCTTTTTCAGTTGAGTGGTATAATCATATTTGTCGAGCCATTGGGGTAACGCCTTTCGTACGGTCCATACCAGAGGATGACCTTTCACTCGCAGCCGGTTTGCTTTTCCCCACTGGACTTCCTCCTCAAAAACAGTAGTGATGCGTTTACCTTCAACATGCTCAATGGGCTGATGCCACCGTTCATCCCAGTAGCACTTGGCTGTAGTACAATTAAAGAGTTCTGCAAGATGTTTTGTTCTCCGGTGGTTGGCTTCTTCTGAACGATGAACATCGTTGCCTGACTTTGAACATCCCCAGTCGAAGCGGCTGGTAGTTTGTAATACTGTTGTTTTTACGCCGGACAGCGGCTTTCCGTCAGCGTCAGTGAACCGGATGAGGATATTTTCTTTTCTGTGCTTCTCGATGGCTGAACGCGATTCAGCAATCACTTCGTTGTGTGGTGTGCGGTGTGTTGTATCCGGCGATGTATAAATATCGTTGCGCCACTCCTCGCCATCAATAACAGGTCCGGCGCATTGTTCCAGCAGCCAGCAGGCAGGCGCTGCGGCCATTGTGGCTGATATAAAATGTCTTCGTTTTATTGTATGATTATTTAATGAATAAATGGAATATTCAGCGCAGCCGCTATGGCCTCGAGATCGCTGATCACCTGAGGGATCAACGGTATCCCGTTTTTTTTCAGTTCAATTTCTTTCTGGCGTTCAAGATCACCGGGTATCAGCACAGCGGTTTTTCCGGGCGCCGGTTGGGCTTTTCTGAATGTCTCAATCCATTGATCCATCTTTGCTTTAAATGATGCTGCCGGTTGAAATGCATCAATACGCATGGCGCCAAAGAAGTGTCCTGTTCCTTCCCCGGTTTTTTCGTTAAGCACCGGCAGGTAAGCTACCGATGGCGGAACAAAAGGCCCGAAATTAGCGCCCGACAGCACAGCAGAGAAAATATCCACTATGGCCGATAGGCAGTATCCCTTATGACTACCGTGTTCGTAGTCGCCACCGAGAGTTACCATTGAGCCGCCGTGTTTAAGTATTCCGGGATCGTTGCTCGGATTTCCTTCTTTATCCTGTACATAACCGGTACGCACCTTTTCTCCTTTTTTTTCAGCTACCGCGAGCTTACCGCGTGCAATGGGCGTGGTGGCAAAGTCGGCAATAAAAGCCGGCTGTTTACCGGCAGGTATAGCAACAGCAATAGGATTGGTGCCCAGCAATCGGCTTACCGAAAAGGTTGGCGCAACGAGCGGATTGGCATTCGTCAGGCAGATGCCGATCATGTCGTGCTCAAGCGCCATCTTTGAATAGAAACCGGCAATACCATAATGGTTCGAATTGTATGTAGCCACCCAGCCCGTACCTGCCTGTCTGGCTTTTTCAATGGCAATCTGCATCGAGCGAAAGGCAGGAACCATACCCACTGCATTGTCCCCGTTAACAACAGCAGTACTCGGTGTTTCGTGAACAACACGAATATCCGGTTTTACATTGATCCTGCCCGCCTTCCATAAATCATAATAATCTTTCAAACGGATCATGCCGTGTGATGGTATCCCGCGCAGCTCAGCCGAAATAAATACATCGGCAATCACAGCGCTGTCTGATGTGCTGCATCCCATCTTCTCAAATGCTCTGCATATAAAATCAACAAGTTGTTGTTCGGTATATGTCATTGTTGTTCGGTTTTTACAAATGTAATCAATCGGTATAAAAAAAGCCACCTGTTTTTACAGATGGCTTAAACGGTTAGACAATTTTTTTATGATAGTTTAAATGGCGGGTAAGAGTCAGACATAATAAAATATACCTGTACCCGGGTTGCCCAGCGAAGCCAGCCCGTAACAAAGTCGTGCATCATTTTGGGGTATTGGCCCGTAAACAAAATACTGAACCATGCAATAATTGAAAAGATGCCTACCGGAATGAGTAAAATATACAGCACCACAAAGTGAGGAATGATCACATAGAAGATTCCAAAAAGTGTCTTTACAAGGAGCATGCCACGGCTCAGACGTTCGGGATAAGGTAGTTCGAATTTTACATTTTCATCAGCAGCACATAAACTGAATGGCGGATAGCCATCGGACAGGTTAAGTATACGTGCAGCAAGGCGTAATGACCATCGGGTAACGCCAAGCGTGAAGTTAAAGAATGACCGTGGGTACCTGCCTGTGAACAGGATAGCGAACCATGCAATAAATGTTAGAATTCCATTTGCGATGGCAAGAATATAAAGCACAAACACATGCGGGATGATCATGTATAACCATCCAAACAAGGTACGCAATACTAACTGCAACCTTGAGTAATGTTCCTGATGTTTAATGATTAGTTCCATAATTGTGGGATTTAAAGTTTATCAAATATAAAAATAGTTAATGGAATTTATTATTAGTGAATAATCTTTTTAAAGAAATTTAATATTGGTTTATTATATCCTGAACCATGAAGAAAAATTTCAATCCCGGCCGGGTACCTTTATTGAAAACTTCAGGTTTAACCGGGATTTTGCAGTTGAAAAATTGCAAACAGCTCAAGCGGTTTTCCGGTTGAGCGTACCCGGTAACCCTTTGCTCGCTGTAGCTATGCAATAGCGAAAGCGATGCCGCCGTAGAAAATCTTCCTTTGGTTTGAATACCAAAGTATTGATTTTCAAGAGCGTTTATCAGTTGAGATTAATCAACTGATAAATCAGGGTTTAATTAAGCACATGTAGATAAGCATATTATCGTTAGTTTATTTGTATTTGTGATGGCTGTATAAGAATATTGCGATGGAATGTTTTTTTTAAACGGATGTAAATGCCTTTCTTTGTCGTATGAGAAAGATCCGGCCATATATTGTGTGCAGCGATGGCAAAGGTAATCTGTACGAAGACCGCACGTTGTATGCTGCCGGCCGAAGTGGCTTCGATTTTATTCCGCTCTATCTTCATCAGATGATCGAGGTGCCTGAAGGCAGCGACATGTTTGAACTCCCGGGACGTGCAGCGGTTGGATTCAACGCTCAGGGTTATCCGGGTATATCTACAGAGGGTATTGCTGCGGCTTCATTTATTGCTCCGGCCTACACACAATTACATCTG
>Ga0101944_10001926_pt1 | contig 37586 bp, 31 predicted proteins | sample DewCreD2012metaG_FD_75245 | JGI IMG/M metagenome (GOLD analysis project Ga0101944, IMG submission 75245) | Hot spring sediment bacterial and archeal communities from British Columbia, Canada, to study Microbial Dark Matter (Phase II) - Dewar... ... | reverse complement strand
GCCGCCTGCCATGATGATTGCGTAGCGGTTCACAGGGTAACTCCGGAAGTAGATGGTTGCTTACGGGATAATTGCCCGTGGTGGTGGAGATATTCAGCAATTTGGACAGCATTCGTTGCCGCACCTTTCCGCACGTTATCGGCGACGACCCACATCAGAATCGCCCGCGGATCGAAGTGATCGCGTCGCATGCGCCCAATCCATACTTGGTCACTGCCGGCGACCGATTGGGGCGTGGGATAGTCCTCCTGGCAAACAGCGATGCTCGGATGCTGCTGGTAGGCTGCCGTCAACGCTGGGAGGTCAACCGGATGCTGGCATTGCACCCAGACCGCTTCTGCGTGGGATCGGAAAAAGGGAAGGCGGACACAGGTGGCAGCAACTGCCAGATTAGGCAATTCGAGAATGCGGAGCAGTTCAGTCATGACTTTCCGTTCTTCCTGGCTCCATCCATCGTTGCCGATGGGGTGGAAGACAGCATTGTGTGCGAGTGGATGCGAACTGATGCGGACGGAAGGCTCCTGCCCGCAGAGCTCGGCGCTGAGTTGATCAAGCCCGCGTTGACCAGCGCCGCTGACGGATTGATATGTTGCCACAACGACGCGTTCAAGTCCGAACAGATCCGCGATTGGTTTGAGTGCAACGGCAAGCTGAATCGTCGAGCAATTCGGGTTGGCGATAATGCCCTGGTGCTCAAGGGCGCGATGACCGTTCACCTCGGGTACGACAAGCGGCGCGGTAGGATCGGCACGCCAGGCACTGGAGTTATCAACGACGGCGGCACCTGCAGCAGCAAAGAGTGGTGCGTACTGCAGGCTCACCGTCGCACCGGCGGAAAAAAACACCACATCATACCCGATCTCAACAGCAGATGGGGTGAGTTCGTGCACGGGTACTGCTTGGCCGTGCCACTTCAGTGTGGACCCTGCCGAGCGCGCCGATGCGTAGAGCCCAAGCTCAGCAACCGGGAATGCGCGTTCGGCAAGGACGTCTAGCAGCGTGCGCCCAACTAATCCGGTCGCGCCGACGATGCCAATACGGTAGCTCATGGTTGCAATGCGCGGAATGAACATCGAATGCAAGATAACATGGACATGGTAGGTTGGGAATGGCTGCGATGGCGCTATTTTTGCTTGCGCCCGCGCTCATAGCTCAGCTGGATAGAGCAACAGCCTTCTAAGCTGTGGGTCGCAGGTTCGAGTCCTGCTGGGCGCGCTGCCGGCTTGTTCCACCACTTTGGGAGCGTTCCAATGGATCGCCACATTGTTGCAGAAACAGTGACCGAGCGCGGTCTTGAGTACATGGCAGGCTTCGGGAACGAATTCATCAGCGAAGCGTTGCCCGGTGCAATACACCCAAAGATGAATTCACCCCAAAAAGTGCCCTACGGTCTCTACGTTGAGCAAGTTAGCGGCACGCCGTTTACTGCTCCGCGTGTGGTCAATCGCCGAACCTGGATGCACCGTATTCGACCGTCGGTTGTGCACAAGCCCTTCGAGTTGATTGACGACGGGCTGATTCGCTCAACGCCGTTCGATGAAGTGCCGCCAACGCCGAACCAGCTCCGATGGAGTCCGCTCCCGATCCCTGAAGAGCCCACCGATTTCGTGCGTGGCATCGTCACGCTCGGTGGCTGCGGGAACCTCGCCATGCATAGCGGGTTGGCTGTCCATGTCTTTGCTTGCAACCAAGACATGGAAGACCGCTTTTTCTACAATGCCGATGGGGAGATGTTGATCGTACCCCAGCAGGGGGGTCTTCGAGTGCACACCGAACTGGGCATCCTCGATGTTCAGCCTGGCGAGATTGTGGTGATCCCACGTGGTATCAAGTTCCGCGTCGTGCTGCCCGAAGGTAGTGCCCGAGGCTACATCTGCGAGAACTATGGGCCGTACTTCCGCTTGCCTGATCTGGGACCGATTGGCGCCAATGGTTTGGCGTACCCACGACACTTCCTTGCTCCCGTTGCTGCCTACGAAGATCGCGAAGGCTCCTTTGAGGTCATTGCCAAATTTCAAGGACACCTGTGGGCCTCGGTCATTGACCATTCGCCGCTGAACGTGGTGGCTTGGCATGGAAACTATGTCCCTTACAAGTACGACCTGACCAAGTTCCAGTGCATCAACACCGTCTCGTTTGACCATCCTGATCCGAGCATTTACTGCGTGCTGACTGCACCGAGCGAAATGCCGGGAACAGCCAATTGCGATTTTGTCATCTTCCCCGACCGATGGATGGTTGCCGAGGATACCTTCCGTCCACCCTGGTTCCACCGTAACTTCATGAGCGAGTTCATGGGATTGATTTGGGGTGTCTATGATGCCAAGGAGGAAGGCTTTGTCCCCGGTGGTTGCAGCCTCCACAACTGTATGAGCGGACATGGCCCGGATGCATCCACGTACGAAAAAGCCACTGCTGCCGAGCTGAAACCGGTCAAGCAGCAGAATACGCTTGCCTTCATGTTCGAATCCCGCTTTGCAATTCGCACAACCAAGTTTGCGATAGAAACTGCCGCGCTCCAGCGTGACTACTACGAGTGCTGGCAAGGTCTCAAGCCGCGGTTCAGTGCGCGGCAAGTCAACGGCTCGCAGAACTAAATCGTTCGATGACGGACACTATCGGCGGCGGGAACGAACACTGGAGTGTTCACCCGCCGCTGGTAGTATGGCCGATGGGCAAAGCGCAGCAATCACGCATCGGTCGCAGTGCGGTTTGCGGGCGGTACACACTTTTCTGCCATGCGTGATAAAGAGCCTGCCAATGTCATTCCAGCGATCTTCTGGTGTGATTGCCATCAGGGTGTGCTCGATTGCGACCGGATCGGTAGTGTGGACAAACCCCAGTCGGTTCGAAAGGCGCGCGACGTGGGTGTCCACGGTGATTGCCTGCTGGCCGAATGCTTGACTCAGGATGACGTTCGCGGTTTTCCGACCAACGCCAGGCAGCGTGACCAACTCCTCACGCGTAGCAGGAACGACACCACCGAATCGCTCCAAGAGTTCGCGGCAGCAGGCGTGGATGTTGCGTGCTTTGGCGTTGTAGTAGCCGGTCGGTTTGATGTCGCGTGCTAACTCGTCAACCGACGCAGCGGCGAATGCTGCAGGGGTTGGGTACTTGGCAAAGAGCGCAGGGGTGATGCTGTTGACACGTTCGTCGGTACATTGCGCCGATAAGATTGTTGCGATGAGCAATTGAAACGGAGAGGTAAAGTGCAAGCCTTCGAATTGCCCCGGGTACTCGGCATCGAGTCGGTCGAGAATTGCAACCATTCGCTGTTGTGCATGTTGGGTTGTTTCTATCGTTGCGTGTCGCGGCATAGGTGATGATTCAAGTTTTTGAATTCGGCACCGACAAATTACAAAGCCGCACGCAGGGATCCGCACGCGGTCGGAACAGATTCAGGGAAGAGCACTCGTGGTGAAGTGTCATTGTCCAGTCCAGATGCTATGGCATGCCTGCGACGCATTGCATGGTTGTTGTTCTTTACTGCGCTGACGGCTCTCGGTGGTGTTCGACCAAATTCCCTGCAGCCACCCCAGCAACTCATTGCCAGCTATAACGACGAACAGAGCGCTACTCTTCGATGGGAAGCGGTACCCGGCGCACGACTCTACCGCTTCCAGATTTCCGAGCAGCGCGATTTTACAACGATTCGGACCGACGCCCTCTTGTTGCCGAGCAAGTCGTGGATCCGTGCGACGATTGCAGGGCTGGAACCAGGCAAAATGTACTGGTGGCGGGTTCAAGCCATCGGAAACAGTGGGGAAAGTGCGTGGAGTTTGCCGGTCCGACTATCCACGAATGGGGAGATGGTTGGTGTGCCGGTCGAACGGTTGCCTGCTGATCGGAGTGTCCTTGCATTCTGCAGCGTACTCCGCTTCAGTTGGCGTGCGTGCGACGGAGCGACTTCGTATCGGCTGCAGCTCTCGCCAAGTCCGACCTTCGACCGTCAGGTCATCGAGCGAGAATCTGTCGAACCCTACGCAGAAGTTGTTGAGCTTGTCGGTGGCAGAGGTTACTATTGGCGTGTGCAGGCACGGCGTGGTTCGGAAAGTGGGCAATGGTCGCCGGTGCAGCAGTTCACGCTGCTCTCGCTTGCCAACATTGCTGATGCTGCACCATCTGTCAAGGAATCGCAGCGACTCCGCCTTCTGAAATCCGATGATCCCGTGCCTGTTGAACTGGTACCTAATCCTGTTGCCGATGTCCTAACCGTTCGCACTCCACCACTTCACGAGGGAGGAAGCATTACGCTCTTCGATGTCGTTGGACGGCAAATGCTGCGCATGCCAGTTGCAGGTGTCGAGCAAGCACAGATCCCCGTCGGACAACTTCCTGCGGGTTCCTACACCATCGTCATCACAACGAGCCAGTACCAATGGGTTGGCACCGTCGAGGTGCTTCGCTAAGTGCTGATGGTAGAGGTTCGCAGCTTGGCAATGTCTTCGATCTTGCGAAGGACCTTACCATTGGCATCAATCTCGTAAGCGAAAGGAACGCCCGTTGGAATGTTGGTTTCGATAATCTGCTCGGGTGATAGTTGCTCTAACTCCATTACCAGTGCCCGGAGGGAGTTGCCATGGGCAACAACGAGCACGTTTTTGCCTTCTTGGAGAATGGGCAGGATGTGTGTTCGGTAGTAAGGCAGCACTCGCTCTTGCGTCATTTTGAGTGATTCGCCATTCGGAGGAGCCACATCGTAACTCCGCCGCCAGAGTTTGAATTGATGCTCGCCATAGGTGCGGGCAACCTCGTCTTTGTTGAGCCCTTGCAAATCGCCGTAGTGGCGTTCGTTGAGGGCAGCATCCTTGATCAGGGGAAGATGGGATTTGCCGGCGGTATCGAGGGCAATCTCTGCCGTTCGGATGGCGCGGCGGAGCGAGGAGGTGAACACCGCGTCAATGGGCACCGATCGGAGGAGTTCTCCGGCTTGACGTGCTTCCTGCTCGCCACGGTCGGAGAGGTCCACATCAATCCAGCCGGTGAAGCGATTCTCTTTGTTCCATTGCGACTCGCCGTGACGCAGGAGAATGAGGAGTGCCATTGGGTCATGCAGGAGGTAATGGTTCAACGGGAGTTCATTGCAGCTCGCACGTCCACGACATCACACAGCCACTGGCGCGAAGCGTTGCCCACGCACTGCAGTACTTCTGCTCGGAGAGCTCGATTGCGCGGCGTAGCTGCTGTTCGGAGGCATTCGGGCTCGAGAGAACAAAATGAAGGTGTATCCGGGTGAACACGCGAGGATGTTCCTCTGCTCGTTCTGCGCGAGCCTGGGCTCGGAAGTGTGTGATATCGGCGCGCTGCTTGCGCAAGATACTGACAATGTCCATCGCGGCGCATGCTGGTACGGATGCTAAGAGCAGTTGCATCGGAGATGGGCCAGCAGGAGTTGGGGTGTGGGCATCAATCGCGAACGTAACGTTGCCAGCAGTGGCACGGAGGTGGTAACCATCAACGAGTTCGAGTTCAAGCTCCATCTGCATGCCTTAGAGTGGTTTCCGGAACATGAGAAGCTGCTCGCGACCGGCCCGTAGCGGACGAAGCGGACGAGCCGGCGTTGCGGGAGGCCGAATGACCCGGAGAAGCTTTGCGGCCCGGTCAATGCTCGTCGCCGCGCTGGTCGCGTCCGCGGCGCCGGTCGCGCGGGCCGACGAATTGCGGATCGACCTCGGCTGGGACCTCGGGCTGACCCTCGGCGTCGGCGCGGGCTGGATCGTCTCCGAGGCGTTGAAGGGGTACCTGGCGCCGGACGTCTGCCGGTGGTGCGAGGGCAACCCGTTCGACGACGGGGTGCGCGGCGCGCTGCGATGGGACGACACCGCGGCCGCCGACACCACCTCGTACGTGCTCGGCTTCGCGTTGTTGCCGGCGGTGATGCTGGGGGTCAACGCGGCCTCGGCCCGCGACGCGGGGGCGGCGGTGCAGGGGGCGGAGGACCTGCTGCTGGTGACCGAGGCGGTCGCGTTCGCCTCGGCGTTGAACCAGGCGACGAAGTTCCTGGTGGGCCGCGAGCGTCCGTTCGTGCGCGCGCTGGCGGCCGAGGACAAGGCGCGGACGGACAATCCGGCGGACAACAACGTGTCGTTCTTCTCGGGGCACACGACGCTGGCCTTCGCCGCGGCGGTGTCGGGGGCGACGGTGGCGACGCTGCGCGGCTACGACACGGCGCCGTACCTGTGGGTGATCGGCGGTCTGATGGCGCTGGGGACGGGCTACCTGCGGATCGCGGCCGATCGCCACTACCTGTCGGACGTGCTGGTCGGCGCGGCGGTCGGAGCGCTCGTCGGATGGGCGGTGCCGTGGTTGCATCGGGCGAGCATCTGGGACGACGAGCGGTCCGAGGAAGGGGAGCGCACGTCGTTCCTGATGGGACCGCCGGTGTCGTTCGGGATGGTGTTCTGACGCGGCGTTGCGGGGTCGGGTCGGACGAGAGGCCGCAGGGCGGCCTCGAGGCGTTCGGCGGCGGCGGCGACGGAGAAGCGTTCGGCGGCGAGCCGCATGCCGGCGGCGCAGCGCAGGTCGGCGCGCAGGTGGGTGGCGGCGGAAAGGACGGCGTCGGCCAGGTCGTCCGGCTCGTCGCGGTCGGCGACCCAGACGACCGGCTCGACGCGCAGGCCGTCGACGGCGCTGCGGGTGGCGGCGACCGGCACCCCGGCGTGGAGCAGGGCGATCAGCTTGATCGGAAACCCGCCGGGCACGTCGCGGGCGAGGGCGGCGACGTGGCAGGAGCGGGCGACATCGATCGCGCCGGCGAGCGACCCGTGGGGCACGAAGCGGGCGGGTACGTGCAGGCGGTCGGCCCGGTGCCGGACCCAGCCGGGGTCGGAGTCGGTGATCGCGACGAACTCGGCCGGCCAGCCGGAGCGGCGGAGGACGGCGAGCGCGTCGAGGATCCGGTCGATGCCCTGGTAGCGGTCGAGGTTGCCGAGGTGGGCGACGCGGAGCGACTCGGGGCTGCGCGGCTCCCGGCGACCCTCGGGGAAGAAGGGACAGGGGGGCGGGACGGGCGGCGCGGCCAGCTCCTCCAGATCGACGCCGGGCTCCACGGTGACGACGCGGTCGGGCGGGGCGCCCAGGGCGATAAGCCCGGCGCGGGTCGCCTCGGACACGGCGAGGGTCCGGTCGGCGCGCGCGGACAGCTCGCGGTCGAGGAATCGGCCCAGGCGTCGGGCCAGCGGTGGGGGAAGCGGTCCGTCGTACGAGGGCAACTCGTGCTGCATCAGGTTGTGGGCGTGGTAGACGCAGGGCGGCGTGGGCCGATCGGGCAGCAGCAGCGCCGCCGCTCCCGCCTCGACGTTGTGCAGGTGAATCACGTCCGGGCGCAGCTCGCGCGTCCGGCGGCGCAGCTCGGCGGCGAGGACCAGGTCGAGGATCGCGCGGCGCCAGTCGGGGCCCGAGCGCAGCGAGCGGAAGCGGGGGCGGTCGGGGAGGCGGTGGATGCGGTACGGGGCGTCGAGGGCGAAGGCGCCGTGGGCGTAGACCAGCAGGTGGACCTCGTGGCCGCGGGCGGCGAGGCCGCGGGCGATCGCGTCGAGCAGCACCTGCGTTCCCTGCCGCGAGGGGAACGGCAGCGCGGCGACCTCGAGCAGGCGCAGCGGCCGCGGGGCGTTCACGGATCGGGCTCCTCCTGGTAACCGAGGGCGGCGAGGCGGCGGGCCAGCGCACGGCGGTCGGCCTCGGTGAGGTCGTCGGCGGCGGGCGGGGCCGGGGCGACCGGCGGCGGGGCGGTGGGGTGCTGGCGGGGACGTTCGAGGTGGTCGGGTTCGTCGCGGCCGAGAAGCTCGTGGACGAGGGCGGCGACGTCGCGCAGGTCGAGGTCGGCGGATTCCCGCAGCCAGGCAGGGGCCGGGGCGGCGAGGAGGATCCCGTGCGACCGGTGGGCGCCGCGCAGGAGCCCGCCCTTGCAGCCGGCCCGCTCGTCGGGCGGAATCGGCATCCACCACGCGTCGTGCAGCCGCGGCCGCAGGTGAGGCGGGCAGAGCAGCGGGGTGCGTCCCGCGGCATCGGCGGCCGGTTCGAGCAGCAGGTCGGGGGCGCGGTCGACGAACGGTCCGTCGTAGAGTTCCTCGCGGGACCGCACGCGGGCGAACAGCGGTCCGCCGTCCGGCCGGCGGGCGTCGCGCAGGAAGGCGGCGACGTCGCCGGCGACGGAACGGCGATCGCCGGGAGCGACGATGCCGCGGGGCTCGCGCCCGCGCACGTTGAGCCGCACGGACGGGGCGTAGGTCAGCTCGTCGGAGAAGGCCGCGGTGCGGGCCCAATCGATGCCGGCGAAGCGCGAGCGCGACTCGATCCGGCCGGGCAGGAGCGTGCCGGCGGCGCGCAGCGCCAGCTCGCGGACCGGCGCCGGGAGGCGGCGCAGGGCGTGGCCGCGGACCGCGGCGGCGGCGCGGTCGAGCGGTCCTTCGGGGGTGCGGGCCTGGAAGCCGCCAGCGGCCAGCAGCGCGTTGAGCGAGACAACGAGGTCGGCGGTCGGACCCATGCCGTGGTCGGAGACGGCGACGACGGCGGCCGGATCGAGCGCCTCGATCAGGCGGCCGGCGGCCGCGTCCAGGAGCCGCAGCGCGCGGGCGAGGCCGGCGGGAACCTCCTCGCCGGCGCCGGGCTCGCCGGCGCGAGGCCACAGGTGGTGGCCGGCGGTGTCGGCGGCCTGGAAATGGACGGCGAGCAGATCGACGGGGCGTTCGCGGACGAGGAACAGGGCCAGGGCGACGCGACGGTCGAGCCCCTCGGCAAGATGGGCGAGGAACTCGTCGGGGTCGTCTGCGGCCCGCGCGGCGAACTCGTCGGCGGCGGCGAACCGGAGGGCGTCGGGACCGACTTGCCGGAGGATCTGATGGTAGAGCGACGGCGGATGGACGTGGCGCAGGCCGGCTTCGGTCTCGAGCGGCGTGTCCCAGCCCGCGACGCGGAAACCGGGGAGGCGCGCGCCGTGGAGCCGACCGGGGAAGCCGATCGCGCCGACGGACAGTCCCTGTTCGCCGAGCGTCTCGAGCCAGGTGGGGACGGCGGGGCGCGGGGAGCCGAAACGGACCTCGTAGCCGTCGGGGACGGTGAAGTCGAAGACGCCGTGGCGTCCGGGGTTGACGCCGGTGAGGCAGGTGGCCCAGGCCGGGCAGGTGGCGGAAGGGACGGTGGAGGCGATCGGCCGGAGCACGTTGCGCTCGGCGAGGCGCGCCAGGATGGGGAGCGCGCCGTCGGCGCGGAGGCGGCGGACGACGGCGGGGTCGACGCCGTCGAGGCCGAGGAAGAGCAGGGCGGGTTTCGCGGCCGCCACGGCGAGCAACGGTGGCCGCTCCGGCGGGCGCCGTCAAGAGGGGCGAGGTGCTTGGGGACTTCTTCCATCCGTGAGTCGCGGGGGTTGGTGACGCGGCGGGGTTCAGGGCGGCACCGCGACGCCCGGGGCGGGCGCGACCCGGGCGTACGGCGGCGGCGGGATGTCGAGCAGGGCCGCCAGGGTGGCGGCGACCGCGGCCTGCGGTAGAGGTTCGTCCCCCCGCGCGGCCCGCACCCCGACTCCCCAGGCCAAGAGCGGCACTTCGCGGTCGTATTCCCACGGCGAGCCGTGCGAGGTGCCGCCGCCCCGCCGTTCGGGATCGTCGGCGACCCAGCCGCGGGCGGGGACGACGAACAGGTCGCCGGGAGCGTCCCGGCCGACGGAGGCGGCGGCGAGCCGCCGCAGCGGGTCGGGGTCCGTCCCGTCGTCGTGTTGCAACTCGTCGACCGTCCAGACCTCCGCGACGCCGGCGACCTTTCGCACCGCCGCGCGCGCGGCATCCAGTGCCGTCGTGCGTCGCCCCGGCGCTCGTGCCGCCTCGCTCAGCACGAGGAACGGCGGTTCGTAGGTCTCCACCCAGCGGCCGGGTCCGAGCCGTGCTTCGGCCGCGCGTTGCGCCGCCGACACCACCGCGGCGGCCGTCAGCCGGCCGGTACCCTGCGGGCCTCCCGCCTCCCGTTCAGGCAGCCGCGGGCTTCCATGGTCGGCCGTCAGCACGACCGCCAGGTGGCCCGCCGCCTCCAGGGCGCCGCAGAACCGGCCCAGCGCCCGGTCGAGGCGCATCAGGGTATCGAGGTACTCCCACGAGTCGGGGCCGAAGGCGTGCCCGACGTAGTCGGGGCCGGACAGCGACACCGCCAGGAGGTCCGGCACGTCGTCGCGGCCGGCGCCGAGCTGTCGGGCCGCCTCCTCGGCCAGTGCGAGCAGGTGTTCCGTTGCGGCCGGCACCGCCAGCAGCGCCTCGTAGGGGCGTTCCGCCGTGTGTCTGGTCTCCGGCGGGGCGTCGCCGGAGGTCGGCCGGCAGCCGGTGGCGAGCGCGGCGGCGAGCGCGGCCGGGGCGATCCGGCGCCATGCTCCGGCCCGAGCGCCGGGCGCCCGGCGCCGCGGCGCCCGTTCTCGGCCCGCGAGGGCGAAGCGAGCGAGCGGGGCGGCCGGACGCGGGTCTGGCGCGCCGCCGCTCATGTCTGCCTCCGCTCGAAGACGAACGTGCTGCGATGTTCCCGCGCCGTGCGCTGCTTGGCGACGGTCTTCAGCGCTGCGGCGAGTTGCGCGAGTCGGCCGGGATGAACATCCCGGCCGACCTTTTCGCTCTCGACGGCGGCGAGGCTGAGCGTGACCAGCGGCACCTCGTTGGTGGCGCCGTGGCGGTCCCGGGCCTGGAAGGAGCCCCGGTGCAGTTCATCCGGGGTGAACAGCACCCGTTTCTCGCGATCGAAGTCTTCGCAGATCGCCTGCAAGCCCGCCGCGGGGAGCGGATCGGGGCTGACGATGACGAAGTCGTCGCCGCCGACGTGACCGAGGCGGGCGTGGACCGACAGGCCGGGGAGTCCGCGGGAGAGCACCCGTGCCGCGAGGCGGATCAGCTCGTCGCCGGCGAGGAAGCCGTGGACGTCGTTGTACTCCTTGAACCGGTCGAGGTCGGCGTAGACCACGGAGAAGCGCGGCTGCTCCGAGGCCGAGCGGAGCCAGCGGGTGATGCTGCGGTTGCCCGGTAGCCCGGTCAGCGGATTCGCCTCCTGCGCGCTCTGGAGCTCCAGCGCGATGACCCGGCCGAGCAGCTGGCGCATCGTCACCGTGCCGACCAGCCCGCCGGCCTCGTTCACCACCACCACCGGGTCGTAGACGTCCGCGTTCATCCGCTCCAGCACCAGCCGTCCAAGGGCGGCGATGCCGGTGCGCGCGTCGACCACCAGCGGCATCGCATCCACCAGGGCCTCCACCGGCCGGCGGCAATAGAGCTGGTAGCCGAACGGACCGCCCGTTCGTGCCTGGAACTGCTGCCGGGTGACCATGCCGACCGGGCGGCCGTCTTCCACCAGCACGATGTGATCGAGGTCGGCGCGGGCCCGGAACAGGTGCCCCAGCTCCTCGACCCGCATCGCCCCGCGTTCCACCACCAGGCACTCGGCGGCCAGCCCCATCACCCGGTCGTCCTCCTCGCCCAGCCGTGCGTCCTCGGCCCGCACCAGCGACCGCAAGCGTGCCGCGGTCTCCTCCGACGGCAGGCACGGCTCGGGTGAGGGCCGCGCCAGCAGGAAGCCCTGGACGTAGCGCACGCCGAGGCGCACCAGCGTCTCCAACTCGTCCCAGGTCTCCACCCCCTCGGCCACCAGTCGCGTGTCGACGCTGGCGGCGAAGGAAATCAGCGACCGCACGAGCGACTGCTGGTACGACCGTTCGTGCAGCGCGCGCACGACCTCGCGGTCGAGCTTGATCACGTCGGGTCGGCTGCGGATCAGCGTCACCAGGCTCGAGTGGCCCGAGCCGAAGTCGTCCACGGCGATGCGGAAGCCCTGCGCGGCGTAGTGCCGGACGAGCTGTTCGAACCGTTCGTAGTCGCCGATCGCCTGCTGCTCGGTGATCTCGATCACGATCTGCCGATGGTCCAGGCCATGGCGGGCGAGCTGGGTCCGGGTGAACCCGTCGCGGAACCGCGGGTCGGTCAACACGTCCGGACTGACATTGAGGAAGAAGGTGGCGCCGCGCAGCGCCGCCGGCAGTTCGGCGATGCGCCGCGCCGCCGAAGCCCGGCAGGCCCGTTCGAGGTCCCACAGCCGGCCCTCGGCCCGCGCCTGCCGGAACAGGACGTCCGGAGCCTCCTCCGGCCCCAGGCCTCGCGACAGCAGTTCCCAGCCGAGCGGCGTGCCGGTGCGGATGTCGATGATCGGCTGGAACACGGTGCAGACCTGCGGCTCCGCCGCGGTCGTCGCCGGCGGCCGCCTGCGAAGCACCCATTCGATCGGCTGCAGTTCCATGGTCGTCCTCCGATCCACCCTCCCGCGAGGCCGCGATGATCCGCGGCTCCGGGAAGCCTGGGCGAAGGACTCCAAGAACCGATGAACTCGGCGTGCCGAGTTGATGACCGGGGGCCGATCCGCCGTCGCCAATCCGTCGACAGGTCGGCACGCATCCGTCACAGACGGGATTCATCCTGGAAGCCGGTTGCCGTGGCCGGGTGCCGGGTGGTCCCCGGCCGCGGTCGGGAGGGCGTGTTGCACGGCATCACTTGTTGGCTGCCGGGGTTGTTGTGTTCGCTGGCCACGGGCTGGTCCCAGGCGGATGCGACGGGCGATGCGAGCCCGGCGGCGGTGCCCGTCGAGGTGCCGGAGCCCGGGGCGCCGGTGGGCGAGGCGCCGGCGGCCTCGGCGGCGACGCCCGCCGCCGACCCGGCCGTCGAGGCCGGCCCCTCGGCCTACCCGACGTTCGGTGTCCCCGGCCGCCTGCCCCGGGACCGCCTCGTCCTGTGGCACAGCGACGACGAGTCGATGTGGTTCACGGTGGGGGGCTACCTGCAGCCGCGCTACGAGTACACCAACGACGACTCGAACATGCAGACCGCGCTGGTGATCGACAAGTTCGTGCTGAACAAGGCCCGGCTCACCTTCGGCGCCCGTTTCGCGGACTGGGCGGCGGCCAAGATCGAATTCGACCTGTACGACCCGAACACATCCTCTCCCGTGCTGCCGGTCGACGTCTACGCCAGTTTTCCGCTCTTCCCGTACCTCGAGGTGCGGGCCGGGTTGATGAAGGTGCCGCTGATGTACCAGCGGATGATGCCCGGGCATCTGCAGCTCTTCGCGGAGCCGGCGATGGTGGTGGACCAGCGGGCGCTGCGCAAGGCCGGCCTCGACGCCGCGTTCTCGATGAGCGCCTTTCCCGTCTCCGACGTGGGCGTGATGGTCGCCGGAGACCTGTTCCCCTGGCCGCATTGGGAGGCGATGCGCGACTGGCCGAACGGGATCGTGCGCTACGCCTTCGGCTACTACAACGGCTACGACCTGTTCCGCGGGACGGGCAAGAACGACGCCTCGCTGTACGCGGTGCGGCTGGAGGTCAACCCGTTCGGCGCGCGGAGCTACGACGAGAGCAACCCGGACTTCGCGCCGTACGTGATGCTGGCGTTCAACTGGGCCCGCAGCGTCGATCTCAACTCGAACTACGACCTGCCCAAGGCCGCCACGGCCATCGGGTGTGACGCCGTGCTGTCCTGGCAGGGGGTCAGCCTCAGCGGGGCGTGGTACCGCCTGGAGAGCGCCGGCGACGCGGCTTACGAGGCCCAGCCGGCGTTCGACCCGGCGTTCCGGACCGAGGGTTTCTACGTGCAGGCGGCGGGCTTCATCCCCGGCTGGATCCTGCGCGAGCACCTCGAGCTGAAGTTCCGCTACCAGCGGTACGATCCGTACGATCAGGTCGAGGGCCATCCGTACACGGAAATCCAGGAGGTCGAGTTCCGCCCGCAGCAGATCACCCGGCCGCAGGACCGGCGGAACGACGTCTACACGGCGGGGTTCAACCTGTACTTCGGGTTCCCCGGGTTCCCGAACCGGGTCAAGCTGAGCTTCGACTACAACTTCCGGCTGGAAACCGAGGAGATGTGGATCGCGGACGCCTGGGACGGCACCCAGGTGCGGAACGACAGCTGGATCGTCCAGTTGCAGTTCGCGATGTGAGGGGCCGGAGCGCACGGGGGGTGGGCCCGCGCCATCGTGGGGCGGGCCCGGCGGACAGGAGGACGAGATGGGGACGAAGCCGAGGTGGATGGTGCTGTGGGTCGCGATCCTGGCGGGACCGGCGTGCGACGTGGAGGACAGCGGGAGTCGCGACACGGCGCGCGAGGCCCAGGACGATGCGGGGGGCGAGACCGTCGCCGAGGACGGCAGCGCGCCCGACGTGCCCCACGCCGAGGACGGCACGGTCCCGGACGTCCCGTCCGGCGACACGCCGGCGGACGTGCCGGCCGAGCTGTCCGTCGATGGCCCCGTCGATGGGCCCGCGGACGTGCCGGAAGACGTTCCGCCGCTCGACCCGACCTGCGGCGTGGAGCGCGGGAACACGAGCCGGGCCGAGCTGGCGCCGCAGGAACCCGCCGACATCCTGGGCGACCAGCCGACGCCGCGCTACGTGCACCTGAGCTGGCTCTCCAACCCCGCCACATCGATGGCCTTCACCTGGGCCACGCGCGACTCGAGCGCCGGCAGCATGACCTCCTCGACGATCGTGGAGGTGTGCGAGGACGCGGCGATGACGACGGGCTGCCTGCGGGTCGACAACATCCGCCGCGGCCCCGGCATCGGGGCCGTCTGGCACCTGCCGTACAGCTCCGCCTGGAAGACGATCCACAAGGCCGAGGTCTGCGGGTTGCGCCCGTCCACGACCTACTACTACCGGGTGGGCGGATCGGCCGGCGGCAGGGACGTCTTCTCGACGCCGGCGCCGTTCACGACCGCGCCTCCCGCCGGCACCACGCCGCGCTTCACCTTCGTCGCCATGGGCGACAGCCGCGGCGCCCCCGACCGCCTGTCCCGCACGCTGGCCACCGCGATCGCGACGGAGCACCCCGCGTTCGTCAGTTTCGGCGGCGACTTCATCGAGGACGGGACGCGCCAGAGCGAGTGGGACGCGGTGTTCGAGCAGTGCGAGGAAGCGATGCGCTCCACGCCGATCCTCCCCGTACCCGGCAACCACGAGAAGGCGGCGGTGGGCTTCTACGCCCAGTTCCTCACGCCCGGCAACCAGAACTACTACGCCCTGACCTACGGCAACGCCGTGGTGGTCAGTCTGAACGACTGCTGGAGCGGCGCCGGCCTGATGGGCACCTACGGCGTCGCCTGCGGCGGCGCGATGATCCAGCCCGGCTCGGCGAGGGACGAGCAGGCTGGCTTCATGGACGCCGTGTTCGGCGCCGCCGTCGATCAGCCGTGGCGTTTCGTCGTCCACCACCGTCCGATCTACAGCGAGACCTCCGACCTGACCCACGGCGGCACCTTCAACAGCGACCTGAAGAGCGCCTGGGCGCCGGTCTTCGACCGCAACCGCGTCACGATGGTGTTCAACGGCCACGATCACTATTACCAGCGCTCCGTTCCGATCCGCGGCGACCGGGCCGCCGCCGGGCCGCTGGACGGCGTCAACTACGTGGTCACCGCCGGCGCCGGCGCCACGCTCTACGACGTCCGCACCACGAGCATGGTCGCCGCCACGCGGTCCGCGATCCACTACACCGCGGTGACCATCGAGGGCCCGACGCTGCATTTCGCCGCGGTCGAGCTCAACCGGGACACCGGTGCCGTCATCGGCACGATCGATACCCTCGACATCACGCGGTGACGCCATGGGTCGGTGCACGCGTGCCTGTCTGCCATTCGTCGCCGTGCTGATCCTCGCCGCCTGCCGCGGCGAACGCCGGCCGGAATCCCGGCCCGAACCCGCCGCCGCACCCGTCGCCGCCGCGGTCGCCGCACCGGCGGGGCCGCGCGAGGCCCCCGCGGCCGCGGATCTCGTGCAGGCGCTCCGCGAGGGCGACGCCGCCCGCGCGCTCGCGCTTCTCGAAGCCGGCGCGGATCCCCGGGCCCGGGATGCCGACGGCACCTCGGCCCTGGTGCTCGCCGCGACGCTCGGCGACGTGGCCGTGCTCGACGCCCTGCTCGACCGCGGGGCGCCGATCCGCGCGGCCGACCCTTCCGGCCAGACGGCGCTCTCGGCGGCGGTCATCGCCCGGCGGCCGGACGCCGTTCGCCGGTTGATCGAGCGCGGGGCGGAGGTCGACCCGCCGGGCGTGCCGGTCACGCCGCTGATGCAGGCCTGCGGCGCGGGCAAGTCCGAGCAGCTCCCGCTGGTCGAGCTGCTGCTCGCGGCCGGCGCCGACGTCAACGCGCGCGACCTGGCCGGCCGCACGCCGTTGATGTACGCCGCCGGCAAGATCCGGCTCGCCACGGTCCGGAGGCTGGTGGCCGCCGGGGCCGACGTGACCGCCCGGGACGCCGCAGGCCGCGGGGTGCTGTTCTACCTCAGCGGGGAGGCGGAGCGGCCGGCGCGGAACCCGATTGTCGCTTTCCTGCGGGAACACGGCGCGGTGGAGTAGCGGCCTCTTCGCGATCCGGAGTCCCGCCCGTCCGATCTCGTTGCGAGACCGTCGCCGGACCGTCACACGGGTCCGGAATCCTGAGCCGTGGGTGCAGAGCCCGGCGGGAGGTCCCGATGCCGCCCCGAACGCCGCCCGCGAACGATCGCCTCCGGCTGCACCTGCTGGAGCGCGAAGCGGCGGCGCTCGGGTTGCGCGTCGCGGAGCTGGCGACCGGCACCCGGCGGGCCGTGGCCTCCCAGCGGCTCGACCTGGCCCGCGGCGTGATCGAGGCCGGCGCGGCGATCCGGCGGCTGGAGCGTCATCTCGACGCGGAGTGCGTGTCGCTGCTGTCCGCGCGTCCCCTTCGGCCCGCGACGATCCGCCGGGTGGCGGCCGTCCTGCGGCGCGGGCACGCGCTGCGCCGGATCGGCGACCTGTGCGCGGCGGCGGGGCGAGGACTGGCGGAGTTGCACGAGCGGGCGTCGGCGGCGCCCGAGCGCAGCCTGGCGGAACTCGCGGCGGCGATGGAGGCTGCGGTCCGCCGGGCCGTGGAACGGCTGCCCGGCGCGCCGCCGGCGGTGCGGGGCGCGGATCGACGGCGGCGCGCCGTTCTCCCGGCGGTCGCCTGCCGGCGGTTCGAGCGGGCCCTGCTGCTGCGCGGCACGGCCGGTGTGCGGCGCGCGGCTGGAACCGACCGGCTGCAGTTCATCGGTTCGCGTCTGGAGCAGGCGGCGGAGCTGGCGGCACAGCTCGGCCGGGCCGGCGGTCGCGCACGGCGGCGGCCGAGCCGGCCTGCCGGGGGGAGTTCGACCCGCGCGACGGCTTCGCCCGGGACAACGCGCGGGGGGCGGGGAGGAACGCCGCGGCCGCCCCGGCGGCGGCATCCGGTTCCCGGCCTCGCGCGCGGCCGGGCGGTCTCCCGTCGGGGGAATGGCCGCGGTCCGGCTAGCGGAAGTATACGGCGTTCCCCGTGCCCGGCACCCGCTCGATGCCCGCGGCGTCGAGCGCGGCCAGCGGGTCGCCCGCGCGGCTCGGATCGCCGAGCTGCATGCCGTGGTCCGAGGTGAAGATCAGGGCGACCCGGCCGAGCAGGTCCCAGCGCTCCAGCCACCCGAGCAGCACGCCGATCTGGCGGTCGATGTGCATCAGGACCTGTCGAAGGAGGTCCGAGTGGGGTCCGCGGGCGTGGCCCGCGCCGTCGGTGGTCGGGAAGTTCATGATCACCCAGCGCGGCGGCGGACTCACGCCGTTGGTGAACAGGTGGTACAGCTCCACCATGCCGATCTGTTCGACGAGCTGTTCGGCGGAGACCGTGGTGTCGCCGATCCACGGGTCGGGGCCGGGGATCTCGGAGGGCCAGTAGAGTCCGAGCGGCGGGAACGGCACGCGCCCGGACCGATCGCGCCGCTCGAGGTCCGCCGTGTCGGCCTCCTTGACGCTCGGGTCGTAGAGGCTGGCCGTGTAGGCGCCGCCGGGAACGCCGGGCTCCCACCACCCCAGCCCGCGATGGACGGCCATGTGCAATGTCTCCGCCGGTCCGTGGACCGGCGCGAAGTAGCGCTCGGTGCCGAACGTGTCCGCGATCGGGGTGGCGACGACGCCCCGGTCGCGCAGGAGGTAGCGGTTGTCGACGAGGCCGTGGTGTCCGCTCCAGACGCCCGCGCCGATCACGTTGTGGCTGGGATAGGTGTTGCTCGGCCAGTTCGTGACCGACCCGTAGCGGAACCATGCGCCCTCGCGTTGCAGCCGCGAAAGGTTCGGCAGACCCGCGGCGTTGGTTTCCAGCTCGTCCAGCAGTTCCGCGTGCGTCAGTCCGTCGGAGACCACCAGGATCGCGAACTCGGCGCCCGTCCCGTCGAGCGCCTCGGCGAGTTCGTGTCCGTCCTGCCAGCGCAGCCGGACGAAGCGGCTCCACACGCCGCGTTCGTCCACCCCTTCGACCGTCGGCAGTCCCAGCAGCGCCGCCACGGTGGGGGCGACGTCGACCTGCCGCGCGGGCGTGTCGAACACCCCGGGCCGGATGCCCGCGCCCCACAGCAGCAGCGGACACCGGCTCTGGAGGACGTTCAAGCTGCCGTGCTCGCCGCCCCGGTGCGCGTAGCCGACCGGATTGACCAGCAGGTCCCCCGCGTCGGGATGGTCGAAGTACGCCGCGATCCGCTCGTAGCCGAACGGGTAGCTGTCGTCCTCCGGTTCGAGGAACGAGACGCGCCAGTCCCCCGGACCGTAGCCGAGGTCGGTGAGTTCGACATGGTGGGGATTGTGTCCGGCGGCCAACTGGTCCTCCAGCGTGGGCAGCCAGGTCGGGTCCTGCCGTTCGATCGGGTTGACGCCCTCGACCGCGAGCACGTCGTAGCGATAGCCCGCGTGCGTCGGCTGCCGGGCGAAGGCGACGACGCCCCGCGCTGCGTAGACCTCGTAGTGGTCGTCGCGCCGGGTCGCCACGAAGTCCACGGCCGGGTCGGCGACGAGCGCGGTGACGGCCCGCTCGTAGAGATCCAGCTCGTCGGGGTCGATCCCCTGGTCGGCGCGAGGGAGGTCGATGAATCCCGAGTCGGGGCCGGTGTTGGCCAGGACGAAGTCCTCCGACTCCGCCGTCTCGGCGCGATCGGTCACCAGTGCCAGACGCACGGTACCGGAGCAGCCGGCCTCGTGTTCCCAGCTCCACCAGACCGCCGAGTGGACGCCGGGGCCGAGCGGTGCGTCCAGTCCTCCGGCCGCCGCCCGGTGCCAGTCGGCGCCGGCGCAGCCGCCGCGATAGGCGAGGTGGATGGTCCTCGCGGCGGCGTCCGGGGGTCGCAGTTCGAACTCGAACGGCACGTCGCCGCGGTCGCCCCGGACGGCGACGAAGCGCAGCGCCGGCCCGGCGTCCTCTTCGCCCGTATCTTCGGTCTCCGGCGTCGTCTCGGACTCGGGAGGCGCCACGTCGGCGAGGTCGGCAACGTCTTCCGCATCCGGCGCGGCGTCCGGGTAGGAGGTCGGAGTGGTCTCGTCGCAGGCGGCGGCCGCGGCGCTCCCGAACCACGCCAGCAGCAGCCATGTCCGGCGCGAGCTTCTGCCGGTGCGTACGTTCATCGAAACCCTCCTTGCGGCGCCCAGCGGCCGCTCGATTCGTCCAGCGGTTCCACGACCCGCCTCCCCGGCCCGAACGGCGGCGTCCTGCGCGGCCGCGGTGCCGGTGGGGCTAGCCGACGGGCGACGGCTGCAGCGGGCCGACCTGGCGGTGCGTCCCGTGCCGCAGCCATGCGCGGCGGAGCCAGTACTTCGGTCCCGTGGTCAGGAGATTCACCGACCCGACCTGGAGCACCTCGTCCCCCTCGTCGAAGTTGAGCAGTCCCAGGTAGAACGCGTTGACCTCCGCCAGCCGGTGGTGGAACGCCTTCTGTTCGGCGGACTTCTGGAACACGGTGCGCCGGACGCTGCGGCGGAACACGAACGTCTCGCCGTCGAGCATCGCCTCCGGCAGCACGTACAGCTTGTCGCGGTAGTGCCGGTCCAGCTCGGCGGCGATCCGGCGCTGCGCCTCGCTCGGCCGACCCCGGAAGAACGGCGACGGATAGACGTCGTCGAAGTGCAGGGCGACGTTGCCGAGGCTGGACAGCACGCACGCGCAGTTGGTGATCCACAGCCGGCCGATCGGCCGGCGGCGCAACAGGTAGCCGACCACCGCGCGGCTGGTCAGCCGGTGGGTCAGCCCGCCGCCCCGCGCCTCGGGGCGCACGCAGGTCAATCCCAGATGCAGGACCGGGCCCGCGCCGGGCACCGCGAGCAGCACCGTGGAGCAGAAGCCGGCCATCGACCCGTCGGCATGGCGCCCGACGGCGATCACCTTGTCCGCCAGTTCCTCGCGGGTTCCGCGCAGGCACTGGTAGTCCGGCAGCTCGTCGAAGCACGTCGCCGCCGTCTCGCGGAGTTCCGCCGCCAGCCGCCGCTGCGCGGGCTGGTCCATCCACCGACCCGGAAAGTACAGCACCTGGTACCGGTACTTCTGGCGCTCGTCCTTCATCCCCGTCCTCCTCCCGTCCCGCCCAGCCGGGCGAGTTCACCCCGCAACCACCGCTCCGTCGCTCGCCGCAGTTCGTCGGGGTCGTTGCCGGCCAGCCGCGGGCCGTACGACACGGTCGCCCGCACCTCGGGCTTGGCGAACTGGGCGAGGAAGTGACGCGCGAACGTGTCGTCCCCGACCCATGCGTCCTCGGGGTCGTCGTACTCCACGGCCACCGGCACCACCGGCAGGCCCATCTCGGCGGCGAGCTTGAACCCGCCGGGCCGGAGCGGCCGGAGCGCGGGGGCGCGCGAGGTGGTCCCTTCGGCGAAATTCACCACCGCCACCCCCGCCCGCAGCACCGCCGCGATCGCCGCGCGCGTTTCCCGGCGGCTCCGTTCGTCCTCGCGGCGCACGAAGATCGTGGCGCCCAGCCGCGCGGCGCGGCCCAGCAGCGGCCATCCCGCGAGTTCCGACTTCGCGACGAACACGCTCGGCTGCTGGGCCCCGAGCACCGTGATGTCGATGTACGAGCGATGGTTCGCCACGAGCAGGCACGGGTCGTGCGGCGGCGTCCCGTACACGGCGACGCGCACGCCGAGCAGCGCGTTGAGCCGGCGTGCCCAGTCGCGACAGTGCCGGGCCGCCACCGGTGTCGTGTGGCGCGCCAGCGAGCCGCAGACCGTGACGCGTGCCGCGCAGCCCGCGGTGACTGCCGCCATCGCCGCCAGCCTTGCGCAAGCTCGTGCGGCGCCGAACCGCACCGGCAGCGCCAGGCGGTGATCGCCCGGGAGCGCCGGCACGTTCTCCCTTGCCGGAGGAACGGCCGCCGCCGCGGCGGAGGAGGGCGTACCGGCGACTCCCGTGGCGATCATCGGCTCCGACGCTGACACCGCCCGGTGACGTTCCCGCGGCAACCGCCGCTCTGCGGGGCGAATTCGTCGCGGACATTGCGTTGTCTCCGCGTGACGATCCGGTGGCGCCGCAGCCGGTGCCGCGCCGTGGGTTGAAAGGCCCGGGCGAGGGAGGGCGCTGCAACTCGTTGGTCGGCGCCGTTCCGCGCGGCCGGGGGGTCAGCCGATCCAGAGGCCTTCGAGGCGGACGTCGAGGCCGTCGGGGGAACGGTTGACGTAGTTGACGAGACCGCTGTGGCGCCACTGGAGCATGCACATGCGGGGTTGGAAGAAGTAGCGCATGCCGATCCGGATCTCGCAGCGCGCCTGGCGGACGCGGCCCTCGTAGCCTTCGGCGATGTAGTAGCCGAGGTCCTTGCATCCGTGCTGGCGGGGTTGGAGCGGTCCGGTGACGCACCAGGTGAGGACGCCGGTGCGTTGGTCGACCTCGACGGCGACGCCGCAGTGGGTGATCGGGCAGCCGCAGGACATGCCGAGCGGTCGTCCGATCAGCACGTCGCCGACCCGGATGTCGAGTTCGCGGGTCAGGAGGGGGTTGTGGGGGAGGATGATCTCGCGCGGGCCGGGGTCTTCGGGGAAGTGCTCGAGGTAGAAGTCGAACTCGCGGCCGAGGTGATCGCGCCACGGTCCGGCGGCGGGTTCGGGCGCCGCGAGGGCGGCGGGGCAGGAGCCGCAGGCGGACGGCGGCGGGGGAGGCGGGGCGTCGTCGCGTCGGGGACCGGCGGGTTCGGAGCCGCAACGGGCGGGGGAGACGGTGTCGGGGGCGAGCTGGATGCAGCGTTCGAGGAGCCGGGGTTCCGCGGGGAGTCGGGCGGCCAGTTCGGCGCAGGAGCGGAAGCCGCAGAGGCCGCAATCGGTTCCGGGCAGTCGCACTTCTTCCGATCGTTTCATGGTCGTGCCTCACTCGCCGCGGTAGAAGGCCTGGTTCTCGAGGGGCCGGACGACGCCGAAGTGGTTCTTCCAGCCGATGTCCTTCTTGCCGACGCAGATCGTGCAGGTGCCGACGGGCGGGTTGCCGCGCAGCCGCAGGGGCGGCCGGATCTCGGGGGAGCGTTCGACGCGACGCGCGACGGGATCGATGCCGATGCCGTGCAGCGCGTCGGCCTCGGCGACCGCGACCCCGGGGGCGGCCTCGAGGATCCGGGCGCGGAACACCTCGCGTTCGGCCTGCGAGACGCGGTCGATCTTGGTGACGACGCAGACGTCGGCGAGGGAGAGCATCGGTCCGATCTTGCGCGGGAGGTTCATGCCGGAGGTGGCTTCGAGGACGACGAGGCCGACGCCGCCATCGACGTAGGGCGAGCAGCGGAGGCAGAGGCCGGCGGTTTCGACGAGCAGGGCGTCGAGACGTTCGCGGCGGGCCCAGTCGAGAGCGTCGCCGAGGACGAGGACGTGGCAGTGGTCGGGGCACAGTTCGCCGGAGTAGACCTTGCGGGCCGGCATGCCGAACTCCTCGCGGAATCGCTGGTCCTCGTCGGCGAACTGGACATCGACCTTGAGGTAGCCGAGGCGGCGGTCGCCGCGCGCGATCCGGCGCGCGAGCTGCCGCAGCACCGTCGTCTTGCCGCTCGTCGGCGGCCCGGCACAGATCACCAGTTGCATCGCGAATCCCTCCTCCGCTCGCCGGTCAGGCGAGGTATCCCAGCGCCCGCAGGCGCTCTTCGAGCATGCCGAGGCCGAGGCGTCGGCCCTGGCGGATCTGCTGGCGGAACTCGAGCAGCAGGTCGTCGAGCTTGCGGATCTCGTCCGCCACCTTGCGCTCCTCCTCGTTGATTTCGATCACCTCCTGCATCGCGCCGGCGCGCAGGACGATGCGGAAGTCGGAAAGGAGCGCGATCCGCGGGTCGTGGGTGACGAAGAGGAAGATCTTCTCGTAGCGGCGGAGCAGCTCGAGCGCCCGGGTGCGGTGGATGCCGGCGTTTTCGATCTCGTCGAGGAGGATGATCGGCGACTGTCCGATGACGACGGCGTCGGCGATCAGCAGCGCGCGGGTCTGCCCGCCGGACAGCTCGGTCATCGCGCTCGACTCGATCAGCGGCTCGCCGGTGAGCTGGTTGGCGAAGTCGAGCGTTTCGCGGACGGCGGTGTCGGCGTGCGCGGAGCCGCGGACGCGGGCGTGCGTCTCCAGGAACGTCCGGACGGGAAGGTCGGAGAGAAAGTTGGTGTGCTGCGAGATGAGGGCGACGGGGTTGCGCGACGGGTCGAGCAGCGCGTCCTCGGGGGGCGGTTCGTCGTTGATCAGGATCCGGCGGCCAGTCGGGGTGTTGTCGTCGGCGAACAGCTCGATGTCGTTGATCAGCGTCGTCTTGCCGCAGCCGGTGGGGCCGACGATGCTGACGACCCGGCCCATCGTCAGCTCGACCCGCCGCACCGGCTCGGGCTGCCCGTCCTTGCCTCGTCCCCCGCAAATCGCGAGCTTCCGAATCTCCATCTTGTGCCTCCGTCTTTCGTACTCCAATCGGAGTATCAGGATACTACAATCAGAGTCTAGGCCGGGTCAAGTTGTCGGCAGCGGCGCGAGGGCGCGGACGTTTGCGGGCGGGGTGGGCGGGTTCGCGCCCGCGGGCCGGAGGACCGCAGGGGAGTCGGGGGCTCGGGAGGACCGGTCAGATGTAGCCGAGGTCGTGGAGGCGCTTGCGGATGATCTCGATCTCGGTTCGGGTGAGCCCGGACGAGTCGGCGGCGTCCGGGGCGGCGGCGGGCGGGCGGGCCGGGCGCGAGGTGCGGGTCTTCGGCTTGATGCCGGAGGTGAGGTCGCGCAGGACATAGACGACGAACTCGTTGACGCTGGAGAAGCCGGTGCCCCGGATCGACTGCTTGATGCTTTCGTAGAGCGGCCGGGGGATCTTGAGGGTGACCTTGTCGGCGGGCATCGAGGAGACTGTAGGGGGCGGTGTCGGCGCGGTCAAGGCGCGCCGGGGCCGGTCAGAGGTAGCCGAGCTTCTCGAGGCGGTCCTTGATCCGGGCTTCCTCCTCGGGGGAGTAGACGTTGCCGGCGGCGGCGACGTAGCCGTTGTCGAGGAGCGCTTGGCGGACCTTGGCGACGACCGCGGCCGGGGACTCGCCCGCGGCCGCCTCGACTTCGGGATAGTGGGGCGTCTCGTAGCCGTCGGGCATCGTGCCGTGGACGAGCAGTTCGACGAAGTTGCCGACCTGGGCACGGACGTCGTCGCGGACCTGGCGGCGGGGGGAGGCGGAGACGGCGACGAGGGCGCAGCCGTTGCGGGCGAGGAGGTGGCCGAGCCAGCCGAGGCGGCGGACGACGACGTCGCGGAAGTCGGCGCCGCGGGGTTCGTTCGCGCACAGCTTGTCCTCCACCAGCTCGGCGGTCAGGACGTCCACCGAGTCGGCGGTGCCGGCCAGGCCGACGCGGAGGGCGTCGGCCAGGGCGTCCATGCGGGCGCGGTCTCCGGTGAGCCAGACGACGTAGCCGGTCATGTGGCGGGGTCCCTCCTTTCGCCCGCGGCCGGGTCGGCCGCGGTTCCGGTGAGCCGGTCGAGGATGCTGCGTCCGCCCATCGCGGCGGGTGCGGGCACGTCGAGCAATTGCAGCACGGTGCGGGCCACGTCGCGCAGCTCGGCGCCTTCGAGCCGGTCGTGGGCGGGAATGCCGGGGCCGGCGGCGACGAGGATGCCGTCCCAGGCGTGGTTGGCGTCGTCGGGACCGGTGTCGTTCTCGAAGGTGTGGATGCGGCCCAGTCCGACCGAGCCGACGCTGCGCCAGGCGAGGTTGCCGAACAAAACGATCAGATCGGGCGGGGTGCCGCGGACGACCGGATAGATGTCGGCGGGGCGGTAGGCCACGGTGCCGATCGGCTTGCCGTGCTCGTCGGGGATCGCCTCGAGCATCGCCTGGAGCGCGCGGCATTCGGTGTCGACCTGGTCGGGGGGGATGATCCCCTGCGGGTCGCGGCCCTGGACGTTGAGGAACACGCGGGCGTAGTAGCCGCCCTCGCCCCAGGCCTTGGTCCGGGACCAATCGATCTCGAGCTTCTTGAACGGCGTCGGCCTGTCCGGGACGGTGTGGAGCGCGAGATACCCGTGGCGCAGCAGCCATTCGTTGATGCAGATCCCGCCCTGCATCGTGCGCGCGCCGTGGTCGGAGACGACGAGCACGGCGGTATCGGCGTCGGCGTACTCGAGCAGCGTGCCGATCTCGCGGTCCACGTAGGCGTAGTATTCGCGGCCCGCGTCTTCCAGCGGGTTGCCGGGGACGTACTGGGGGTGATCCGGGTTGAAGTACTTCCAGAACCCGTGGTGCAGCCGGTCGGTCCCCATGTCGACCATCATGAAGAAGTCCCAGTCCTCGCGGGCCAGCATGTGCCGGGCCATCGCGAAGTGCTGGCGGCTCATCGCGTGGACCGACTGGAGCAGGCGCTGCTTGTCGTCGGTGCGGAAGTCGGGGACATCGACGATGTAGGGGCCGAAGGCCGCCTCGAGGGTCGGCTTGAGTTCCGGCGGGCGCGCCCACTCGGACTCGGGACCCGGGGTGAGGAAGCAGGTGACCATCGAGCCCCGCAGGCTGGCGGGGGCCGGGTAGGTCTGCGGGACGAACAGCACGGTGGAGGTGCGGCCGGCGTCGCCGAGGATGTCCCACAGGCGCGGAACGCGCACCGACTTCGACGTCGCGAAGTCCATCTCGTAGGTGCCGTAGTTCTTGCGGTTGCGGAAGCCGTAGATGCCGAGCTCGCCGGGGTCCGAGCCGGAGACCATGCAGGTCCAGGCGGGAACGGTGATCGGCGGGATCGTCGAGCGGAGGGGACCCCACAGGCCGCGCTTGCGCAGGCGGCGAAGGTTGGGCATCGCGCCGGCGAAACGGTCGAACGCGAGGCTCGGCTCCGCGCAATCGAGCCCGATGACCATCACCCTTCGCCTGCCCATCGCCCGCACCTCGCTCCCGCCCCGGGTCGCGGGGCGAGCATAGCGTCTGAGTCGGCGAGGTCAAGAACGGGGGAGGCGGAGGACGGCGGCGGCCGGGTTCAAGACCGATCCGCGGCTCCGTCGAGGATCTGATCGATGCGGGCGATCTGCTCGCGGAGATCCAGGACCTGGTGTTGCCAGTACGAGAGCGTGCCGAACTGCGGCCAGGTGCGGGGGAAGATCGGGTCGTGCCAGCGGCGGGCGATCCAGGTCGCGTAGTGGACGTAGCGGAGGGCGCGCAGCGGTTCGACGAGGCGGAGCCAACCGGGGTGGAAGTCGCGGAACCCGGCGTACGCCTCGAGGAGCCGGTCGCGCTGGCGGCGCCCCTGGTCGTCGGCCGAGGGGACGAGCATCCAGACGTCCTGGACGGCGGGGCCGACGAGGGCGTCGTCGAAGTCGAGGAAGGTGGGGCCGCGGGGGGTCCAGAGCAGGTTGCCGAGGTGGCAGTCGCCGTGGATCCGGTGGACGGGCACGCCGTCGAACAGCGGCTCGATCCGTTGCAGGAGCGCCTCGACGGTCGCGGCGTATGCCGCCCGCGCCTCGGCATGGATCGCATCGGTCTCGAGGAGCCAGCGCAGGTTGTCGCGGCCATAGGTGGCCGGGGTGAGTCGGGGGCGGGCGGGGGCGTCGCGGCGCGCGCCGACGTTGTGGATCCGCGCGAGCAGGCGGCCCAGCACGGCGAGCTGTTCGTCGTCGAGTTCCTGGGGCGCGCGTCCGCCGACACGCGGGAAGAGGGCGAACCGGATGCCGGCGACCTCTCCGAGCGTCTCGCCCGGGGCCAGTTCGAGCGGCCGGGCGACGGGCACTTCCTCGGCGTCGAGTTCGGCCAGGAACGCGTGTTCGGCCAGGAGCGCCTCGCGGCTCCAGCGGCCCGGGCGGTAGAACTTGCCGACGACCCACGAGCGGTCCTCGAGTTCGAACTGCCAGACGCGGTTCTCGTAGCTGTTGAGCACGAGGAAGCGGCCGGTGCACCGTCGCCCGCCGGCCTCGACCGCATCGAGGACCGCTTCGGGGGTCAGGCGGTGGAACAGGTCGGCGAGGGGATGTCGGGCGAACGAGTCGGTCATCGGTTCCTCCGCGCGTCGGCGTGCCGGGGGCTTGTAGCGGGCGGCGGCGGGCGGGTCAATGCGGGGGAGGGGCGGCGGGGGAGGGCGTTCGTGGTCGGCCGGTCTGGCTCCGGGGGGACGCATGGCGTAAGATGGCGACGAAAGGAGGTCGCGATGCGTCGCTTGCGGAGATTCGGCGGATGCGTCGGGTTGGCGGTCGGCATCGTCGCCTGCGCGAGCGGCGGCACGATGCTCGACGACCAGCCGGTCGATGCCGCGGCCGACGCGGACGCCGATGGGGACACTGCGGCGGAGGCGGACGGGGATGCGGACGGCGGCGGCGACGCGGACGGGGCGGACGACGGGAGTGCGGCCTGTCCGCCGGGGCGCGTGTCGTGCGGCGCCGAGTGCGTCGACGTGACGTCCGACCCGCGGCACTGCGGGGGGTGCGGCCTGGCGTGTCCGAGCGGCCTGGTGTGCAACGAGGGGGCCTGCGCTTCGGCCTGCTCGGGGATCCGGACGCTCTGCGAGGGCGCGTGCGTCGACACCGGGACCAACCCGGACCATTGCGGGTCGTGCGGGCATGCGTGCGCGAACGGGCTCAACGCCGACGCGACGTGTATCGATGGGGTCTGCGGGCTGGCGTGTCGGCCCGGTTGGCGGGACCTCGACGGTCTGGCGGGGTGCGAGTACGCCTGCACGTTCGTGTCGGCCGACGAGTCGTGCAACGGGGCGGACGACGACTGCGACGGGACGGTGGACGAGGGGTTCGCGTGCGCGGCGGGAGTGACGACGGCGTGCACGACGACGTGCGGGTCGGCGGGCACGGGGCCATGCACGCTGGCGTGCGTGCCGCCGGCGGGGGCGGCGTGCGCGCCGCCGGCGGAGAGCTGCAACGGGCTGGACGACGACTGCGACGGGGCGGCCGACGACGGCTTCGCCTGCGCGCTCGGGACGAGCGAGACCTGCACGACGGGTTCGGGGGCTCCAGGGCGGCGCAACTGCGTCTCCGGGTGCACCTGGGGCGTCTGCTCGGCGACGGGCGAGGCGTGCAACGGAGTCGACGACGACGGGGACGGGTTGTGCGACGAGGACTTCGACTGCTGTCGCGGCGCGACCGGGGTGTGCACGACGAGCTGCGGGACGACGGGGACGCGCGCCTGTTCGAGCGCCTGCGGCTGGAGCGCGTGCGCGCCGCCGGCGGAGAGCTGCAACGGGCTGGACGACGACTGCGACGGGCTGCGCGACGAGGGGTTCGAGTGCGTGATGGGACAGTCGGGGACGTGCACGACGGGCTGCGGGACCACGGGCAGCCGGACCTGCTCGGCCGCCTGCGCCTGGGGCCCCTGCGCGCCGCCCGCGGAGACGTGCAACGGGCGCGACGACGACTGCGACACGAGCTGCGACGACGGGTTCGGCTGCTGCATGGGGAGTACCCGCGCCTGCACGACGGGCTGCGGCACGACCGGCACACAGACCTGCCTGTCGGGGACCTGCGCGTGGGGCCCCTGCGCGCCGCCGGCGGAGACGTGCAACGCCGCCGACGACGACTGCGACGGGCAGTGCGACGAGGGGTGCCGGCACCCGGTCCACCGCTCGAACAACGGCACCGATCACTTCTACACGCCGGACGCCGCGGAGGCGGCCTGCTGCGGCTACACGGTCGAGCACTACAACTACTACTACCTCTACGACGCCCGCGTGGGGGCGACGACCGAGTTCTGGCGCTGCTGGAGCAGTTCAGAGACCGACCATTTCTACACCACGGCGCGCGCGTGCGAGGGTTCCCCGGTCTACGTCGAGGAGTTCAGCATCGGGTTCATCGGGACGTCGTCGTTCTGCGGGGCGACGCCGCTGTACCGGCTGGTCGGGCCGGGGGACCACTTCTACACGACGAGCGCCGCGGAGCGGGACGCGGCGGCGGCGGGCGGCTGGATCTACGAGGGGGTCGCGGGGTACGTCTGGACGGACTGACCGGCGCGGTCGGCGGCCGGCGGCGGCGCGCGGGCCGTGCGGCGGGCGACCGGCGGCGCGGGATGCTGCGCGAGGCCGGCGCCGGGGCCCGCCCGGGCGCGGGTGCGGCTTGACAGATCGCGAAGGAGCCGCCCACAGTTGGGAAGAACCGCGCGGCACGGGACGGGCCGCGGGTGGGGAGATGACATGGCGCGAGCAGGACGAGGGGCGGCGGTCGGGGTGGGCGCGGCGCTGGTGCTCTTGGCGCTGCCGGCACGGGCCGAGTATCCGAGCATCACCTGGGACGCCGGGAACCCGCCGGTCTACGTGCATTCGACCGACCCGCTGGCGCGCACCTGGCGCTGGACGTGCGACGACCCGAGCAACCAGTGGCCGTTGCAGCAGCGGTGCCGGGTGTACGACCTGACGGCGGGCGAACCCGGGTCGGGTCGCGAGGTCCTGGTCGTCGATGCCGACTGCGGGACGGCGGCGACGGACCCGTCGACGGTCACGTACGCCTACGACGTGCCGGCCGCCGCGCTGGCCACCGACCATCGGTACGCCTACGCCGCCTATTGCCGCGACAGCGCGGGCTTCTCGTTCCTGACCTGGCGCTGGTTCTGGTACGACGCCTCCCCGCCGACGGCGGCGATCGTCGCGGGGCCGTCCAGCCCGCATCCCGGGCGGAGCGCCGACTTCAGCTTCACCTGCGACGACACGTCGTTCCGCTACGCGTGGGGAACGTCGGGCTACGTGCCGTACTGCCGCCTGTTCTGCGCGCTGTACGACGACGCGAGCGGCGCGGCGATCCACGTGCCCGGTCCGTGCGCCGTGTCGCGCGTCGAGGACGCCGCGACGGTGGCGACGCAGACGTACACCGGTCTGGCCAACGGCCGCTATCGGTTCGAGGTCTACGGGCGGGACGCGCTGGGCCTGACCGGCGCGGTCGCGTCGCTCGTCTTCACCGTCGAACTGCCGGACCGCGACGCGGACACGGTGCCCGACGACGTCGACAACTGTCCCGACGTCGCCAACCCCGGCCAGGAGAACGCCGACGGCGACGCGACGGGCGACGCCTGCGACACGGACGACGGCGACGGCGACGGCCGCTACGACGTGCTCGACAACTGCCCCGGCGTCGCCAACCCGGACCAGCTCGACACGGACGGCGACGGGGCGGGGGACGCGTGCGACGCGGACGACGACGGCGACGGGGTGCCGGACGCGACCGACAACTGCGACCTGGTGGCGAACCCCGGCCAGGAAGACGCCGACGGCGACGGGGAAGGGGACGCCTGCGACGGGGACGGGGACGGCGACGGGGTGCCGGATTCCCGCGACAACTGCCGCGGCGTGCGCAACCCCGACCAGCGGGATACCGACGGCGACGGGGCGGGGGATGCGTGCGACGCGGACGACGACGGCGACGACGTTCCGGACCTCGACGACAACTGTCCGCTGGTGTCGAACCCCGACCAGGACGACGAGGACGGGGACGGGGTGGGGGACGCGTGCACGGGCGACACGGACGGCGACGGCCGGCGCGACTCCCAGGACAACTGCCCGCTCGACGCCAACCCGGACCAACTCGACACGGACGGCGACGGGTCGGGCGATGCCTGTGACGGGGACGACGACGGCGACGGGGTGACGGACGGCGACGACAACTGCGCGCTGGTATCGAACCCGGACCAGCAGGACATCGACATGGACGGGCTCGGCACCGCGTGCGACGACGAGGAGTACGACTGGCGTTACAACACCGGTTCAGGGAGCGGCTGCGGCTGTCGGGCGGCGCGTTCCGGGGCCGGCGGGCTGTTCGCCCTGTGGGCGTTGCTCGGGGCGGCGGCGGCCGCGCGGGCGGCGGGTCGCGGGCGGCGGCGGGCGAGGTAGCCGGGCGGCGGGGGGAGAAGGGCGCGCCCACGCCGACGCCGACGCCGACGCCCACGCCCACGCCCGCGAAGGGAAGGGGGTGACGTCGGGGTGGTGCGCTTCGCGGCGGCGGGTTACGGCGGCGGCGGGAAGCAGCCGGAGGATTCGCAGCCGGGGGTGTCGGCGCAGCAGGGGGTGCGGCAGAAGCGGCACGCCCCGCCGGGCACGCCGCACTCGGTGCAGCACGAGAGCCCCGGCCGGCAACTCGAGCCTTCCGCGCCCCAGCCGTTGCACTCCGCGCCTTCGCCGCCGAAGTAGCAATCGGCGTCGGGTGCGCACCCTTCGGCGGTGAAGTTGGCGCCGGGACCGCAGTCGCAACCGGGCATCACGCACGGATCGGTCGTGTTGGGCCGCCCGCAGTGGTAGTCGCCGCAGGAGCAGCCCGGGTCGCCGGGCTCGCAAGTGTGCCACGTCCCGCCGGTGGACAGGCACAGGTCGATGCCCCACGCGGGGGCGCAGGTCGCATCGACGCGGCAGCCGGCGCCGGGGACGAAGTTGCGGGCGGGCCCGCAGTCGCAGGAGTCGAGGCAGGCCTCGCAGTCGCCCGGACGGCCGCAGTGGAAGCCGCAGACGCACTCGGCGGCGGGGTGCCAGGTGCCGCGGGTGGCGCGGCACAGGTCGCGTGCGGTGCATGACGGGTCGGGGGCGCAGCCGGTTTCCGCGACGAAGGTCTGTCCGGGCGGGCAGAGGCAGTCGGCGACCGGCCGGAAGCAGTCGGCTTCGAGCGGGCCGCCGCAGGCGAAGCCGCAGCCGCCGAACGGTTCGGGGAACCACTGGCCGCCGGTGGCGGCGCAGCGGCCGGCGGGGCAGGACCGATGGAACGCCTCGCATTCCTCGAGCGAGGCGAAAGGCGCGGCGCAGCCGGCGCCGCGGCAAAGACAGCCGTGCAGCTCGAAACACGCGCGTCCGTCCCAGAAGGCGCCGAGGTAGGCTTCCGCGTCGCATGCGACGCACATGTCGTCGGAAACCGGCTGGGGTTCGCAGTCGTTGGGGTAGCAGCCGCGGCGGTCGGCGACGCAGTCGGCGACGGTTTCGTACAGGCGGCCGCAGTCGGCGCCGGCGCAGGTGCAGCCCGAGCCGAGCGGCGTGCAGTGTTCGCCGTTCCACACGACGCCGTCGAGGAACATCGCGCACGGACCTTCGGGACGGGCGTCCTGCGGCCGGCAGAGTTCGGCGACGTCGCCGGGCGTCTCGTCCGCGGCGGCGTCCTCCGGGCGGTCGGCCGGGCCGTCCCCCGGTCCGGGGTCCGCCGCGGCGTCCTCGACGGCGACGTCGGCGGCGTCGCCTTCGAGGGTCGTGGCGCTGTCGCAGGCGGCGAGGGTCAGGGCGGCGATCCACAGGCGGTGCGGGTGGAGCATCGGTCACCTCCGGCGGCTCGATCATGCAACGTCCGTTCCCGGGTGTCACGCGCGCCGACGCGGCGGGCGCAGGGGCTCGACATTGCAGGCGGATCGGCGTCGGGCGCGTCCGGCGGGCCGGGGCGGAGTCCGCCGTCGGGCGGCACGGAACGGCACGCGCGACGTTCGTGTTGTCGTGCGGCGGCGGGGCCGGGGCGTCAGGAGGCGGCGGGCCGCCGCGGCTTTTCGGCGCGCTCCTGGAGTTTCTCGCCGACGATGCCGCCGCCGTAGCCGAGGGCGGCGAGGAGGGCGAAAACGACGAGCGTCACCACGATGCCGGACGGGCCGCCGGTCATCGGGCCGGAGTCCGAGGCGATGGAGATGCCGAAGTTGATCGCGGCGGCGACGACGGCGGCGATCGCCGGTTCGCGCACGGTGTACCCCTGCGAGAAGCGGCCGACGATCACGCCGACGGCGAAGTAGACGGCGGCCCCGATCAGGAAGATGACGCCCAGCGCGCCGTACGGGCTCGGGTCCGTCGTCTCGAGGACCATCCTGCGGGCGACCTGCGGGACGACGGTGAGGTTGACGACGATCTGGATCAGCAGGATCAGGCCGACGCCGGCCGCGACCCAGCCCCACGAGATCCGCCCGCCACCGGCGACCCGGACCGGCTCGTCGTCGGGCGGGGGCGCGATCGCCTTTCCGCAATGCCGGCAGAAGCCGGAACCCGGGGGATTCTCCGCTCCGCACGCCGCGCATCGCAGTCCGACGGCCATTCCTCACCTCCCCTTTCCCGGTCGGTCCGGAACGGCTCTGTCTACCACGAATGGGGTGGCGCATCCACCGGCGCGGCGGCGGGGCGGCGGGGGCGCGGGCCCCGGGACAGGGCTACATCATGCAGCGGGCGCGCTGCGGGTCGCAGAAGCCGGTTCCGTCCTGGTGACAGCATCCGTTGAGACAGTCGTCATTGGTCGTGCAGTTGGGGACGCAGGCGGACATGCCGCCGATCTCGTTGCAGCGGGTTCCCGCGCGGCAGTCGTCGGCGCTCAGGCTGCACGGCCGGAAGCAGAAGCCGGCGAACAGGCCGCCGCCAGTGCACTCGAAGTCGGCCGGGCACGGATCGAGGAAACCGCACTCCTCGGCGCACAGGCCGCGCGGATACCCGGTCAGCGACTCGGCCAGACAGAAGCCGCCCCGGCAGCCGGAGGTGATGCGGCACGAGCCGCCGAGGGCCGCGGTGTCGAGGGGCGGCTGGCAGCGGCCGAAACCGAAGGTGGCGCCGCCGAGGAACACGCCGGCGTACGGGTCGCAGGTCCAGCCGGTCTCCCCGCAGCCGCCGCCCGAGTCGCCGCAGTCGGGGGCGCAGACGCTGTGCGAGGTTGCGGTGGTCGGTCCCAGGACCTTGCACCGGTAGCCCGGACGCGTGCACGAGTCGCCGGGGAGCGTGCAGTTCTCCATGCAGATGCCGCGGTTGTTGGGGTCCGGCTCGCCGGGTCGGGTGTCGTCGTCGCACGGGTCGGTCACCGTTCTGTCGTCGTCGTCCACGCAGGAGATGACGCACGTTCCGCCGTTGCCGCAGTCCTCCTCGGACAGGCAGTCCTGGGTGCAGTAGCCCCGCGGCCAGCCGCCGAACAGGGCGCGTTCGGCGAGGCAGTACGAGCCGGCGGCGCAGTCCGCATGGTGGACGCACGGCTCGCCGTTGCGGTGTCCCGCCTCGTCGTGGCAGAGCGGCGGGTGGCCGCCCATGTCGCAAGCCACGTTCGTCCCCGTGCAGTCCTCGTTGCCGCGGCAGAAGGGGAGGCAGACGCTCGGCGCGGGGTCGTCGCCGTCGGGATCGATGCAACGGTACCCTTCGCTGTTGCGGCAGTCGATCTCGACCTCGCAGCGGCGGAAGCAGGCGCGGACGCCTCCGTACAGCTCGGCGCAGGCGGCGGCCGCGGCGCCGCCGGGGCAATCGGCGTCGTCGTGGCAGCCGATCGCGGTGCAGTAGCCGTTGGGCGCCTCGATCGCCCAGACCATCGTCAGGCACTCGCCGGGGACCGGGCCGTCGGCGCACTGTTCGGCGTGGTTGCACGGGGCGCCGACCGCCCGGCCGGGAGCGGCGTCGGGTTCGTCCCCGCCGGCGTCCTCGATGGTTTCCGTTGGGCTGTCGGGGGGCTGGATGTCGGCTTCCGCCGGAGTGTCGGCTTCGCCGGGAACGTCGGCGGGCGAAGCGTCGCCGGTTCCGCCGTCGTCGCCCGAGGTCGTGGTGGCGGAGCCGCAAGCCAGCCCCGCGACGGCGAGCACGGGCAGGAGCGACAGGACAGTTCGTTCGCGCATCGAGCACCTCTCGCGGTTCATTCCCCCACGGGTTGGCCGGTTCGTCAAGGGTCCAGGGCGGCGGGCCCGGGTGCGATTGGCGGCCGCGGGTCGGCGTGGTAGCGTGGGAGAGCAATGGACGGTCGGGCGCGGGTCGCGCGGCGGCCGGGGGAGGTCGGCGGATGCGGGCGACGACGGCGTGGGGCGGCGGCCCGGTCGGGTGGGTGGCGCTGGTCCTCTGCGGATGCAGCGGATCCTCGGGGGCGGGGGACGACGGGGCGGATTCCGGGAGGGACGGCGCGGGCGATGCGGAGGCGGTGGAGGAGGACGCCGCGGACGTGTCGCCGCCGGACGCCGTGGACGCGTCGCCGCCGGACGCCCCGCTCGACGCGGAGGACACGCCGGAGGGCGGGGCGTGTCCGGTGGCGGGCGATCTGGGAGCCGGCAACCACGAGTTGCGGCTGGAGTTCGACGGGCGCGACCGCTCGTATCGGCTGCACGTGCCGCCGGGGTACGAGCCGGGCGCGGCGACGCCGATGGTCGTCAACCTGCACGGCCTCTCCTCCACCGCCCGGCAGGAGGAGCTGTTCACGGAGATGGACGGCGCGGCCGACGCGCACGGGTTCGTGGTGCTGTACCCGGAAGGGTATTTCAACTCCTGGAACGCGGGGTTGTGCTGCGGCACCGCCGCGACGCTGGGCATCGATGACGTCGGGTTCCTGCGGGCGGCGGTGGCGCACGCGTCGGAGCGGCTGTGCATCGATCCACGGCGGATCTACGCGACCGGGATGTCCAACGGCGGGTACATGTCGCACCGGCTGGCCTGCGAGGCGGCGGATCTGTTCGCCGCGGCCGCGCCGGTTTCGGGCGGGATGGGGCTGACGGACTGCGCGCCGGCCCGGCCGATGCCGGTGCTGGCGTTCCACGGCACCGCCGACGCGATCGTCCGCTACGACCTCGGCCACGCCGCGTACCTCGGGTGGGCCGCCCGCAACCGCTGCGGCGACACGCTGACCCGCACGACCTACGGCGCCTCGTTCTGCGAAACATACACCGACTGCGACGGCGGGGTCGAAGTCGGCTTCTGCAGTGTCGACGGCATGGGCCACTGCTGGCCCGGCGGCTCGCGCACCCTGTGCCTCCCGTACCTCGGGGCCTACAGCGACGAGGTCGACGCCAACGAGACGATGTGGGAATTCTTCCTGCGCCACCCGATGCCGTAGCCGGACGTTGCCGCGGCGCCGGGAGACGGGCGAACGGCGCGAGTCGCGCACGGCGCGCGGATTGACCCGCGGGGCGCGGCGCGTTAGGTAGGGGAGCGTCCGGGTCGGGCCGACCCGGAGGCGAAGGAGGACCCGGATGGACCGGATGGCATCGATCGAGATGGCGCTCAGGAACGAGCAGGCCGAAATGGAGTTCTACGCCGGTCACGCCCGGCGCTCGAAGAACCCGCTGGCGCAGGGGATCTTCGAAACGCTGGCGAAGGACGAGGAAGAACATATGCGGCGGATCCGCGGCCTGCACGAGAAGCTGCTGGCGCGCGGCGAGTGGCCGCACGACGTTCCGATCGAAGTCGCCGGGACGAACGTGAAGGAGGTGCTCGAACGCCTCGCCGGGTTGCCCGAGTCGGCGCAGGGACACGACGGCGACGACGTCGCGGCGCTCGAACGGGGGCGGGAGTTCGAGGGGAAGGGGACCCGGTTCTACGCCGAGCTCGCCCAGGCCTGCGGCCATCCGATGGAGAAGAAATTCTTCGAGTTCCTGTCGCGCATCGAGCGGGAACACCTGCGGTCGATCGAACGGTCGCTCGAGTTCTTCCGCGACCCCGGTTCCTGGAACATGGAACGCGAGCGTTCGGGGCTGGACGGCGCCTAGAACGCGGCCGGTCTGTGCGAAGCCGCACCGCGCTCCGCGCGGATCCGCACGTTTCTCGCCCCGAATCGCCCCAGCCGCCACCAACCGATCGCCGTGGTGACGAGGGGTTGGCCCGCCGCGACCAGGATGCCGTCGGCTGGCCCGGGTCTTGCCCCGCGCGCGTCCGCCCAAGGTCCGGGCGGGAGCGCACGGGCGTCCCGCGGAACGGGCGGACCGGCGCGACGATGCGCGTCGCCGGCGAGGAGGAGGAAGCATGCGCGGGACGGTTCGGAACGCGGCACTGTGGCTCGCCGGAGCATGGATCGCCGGCTGCGGCGGGGGCGACGACGGGGCGAGCGACGCGGACGTCGCAGACGCCGTCGACTTCGCAGACGGCCCGGCGGAAGCCGAGACGGACGCCCGGCCGGACGGGGAACCGGACGGGGAGCCGGACGGGGAGGGATCGGACGTCGAGGACGGGAGCGCCGCGGTCTGCGGCAACGGCGTGCCGGAGGAGGGGGAGGAGTGCGACGACGGGAACGTGGACGACACGGATGCGTGTCCCACGAACTGCGTTCCGGCGCGGTGCGGGGACGGGTTCGTGCGGGCGGGGGTGGAGGAGTGCGACGACGGGAACGCGGACGACACGGACGCCTGTCCGACGAGCTGCGTTCCGGCGCGGTGCGGGGACGGGTTCGTGCAGGCGGGGGTGGAAGAGTGCGACGACGGGAACCGCGCCGACGACGACGGCTGCACCTCGCTGTGCCGGGTCGCCGCGTGCGGGGACGGGTTCGTGCGGGCGGGGGTGGAGGAGTGCGACGACGGGAATGCGGACGACACGGACGCCTGTCCGACGAGCTGCGTTCCGGCGCGGTGCGGCGACGGGTTCGTGCGGGCGGGAGTGGAGGCGTGCGACGACGGGAACGCGGACGACACGGACGCCTGTCCGACGAGCTGCGCGCCGGCGCGGAGCGGGGACGGGGTCGTGCAGGGGGGGCCGGG
>Ga0101944_10001925_pt1 | contig 37588 bp, 27 predicted proteins | sample DewCreD2012metaG_FD_75245 | JGI IMG/M metagenome (GOLD analysis project Ga0101944, IMG submission 75245) | Hot spring sediment bacterial and archeal communities from British Columbia, Canada, to study Microbial Dark Matter (Phase II) - Dewar... ... | reverse complement strand
TTGCAGGCGGTGGCGGCAGGCATCCTGCCTGCCGTAGAGGGCGGCATCCTTGCCGCCCGGAATGAGCGTGGCTCCGGGCGGGCGACATGAACTTGCCGAGCGCCCCGTGCGGGCGGGCGTTCCTTTCCGCCGGGCTGGGAAGCCCGGCTCCACGCCAGCCAAGGATTGCCGACGCTACCACCGCACACATATGAAACGGACTTGCAAGAAAGTGAGATGCGCCTTTGAATGGCAGCGTTCCGGCTAAGGCGTTGACTTCGGCAGTGGTTTCATTACCGTCCGCGTCCCTGAACGGGACCGATTTTACCTATGCCAAACACGAAATCCGCCGAACGCCGCGTGCGCGCCAACGAGCGCAAACGCCTCCGCAACCGCGCTGTGATGAGCAAGGTGCGCCGGGCCGAGAAAACCTTCCGGGCCGCCCTGGCCCAAGGGGATAAAGCGGCGGCCGCCAAGGCGCTGACCGAGGCCGTTTCCGCCTATGACCGCGCCGCCAAGAAGGGCACCGTCAAAAAGGGCACGGCGGACCGAAAGAAATCCCGCATGACCCTGGCGCTGAACAAGCTGAAGTAAGTGTCCGCCCCGCCCTGCCCGGCCCGTGGTCGCGCAGGGCGTGGTGTTTCCAAAGGTCGCGGGCGGAGCTTGCCCGCCTTTCGCTGGTGACCTAGCCTAGCCGCACGGTGAAAGACCCCAAAGCCATCATCTTCGACGGCCAGTGCGCCCACACTGAAGCCTGCCCGCTCAGCCATGTGCAAGCGGGCGAGGTGGTGTGCATCAAGGAACTCACCGGTGCCCCGGAAGTCAGCAGCCGGCTGCGGGAGATGGGCTTTTGCGAGGACCAGCGCATCCGCCTGGTCAGCCGCCACGCCAACTACATCTGCCAGGTCTGCAACGCGCGCCTCGGCATTTCCGAAAAACTCGCCCGCACCATCATGGTGCAGCCCGTCGCCAAGCCCGCCCGCCCGCCCCGCCATGAGTGACGCGCTGCAACCCCTCAGCACGTTGCCCCTCGGCGCCGCCGCCACAGTCGCCGAAATCAACACCCCTCCCGCCGCCCGTGCCCGGCTGATGGAAATGGGCCTGCTCGCCGGCACCACCGTTGAACTCGTCCGCTTCGCGCCGCTGGGCGACCCGGTGGAAATCAAGGTCCGCGGTTACAACCTTTCCCTCCGCAAACACGAGGCCGAACAAATTCTCGTCCGTGTCAGGCCGGTGGGCTGAGCATTGAGGCGCCGATGAGTTCGTCCGCCCCTGCCGCCACCCAAACCGGCCCGCTGCCCGCCGGCCGACCCGTTTACATCGCCCTTACCGGCAATCCCAACTGCGGCAAGACCACCCTCTTCAACGCCCTCACCGGTCTCCGCGCCAAAGTGGGCAACTACGCCGGCGTCACCGTCGAACGCAAGGAAGGCCGGCTGCTCGGCGCGCCCTCCGGGATGGACCTGCGCGTGGTGGATTTGCCCGGCACCTACAGCCTCGCCCCCCAGTCCATTGACGAGCAGGTCTCGCGCGACGTGCTGTTGAACCGCCTGCCCGAACTGCCCGCTCCGGCGCTGATTGTCGTCGTGCTGGACGCCGCCAACCTCCAGCGCAACCTCTACTACGCCTCCCAGGTCATCGAACTGGGCCGCCGCACCGTCGTCGCCCTCAACATGGTGGACGTGGCCGAAGCCAACGGCCACACCATTGACGCCGCCGCGCTCGCCGCCAAACTCGGCGTGCCCGTCGTGCCCGTCGTGGCCAGCATCAACTGCGGCCTCGCCGAACTCCGCTCCGCCATCGTTGCCGCCCTGCAGCAGCCCGCGCCCGCCGGGCCGAAAACGTTCTGCCCGCTGCCGCCCACCCTCGAAACCGAAGTCGCGGCCCTCACGCGGCAACTGGTCGAAACCCTCAAACTGCCCTCCGCCCGCGCCCGGGCCGAGGCGCTGCTGGTGCTGACCAACGAGCGCGTGCTCGCCTCCGCCCCCCCCGGCGGCTATCCCCCCGCCGTCACGGAGGCAGTCGCGGCGGCGCGGCAACGTCTCGAAGCCGCCGGCGTGGACTGGCGCGGCGCGGCCATCGAAGCCCGCTACGCCTGCGTCGCGGGCATCCAGGCCGCCGTCACCACCGAGGCCGCCACCGCCGGGGAAACCCTCAGCGACCGGCTGGACCGCGTGCTCACCCACAAGGTTTGGGGCACGCTCATCTTCGTGGCCGTCATGGCGGTGATGTTCCAGAGCATCTTCACGTTTGCCGGCTACCCGATGGAATGGCTCGAAGGCGGCATCCTGTGGGCGGGCGAAAAAATCGGCGCGGTCCTCCCGCCCGGCGAATTGCACAGCCTCCTGGTGGACGGCGTGGTCGCGGGCGTCGGCGCGGTCCTCGTCTTCCTGCCGCAAATTCTGATGCTCTTCCTGTTCATCGGCTTTCTCGAGGACACCGGCTACATGGCGCGCGCCGCGTTCCTCATGGACCGCCTGATGAGCAAGGTCGGTTTGCACGGCAAAAGCTTCATCCCGATGCTCAGTTCGTTTGCCTGCGCCATCCCCGGCATCATGGCCACGCGCACCATCGAGACGCCCAAGGACCGCCTGGTGACGATTCTGGTGGCGCCGCTGATGAGTTGTTCGGCGCGGCTGCCGGTTTACACCCTGCTCATTGGCGCGTGCGTTCCCGAGCGCGTGCTGGGGGATTTGAACTGCACGCTCAACCTCGGCTTCGCGCAGTTCAACCTCTTCGGCTTTCTCGGCCTGCGCGGCCTGACGATGCTGGGCATGTATCTGCTCGGCATCGTGGTCGCGCTGCTGATGGCGTGGCTGTTCAAAAAGACGCTCCTCCGGGGGGAAACGCCCCTGCTCATCCTCGAACTGCCGCCCTACAAGCGGCCGGTGCTCAAGGTCATCCTCCGCCACATGTGGGACCGGGCCAAACTCTTCATCCGCCGCGCCGGCACGGTGATTCTCGGCATCAACATCCTCCTCTGGTTCCTGGCCACCTATCCCAGGAACACCGCCGCCGAGGCCCGCCAGGAAACCCGGCGGGCGGAGATTGCGGCGCAGATCGCGGCGTTGCCGCCGGCCGGCCCGGACGCCCCTGCGGCTTCCGCCGAGGCCCGCGCCGCGCTGGAAGCCGAACTGGCCGCGCTGCACGCCGCCGCAGCCGGGGACAAACTCCGCCACAGCTTCGCCGGCCGGCTCGGCCGCCTGATCGAGCCGGTCATCGCCCCGCTCGGCTTCGACTGGAAGATGGGCATCGGCATCGTGGCGTCCTTCGCGGCGCGCGAAGTCTTCGTCAGCACCATGGCCACCGTCTATAACGTCGGCCAGTCCGACGCCGACGCCGGGCTGGCCACGCTGGCCGACACCTTGAAGGCCCAGACCCGCCCCGATGGCACGCCCGTCTATACCACGCTGACCGGCCTGACCTTGATGGTCTTCTACGTTTTCGCCCTGCAATGCGTGAGCACCGTGGCCGTGGTGCGGCGCGAAACCAACTCCTGGCGGTGGCCGTTGCTCCAGTGGGCCTACATGGCCGCGCTGGCCTGGGGCCTGGCCTTCGCCACCCGGCTCATCGGGCTGGCCCTCGGCGGGTGAACGGCCCCCGCTCAGGCCGCAAAGCCGAAGCGATACTTCTCCTCCTCCGGCTTGATGCCCAGCGAAGCGCAAATGTGCTTCGAGGCGAGCATCCCCGCCGCCGTCTTGATCAACCGGTCAAACTCGGGCCGCGACAGTTCCACGCCTTCATGGCGGAGGGCGCGGATCGGATAACCCGCCTCCAGCAGTTCCATCACAAACTCCTCGCAGGCGACCGGATCGTCGGTGGAATAGTGGTTCGGGTGCGGATGATTCCCCAGGCGCGTGGTGTATTCGATGGTGTATTTGGGCAGCATGGACAGCCTTTCGTTCAGCGTTTGATTGGTTTGGCTTTGCCCCGGCGCGCACGCGGCCGCCCGCCTTGCCGCGCCCGGCGGTCGCGCCCCGCCCTCTACCCCTGCCCCACACTATAGTCCTCGGCGGCGGCATTGCCAGTGACCGCGTCGCCGGCTCCAATGAGCACCACGAACTCGCCCTTGAGCGGACGTTGCCGCGCCCGTTCCAGCAACTCGGCCGGGGTGCCGCGCAAATATTCCTCGAACTTCTTGGTCAGTTCCCGCGCCAACACCACGGGCCGGTCCGGCATGACCGCCTGCAATTCGCCCAGCAGCCGCTCGACGCGGAACGGCGACTCGTAAAGCACCAGCGTGCCCGGCAGCCCGCTCAACCGTGTCAGCTCGTTGCGCCGCTGCCCGGACTTGTGCGGCAGAAAACCCGCGAAATGGAATTCCTCCGCGGGCAGCCCGCTCGCGGTCAACGCCGCCACCAGCGCACACGCGCCCGGCACCGCCTCCACCCGGAAACCCGCCGCAATCGCCGCCCGCACCACGCGCCCGCCGGGATCGCTGATGCCCGGACTGCCGGCATCGGTGACCAGTGCCACCTTCCCGCCCCGCCCGAGTCGTTCGAGGATTTCCCCGCTGCGCCGGGCCTCGTTGAACGCGAAACAACTGAGCAGCGGCCTGGCGATCCCATAATGGCGCAGCAACTGCCCGGTGCGCCGCGTGTCCTCCGCCGCCACCACGTCGCACTCCCGCAGCACGCGCAACGCGCGCAGCGTGATGTCCTCGAGGTTGCCGATGGGCGTGGCGACGAGATACAGCGTGGACGGCGTGAGCGGCGGCGGTTCGGCGGACATGCGGCGAAGCTACCGGCCCGGCCCGGCGTTGGCCAGAACGTGTCTCCGCCCGCCGCCGCCCGCGATTCATCGGGGTTCCCCTCTGCTCCCGCCGGGGCGCTTCCCGGCTTGCCTCCCCACACCCGCCCGCTTAACTGCCCCCCATGCAGCGCACCCTCGTCATGACCCTCCTCGGGCCGGACCGCCCCGGCATCGTGGAACAGCTCGCCCGCCTCATCCGCCAGCATGGCGGCAACTGGCTCGAAAGCCGCATGGCCCGGCTGGGCGGCCAGTTCGCCGGGCTGCTGCGCGTGCAGGTCGCGGCGGAAACGGAACCCGCGTTGCGGGCGGCGTTGGCCGCGCTGGCGGACCAGGGGTTGCGCGTGGTCGTTCATGCCGATTCGCCGCCCGCTCCCGCACCCGGCCCGGCGGAGCTGCGCCAGTTGGAAATCATCGGCCATGACCGGCCCGGCATCGTGCAGGAAATCACCGGCGCGCTGGCCCGCCACGGCGGGAACGTGGAGGAACTCGAAACGGAGTGCGTCAGCGCCGCCATGTCCGGCGAAACGCTCTTCAAGGCGCGCGCGCGCGTCCGCGTCCCCGCCACCACCAACCTCGCCGCGCTCAAGGCCGAGCTGGAAAAAATCGCCGCCGACCTCATCGTCGAGGTCGCGCTCCTGAAGCTGGCCTGACCCGGCCCCCCGCCGCGGACCGGGCGCGGGGGCCGGGGCCGGCTCAGTGCGAGGCCAGTTCCTCGTTGGTCGTCACGTTGACGATTTTGAAGTGCTCGACGTGCATGGCCGGGTCGGCGCGGAAGGAGAGCTTGCCGAAGTAGCGTTTCTCCAGCTCGATGAGGTGCTTTTCGTCCTCCTTGCGGAGCCGGTCGAGCACGCTCGGATGCACCACGATGCGCAACTGGAAGTCGCTCTCGTCGCGCCCGCGCCGCTTGAGGATTTCGACGAGTTTGCGCTGGATTTCCACGCTCATCGTCTCGGTGCTCTTCACCTTGCCGCGGCCCTTGCAATACGGGCAGTCGTCATAGACGGCCTGATGCACGCTTTCGCTGTGGCGCTGGCGGGTCATCTCCATCAGGCCCAGCGGCGAGATGGGCACGATGTGGGTCTTGGCCTTGTCCCGGCGCAACTGCTCCTTGACACGGTTGTAAACCGCCTGCTGGTCCTTGCGCGACTTCATGTCAATGAAGTCGAGCACGATGAGGCCGCCGATGTTGCGCAGGCGGAGCTGCCGGCAGATCTCGTCCGCCGCCTCGAGGTTCACCTTCACGATGGCCTGTTCCTGGTCCTTGCTTGCCTTGGCGCGGCCCGTGTTGACGTCTATGGCCACCAGCGCCTCGGTTTCGTCCACGACGATGTAGGCGCCGCTCTTGAGATGCACGGTGCGCGAGAAGGCGTTCTCGAGCTGCTTGGTGATGCCGAAGCGGTCGAAGATCGGCTGGTGCTCGTTGTAGAGCTTGATCTTGTTCGCGGAACGGCGGGAAATCCTGGCGATCATCTCCCGCATCCGGTCGTAAGCCTTCGGGCTGTCCACCACGATGCGCTCGACCTCCTCGGTGAGGAAGTCCCGCACGGTGCGGTCAATGAGGTCCGGCTCCTGGAACACACAGGTGGCCATGCCCTGCGCCTTGATGCGCTCCTCGATCTGCCGCCATTCCTCGAGCAGCAGCGCGAGGTCGCGCACGAAATAGCGCTTCTGCTGGCCCTCGCCCACCGTGCGCAGGATGACGCCCATGCCGTCGGGAATGGCCAGCTCGCGGATGATCTTCTTGAGCCGCTGGCGTTCCTGCGGGTTTTCAATCTTGCGCGAAATGCCGCTCTGGTCGGAAGTGGGCAGCAGGACGAGGTAGCGGCCCGGCAGCACGACGTTGGTCGTGACGCGGGGACCCTTGGTGCCGATGGGGCCTTTGGTGACCTGCACAATGATGTCGCTGCCGGGCGGATAGAGGCGCGGCACGTCCTTCTGGGTGATCTTCGGCTTGTCGCGCTTGCGGCCCTCGCGCTCGACGATTTCCACGCCGCTGTCGAACTGGTTGGGCACGATGTCCCAGTAGTGGAGAAAGGCGTTCTTCTCGAAGCCGATGTCCACAAACATGGCCTTCAGGCCGTCCTCCAGATTCCGCACGCGCCCCTTGAAAATGCTGCCCACCAGGCGTTCCTCGGTGGTGCGCTCGATGTTGAACTCTTCGAGCCGCCCCTCTTCGAGCACCGCGACGCGCGTTTCAAGCGTTTCGGAGTTGATGATGACCTCCTTGTGCGTCCGCTTCTCGGGCCGGATGAGCTGCTTCACTTTCTTGACGAGGCTGGCCACGCCGTCGGTGAGCCGCTCCAGGATGGGCTTGGCCGGCTCGGCCACGGGCACCGGTTTGAACGGCGGCTCCGGCGCGGGCGGGGGGGGCGGAGTCGCCGCCGCGGGTTCCGCCGCCGACGCGGGCTGGGGCCGGCCGTCAGGCGGAAGCCCGGCGGCGACGTTTTCCGCGCGTTCGATTTCATGTTTGTGGCGCTGCTCGAAGAGCTTCTCGGTGGACTGCTCGCCCCCGACGACTTCCGCGCGGGCCTGGCTGGCCTCCTTTTCGTCCTTCTTGGAGACCTGGCCCAGGCCGCCGCTCGGGCGGAAACGCATGCCGCCGCGCCTTCTGTTTCTTCCTCCGAATCGTTCACTCATAATCAGTAGTTTCTTCTGTGGGTATGCACGTTGTGCAGGAGGCCCATGGCGAGCAACGAGACGAGCACTGAGGATCCGCCGTAACTTAACAGCGGCAGTGGCACGCCCGTCACGGGCATCAATCGAATGTTCATGCCGATATTGATGAACACATGGCTGAACAGGAGGGCGACGACGCCCACGGCCATGAGTTTGCCCAGGCGGTCGCGCGCCCGGCCGGCGATGCGGATCCCGATGAACAGCACCGCCCCATACAGCGTGAGCACGATCACGCTGCCCACGAATCCACTCTCCTCGGCAATCACGGAGAAGATGAAGTCGTTGTGCGCCACGCCGCGCGGCAGATACCCGAGGGCGTTCTGCGTGCCCTGCCGCCAGCCTTTGCCCGTGAGGCCGCCGGACCCCACGCTGATGAGCGCCTGCCGCACGTTGTGCGAATCGTCGAACTGTTGTCGCTTCAGGCGCTCGATCTCCGCCGCCGACGCACCGGGCGGCGGAGCATAATCCACCCCGAAATAGACCAGCAGCCGGCGCCGCTGGTAATCCTCCAGTTTGATCTGCCAGCCGGGCGGCGCGAACAGCACGTCCACCAGGAACAACGCCCCGACCAGCCCCACGCCGCCGACCAGCCGCAGGATGAACTGCCGCGGCACGCCCGCCACCAGCAGCATCGCCAGCCACGTCGGCACCAGCACGATCGCCGAGCCGAGGTCCGGCTCCTTTAGGATGAGCAGGAACGGCAGCGCCATCAGGCCCGTCGCCTGCCAGAACACCTTGCCCCGGCGCAGCTCATCCGCCGGACGGCTCAGGAAATGCGCCAGCGCCACGATGAACGCCAGCTTGGCAAATTCCGACGGCTGGAACTGGAACACGCCCAGGTCAATCCAGCGCCGCGCCCCGTAACGCACCGCCCCAATCCCCGGAATCAGCACCGCCACCAGCAGGCCCAGGCTGCCCCAGTAGGCCACCATCGCCCAGCGCGCCAATGACCGGTAATCCACGCAGCACACCGCCACCGCGAGGCCCGCGCCAAGGACATACCAGACCAGTTGCCGGAAGAAGAATTCGCCCGTCAGCCACGACAGGAACTGCCCGAGGCTGTTCTCCCGCCATTGTTGGAGCAGCCCCGCCGGCTCGTTCACCATCGTGGCGCTATACACGAACAGCAGCCCCACCAGCATCAAACCGCCCACCGCCGCGATGAACCGGCGGTCCACGCGGCTTTGCGACTCGTTGAGGGTGGCTTCGAACATGGCGTCAGAAACAACCAGGTGCGGATGGACACGTTGAACCCGGCGCGGCCTTGGGCGTGCGCGGACTGGTCCGCGCTGTTCTGGAAACGACCCCCGGACCTGCGGCGGACGAAATGCCCCTCGCGGTTGGCCAATCCCCCTGCGCCTCGATTGAATTTCGTGGCCGTTGGACTCGCGAAGGGTTCTTGAAAGGCGGCGACCCGTCGCCGCCCTCCAAAGCCGTGTTGATCCGTGGTTGATTCATTTCAGGTCCGTGCCGCCAGCGGCTGTTGCTCCCGCTCGAGTTGCAAAATGGCTTCATAGATGTCCCGCGCGACCGGCGCACAGGTGCCGCCACCCGAGACGCCGCCCTCGATCATCACGACCACCGCATAACGCGGGCTTTCCCACGGGCCGTAGCTCACAAACCACGTCACCCGGTCCACGATCTGGTTGCGCTCGTTGCCCACCTGCGCCGTGCCCGTCTTGCCCCCCACCCGGAATCCGGGAATGCCGCCGGCCGCGCGACCGGTGCCGTCGGGCAGTTCAGTGTCGTCGAGCATGGCCTCCTGCAGCACGCGCATCACCGCCGGACGAACCCCGAGATGATCGCGCACGCGCCCGGCCTCGAACTGGAGGGCCGGCCCGCCGCACAGCGGGTCCGCCGGCTCGATGCGCTGCACCACGCGCGGCCAGAACACCGTCCCGCCGTTCGCAATCGCCGCCGTCATCACCGCCATCTGCATCGGCGTCACCGCCACCTGCGCCTGGCCGATGCAGAGGTTCGCCGTGTCGCCCGGATGCCAGCCGGCGCGAACGCGCTGTTCCGTCGGAAAAATCCCGCGCGCGTCCTGGAACGTCGGCAGCCCCGCGCGGTCGCCAAAATGAAAACGCCGCCCCAGCGCGATGATGTCTTCCACGCCGGCCTGCAGGCCGTGGTGGATGAAATAGGCGTTGGAGGACTTGGCGAACGCGCGGCGGAAGTTGTATGCCCCCGGCGCCACTTCGTCCTTGATGACCCGGCGGCCGAGGAAAAAGGCGCCTTTGCCCGGCATCGTCGGGTGCGGTTCCACGGTGTAAGGCGCCTCCGGGTCCACGCCATTTTCCAGCGCCACCAGTCCGGTGACGGCCTTGAAGATCGAGCCGGGCTGGTAGATGCCGTGGGTGGCGCGGTTGACCTGCGGCTGCAGTTCGGCGTCGTTGCTCCGCGCCCATTCCTCCGGGGTGAACCCGCTGACCCAGTGGTTGGGATTGATCGCGGGGGCGGACACGAGCGCGAGCACGTCGCCATTGCGCGTGTCGAGCACCACGACCGCGCCGCGCGTGTGCGGACCGAACGGGCTGCGCTGCCGCAAGGCGCGCTCGGCGGCCTGTTGCAGGCGCAGGTCCAGCGTGAGCACGGCACTGCCGCCGGGAATGGCCGGCTGCCAGACGGTCTCGCGCTGCCGGTAGCCGAGATTGTTCACCAGGATGGACTTGGCCCCCGCGCGGCCCCGCAGGTGCTCATCCAGCCCGCCCTCCAAGCCCACCACGCCGCGAAAATCCGGCAGCCGGTAGGAGAAATACGCCTCCTCGCCAGGAGTGGAACTGTTGTCGCGCCGCAGATAGCCGAGCAGATGCCCCGCCGTCGTCCCGTGCGGATACACGCGCAGCGACTGCAATTCGACATCCACGCCCGGCACGCCGCTGAACTGTTCCTCGAACCGCGCAATCAATGGCAGCGGCACATCCGTCAGCACCGGGAAAGGCTGGTAGGGATTGCGGAGGTAATGCTGCTGGAACCGCTGGGCATCCACCGTGGCGGGCACGCCGAGTTTTTCGGACAAACTGTCCGCCAGCCGTTGGGCCACATTGAGCCGCGCCGCCTGCCGCAGTTCATTGCGCCGGGCCAGCGTGAACAGATAAGGGCGGGATTCTTCCCGGGTCAGCGGGCGGCGCAGTTCGCTTTCCCGCGCCGCGCGGGCGGCGCGCAACTCGGCGCGGGCCGCCGCCGCCAGCACAGTGTATTCCGCGTCGAACGCGCGGCGGAGTTCCTCGAGGTAAAGGCTGATGTTGTAGCGTGGGCGGTTCTCGGCCAGCGGCACACCGTGCCGGTCGAAAATCTGCCCGCGCGGCGCCGGCACCCGGACGCTGCGGAACGATTGCGTGTCGAGCCGCGTTTGATAATCCCGCCCCCGCGCCACCTGCACCCACCACAAGCCCCCGAGCAGCACCGCGAGGCCCGCCAGACAGACCAGCGCCACCAGCCGCAGGGCCGGGTCTTCGCGTTTGAGCTGGTCGAAAACAAGCATGGTCAGCACGGGGCAGGCGCGACGTCCCCACGTCGGCCCGGCGTGTAAATCGGATTTCGCAAATCGTAATTCATAAATCAGGTGCGCCCCCGCCGGATTTCCCGGTCGGGCCGGAATCCCGGGCGCGCGACCTCGGCGTAGCCAAAGGTTCGCGTCAGCCAGCCAAACCACTGGAACAGCAGCGGCGTGGCGACGCCGCCCAGCAGCGTCATCACGGTCCACTGCCAGAGACTGCCCCAGCCCAACAGCGGCTCGCGGCCCGCGCTCAACAAGAGCAGGACGCCGAGCAGCGGCGCGCCCGCGCTGGCGGCCAGCCCGAGCACCAGTTGCGCAAACCATTGCTGGCGCAACAGCAGTTCCCGCCGCCGCGCCACCAGCCAGCCGATGAGCGCCAGCGGCAGCACGCTCAACCCGAGCGGGTTCGCCGACAGCGAGTCGAACCACAACCCGCCGCACAAAGCGACCAGCGCGAGGGTTCCCGGCCCCGCCGTCAGCGCCGCATACACCATCAACGCCGGCAGCAAATCCACCTGCGCCCCGAGCAGCCGCGGCAGCGCGGTCGTGGCCGCCTGGAGGAAGACGGCGAAAAACGCCGCCAGCAGGATCAGCAGGGTGTGAAAGGCGTTCATCGCGTCCACTCCATCAACACCCACACTTCGTCCAGGGCGCCAAGCCGGGCCGCCAGTTGCACCCGCGCCTCGAGGTGCAGGCCGTGCTCGACCGGCTGCGTGTCCACCACAGTGCCCACGGGAATGCCGCCGGGAAACACGCCACCCTGCCCGCTCGTGACGACCACCTGCCCCGGTTTCACCGCGGCGTTTTTCGCCAGGTAACCGAGCGTGACGAGTTCCCGGTCCAAGGGTGAACCCGCGCCAACCACCCCCGTGTCGCCCGCCTCATTCCGCACTCGCGCCGCCACGCGGCAGGCCGGGTCGCCGATGAGCACGACCTGCGAGCGAAACTGCCCCACCGCCGCCACGCGCCCGACCAGCCCGTCGTTGGTCAGCACCGGCATGTCGGCGCGCACGCCGTGCTGGCTGCCGAGGTCAATCTGCACCGTGCGCCACCAGTTGGCGGGGTCGCGCAGCACGACGCGGCCCAGCTTGAGCCGCCACGGCTGCTGCCGCTGCCAGCCCGTCAATTGAGTGAGCCGGGCGTTTTCCGTGAAGAGATTGGTTGCCTGGACAGCCAGCAGGCGGAGTTCGGCGTTTTCCCGCCGCAACTGCTCGTTCTGGCGGATGAGTTCGCGTTTGGAGAGGACGAGCTGGTCCGCGCCCGCCCCGGCGGCGTCCTGCGTGACCCGCGCCAGCCCGAACAGGGGCAGAAACTGGCTGCTCACGGCCAGCCGCAGCCGCGCGGCGGTGCCGGCGGGCAGGTTCAACAGAACCAGCGCCGCCAACGCCACCACGGCGAGGGCCAGGTATCGAGTCTTCTTCAACATCCGTTCGCGGCGCGGCGGGCCGGTTGGGGCGCGCCGCTGGCGATGACGGAGAACGCGGGGAGCTTACGAGTTTGCGACCCGTTTGAGGAATTGCAGTTCCTGCAGCACCCGGCCCGTGCCCTCGCACACGGCGCTGAGCGGATCGTCAGCGGTGTGGACGGGCAGGCCGGTTTCCTGCGCCACGAGGCGGTCAATGCCGCGCAACAGGGCGCCGCCGCCCGCCATCACAATGCCGCGGTCAATCAAGTCCGCGGAGAGTTCGGGCGGGCAGCGTTCGAGGGTGATGCGAATGGATTCGAGAATTTGGGAAAGCGGCTCCTGCAGGGCCTCGCGGATCTCCTCCGAACGGATGGTGATCGTCTTGGGCAGCCCGGCGCTGAGGTCGCGTCCTTTCACTTCGAGGGTCAATTCCTGCTCCAGCGGGAAGGCTGACCCGATCCGGATCTTGATCTCCTCCGCCGTGCGTTCGCCAATCATCAGGTTGTAGGCGCGCTTCATGTGCGCCACGATCGTGTCGTCAAACTCGTCCCCGCCCACCCGCAGGCTGCGGCTGAAGACGATGCCGGCGAGGGAGATGATTGCGATCTCGCACGTCCCGCCGCCGATGTCCACGATCATGTTGCCCGCCGGCTCATGCACCGGCAGCCCCACCCCGATGGCTGAGGCCATCGGTTGTTCAATCAAATACACCTCCCGTGCCCCGGCGTGGGTGGCCGAGTCCTTCACCGCCCGTTTTTCCACCTCCGTGATGCCCGAGGGGACGGCCACGACGACGCGGGGCGCGATCAATTTGCGATGATGCACCTTCTGGATGAAATGCCGCAGCATGGCCTCCGTGATCTCGAAATCGGCGATCACTCCGTCCTTCATGGGCCGGATGGCAACGATGTTGCCGGGAGTGCGACCAAGCATCCGTTTGGCCTCCTCGCCCACGGCGAGGACGTTGGTGGTGCCGGCCTGGATCGCAACCACAGAAGGTTCACGCAAAACGATCCCCTGATCACGGACGTAAACCAGGGAATTGGCCGTTCCCAGGTCTATGCCAATGTCATTGGAAAACAGGGTTTTAATTTGCGCAAACATGAATCTGCCTGACGCGGCGCATCGTAGAAGTGGCCTCCCGGCAACGCAAGACATTAGCCCCCGGGCGGCACGCCAGGCAGGTTTTCAAGGCGATGGATGCGGCAATCCGGCCCGGCAACCCCTCCGTCCTCCGGCCAAACACCCCGCACCAACGGCATCCTGAACCCGGCTTCCGAACACCGCCCGGCTCGCGGCTCCGCTCAAGGCGGCAGCGTGCCCCGATAAAACCGCGCGGGCATGGCCGGCAGATTGGTTTCCATGAAAACGAACGGTGCGGCGTTCGTGAGGCGTGGCAGCCACGGCCCGGCGGCCAGGTTCGTGGTGGCTTGCACCACATACACCGCCCCCGTGGTGCCCGTGAGGGTGAAGTGGAATGCGCCATTTGTGAACCCCACCCCGCTCAACACCGGTGGCGCGGGCGGCGCGGGCGGGTTGACCGGCGTCAGCGCGCCTTCAATCGCGAGGTCCAGGATGGCCGTGGTGTTGGTGAGCGTGTCGAAGACATACCAGGTGCCGTTGGCCGAGGTGCCGCCAAACAACAGCAGGCGCAATGTCACGTTGGTGCCCGGCGGAATCCCCTGCAACGCCGCCACGCCGGTCAGATCCAGCGCCCCAAGCGAACCGCCCGCGGCGGCGGTCGAGGTGAAGGCCAGGTTGGTCAGGTCCGTGAACGCGCCCCCGCCGACCTGGTATTGCAGCACGCCGCTGCTGGGACCGGTGCCCGAGCGCCGGTAATCGAACCGGCTGATGCCGGTGAGGGCCATCTGCTGGTCCGGCGGCGCGGTCAGCACGGTGAACACGAAATCATTGGACACCACGGCCTCGGCGGCGGTCGTCGCGAGGAATCCATTCCCGCCCCAGGCGCGTCCGGCGGCGGTGGGATTGGTGGTGACGCCGGCGCCGCGCGTCAGCCCGACCACCCCCACGCCGGGGGCGTTGGTTGTCGGCGGCAGCGGCGAGGGGCCGAAGTTCGTGACGCCATTCACGTCCCAGCCCGCGAGCACGCCGCTGTAACTGTTGGTGGCGGGCGCGATGACGGTCAGGAGCGCCACGCTGCTGGTGACGGCCCCGGCGGCGTTGGTCACGACAACGGTGTAAGGGCCGGCGTCGTTCGCCGTGAGCGCGGACCGGGTGAGATTTGTGGCGGTCGCGCCGGGCAGGTTCGTGCCATGCAAGCGCCATTGATGCGCGAGCGGCGCGGTGCCGTCCGCGACGACGAAGAAGCTGGCCGTGCCGCCCACGACATTCGTCTGGCTGGCGGGCTGGGTGAGAATCACCGGCGGCAAAACCACCGGCGCGCTCGTCACGGTGAGCGACGCCACGCTGCTGGTGACGCTGCCGCCGGCATTGGTGATGACCACCGTGTAAGGCCCGGACTGATTCGTGGTGACCGCATGGAGCACGAGGTTCGAGGCGGTGGCGCCGGGCAGGTTCGTGCCGAAGAACCGCCATTGGTGGGCGAGCGGCGCGGTGCCGGTGGCGGCCACAAAGAATTCCACCGTGGCCCCGGCCAGGTTGGTCCGGCTCACCGGCTGCGTCACGATGAGCGGCGCGACGGGCGGCGGATTGGTTTCATGCACGGGCAACAGGAAATTTTTCACCACCGCCATGTGCTGCATGTTGACCGCCCCCGAATCCGTGCTGACCACCGGCGGCACGTCCGTCAGCGGCGTGTAAACGCGCGAATCGAACACCAGCCCGGCGGGAAATGCATTGGTGCCGATGACCACCGGAGCAAGGAAATTGGTCAGCGAAAACGACGGCAGGACGTAATCGTAAGGCTTGTTGCGCCCCGCGTTGGTGTCGGGGTCGCCGGCCTGGTCCACCGGAATCGCGTCGTCGCTGAGGAAGGTCTTGAACGTGGTCAGCGCGCTCTCGCCCCGGCTGTCGGTGTTGAAATCGCCCGCCACGATGAGCCACGCGTTGGCGGGGAAATTCGACTGGATCAGCGCCTTGAGATTGGTCGCCTCGATGGCCCGCGAGGACGCCCCGCCGGACGCATGCAGATGCACGCTGACGACGTATAGATCGTTGGTCCCGGGCAGATCAATCCGCGCCCACGCAAACCCCCGGTCCGGCACCTGCACGTCGTTCCACGAGCCGGCCTCGAGAATCGGCCAGCGGCTGACGACGCCGTTGGGAATGCTGTAACCGGTCGCCACCTCCTTGAAGAAATGAAAATTCGTTCCAAACGCAAGGTCCACCAGCGCCCGCGCCTGGGCCTCGTTGGTGCTGTTGTTGTATTTGAACTCGTTCACCGCCACGACATCCGGCTTGAGGCCCTGGAGGATGTTGATGCCCGGCGTCTCGTAGCTTTGAAAATTGCCCGACGTCAGGTTGGCGGCCACAACGCGGACGGCCAGGTTGCTGACCTGGGGAAAGGCGGGAAGGGCGATCAGCCAGCCCGCCAATATGGCCAGGCAGCGGGCGGGCACAAACAACAGCATAAGCAAAACCCGGGATACCTCATCCCCCGGAATGCCGCAAGCCCGCATCAAACTGCTCGAAAATCCCCGCGCCCGCGCCTACCTTCGCCGCCCATGAAAGTCATCCTGCCCGCGGCCGTCGCCGTCGCCGTGCTGCTCGCCGGTTGCGCGCCCACCAGCACCCGCTCCACCCGCGCCCCCCTCACCCTCGAGGAATTCAGCCGCCGCGCCAGGGCCTTCAACCTGCGCGTCACCGCCCCGGCGTTTGAAACCACCCCCGCCGCCGTGCGGGCGTCGTTGCGCCAAGCGATGGCCGATGCCAACGCCGCGCTCGACCGCATTGCCGCCGTGCGCCCGGAAGCCGCCACATTCGCCAATACGGTGGAGGCGATTGACACCGCGATGTTCCACGCGGGCAACACCGCCAGCCGCCTTTACCTCATCAAGGAAACCAGCCCCAACGCCGCCGTGCGCGAAGCCGCCGCCGCCGCCATCAAGGAATTCTCCGAGTGGTCCGTCGGCCTCGAATACCGCGAGGACGTTTACGCCGTGGTGAAGGCGTTCGCCGACCGTCGGCCCGCGCTGGAGGCGGTTGAACAAAAACTGCTCGACGAACTGCTGCGCGATTACCGCCGCGCCGGCCTCGCGTTGCCCAAGGCGGAACGCGACGAGGTCGAACGCCTCCGCAAACAACTGGCCGGGCTGGTCACGGACTTCAGCTCCAACATCACCAAGGCGCGCGGCCCGGTGACATTCACCCGCGCCGAACTCGCCGGCGTGCCCGACAGCATCCTCGGCGCGCCCGGCGTGAAGACGGGCGATGATGAATACACCCTGCTGGCCAACGTAACCTTCCAGTTCATCGGGGTGATGGAGAACGCCCAGCTCGAAGCCACGCGCCGCCGGATGCAGGAGGTGCATGGCACGCTCGCCCGCGAGGACAACGTCCCGCTCCTCAAACAGATTCTCGAACTGCGCGCCACCATCGCCGAAAAACTCGGCTACCCGAGCTGGGCCGATTACCAGATCGAACCCAAGATGGCCCGCACCGCCGCCACCGCGCGCCAGTTCCTCGAAGAACTCAAGACCGGCCTCCAGCCCAAGCTCGACGCCGAACTGGCCACCTTCCGCGCCATGAAGGCGCGCCATACCGGCGACCCCGGCGCTGTCCTGCACAACTGGGACTGGCGTTACTACGCCAACGAACTCAAGAAGGAGCGGTTCAACGTGGACGCCGAGCAGTTGCGCGATTTCTTCCCGATGCAACGCACGCTCGATGGGATGTTCGCGGTCTATCAGCGCATTTTCGGCTGCACCTTCCAGCGCGTCGAGCCGCCGGCCAAATGGGTGGACGACCTCCAGCTCTGGGCCGTCAGCGACACGCGCACCGGCGAACCGCTCGGCCTGTTCTACCTCGACCTCTTTCCGCGCGAGGGCAAATACAACCACTTCGCCGTGTTCAGCGTGGTGGACGGCAAGCAACTCCCCGGCGGCCCGTATCAACGCCCGACCGTGGCGATGGTCTGCAATTTCCCCCCGCCGCGCCCCGACCAGCCGTCCTTGTTGAGCCATGACGACGTGGTGACGCTGTTCCACGAGTTCGGCCACGTCATGCACAGCATGGTGACCCGCGCCCGCTTCGCCCGTTTCTCCGGCAGCAACGTGGAGCGCGACTTCGTCGAGGCCCCGTCGCAGATGCTCGAGAACTGGGCGTGGGACAAGGACATCCTCGACGCCTTCGCGGCGGACTGGCGCGATCCGCAAAAGAAGATTCCGGCGGCGGTGCTGGACCAGTTGCGCGCGGCGGAACTCGCCACCAAGGCCTCCTGGTATCGGCGGCAAATCTCGTTCGGCCTGCTGGACCTCGCGTTGCACACCGAAGTGCGGCCCGGCGCGAACGTGGAGCCGGTGGAACTCTCGAACCGCATTCTCAGCGACACGCTCCTGCCCGTGCTGCCCGGGTCGGCGTTCGTCGCCTACTTTGGTCATTTGATGCACTACGACGCCGGTTACTACGGTTATGCGTGGGCGGATGTCATCGCCGCCGACCTGGCCAGCGTGTTCGAGGCCGCGCCGGGGCGCTACAACGACGTGGCCACTGGTCTGCGGCTGCGCGAGGAGATATACGCCGTCGGCTCGACGCGCGACCCGCGCGTGTCCATCGAGAAGTTTCTGGGCCGGCCGCAATCGCAGCAGGCGTTTCTGAAGAAAGTCGGCCTGGCCGCCGAGTGACGGGGAGCGAAAGCCGAAAGCCGAAAGAGGACCGCCAGCCGGCTCCCGCGATTGCCGCCGCGACCCCCGCGAACGCGGACGGTTGGTTTCGGAATTCGCGTTTTGGATTTCCTTCGGACCCCGGCTCTCGGGCTTTGGATGGCCCGTCACACGGCGAGGCGTTTGCCGGGCTGTGGCTGGATGATGTTCAGCCGGGGATGGCGGGCCTTGAGCTGCCGCGCGAACCACTGCCGCGCGGCCTCGTCGCCATGCGTCAACAACACCGTGCGCGGCTCGACGGCGGCCACAAAGTCGAGCAGTTCCTCGCGGTTCGCGTGCGCGGTGAGGTCGAATTCGCCCACCTCGCAATGCCGCACACACTCGCCCGCGCCGGGGCTGAAGATGAAGGGCCGGCCCGGTTTGGCCGCGCGCAATCGTCCCGCCGGCGAGTCAGGGTCCGCGTAGCCCACGAAGAAAATCGCCTGCTTCTCGTCGCCCATCATGCGCACGGCGAGGTCATGGGCGGCGGTGTTTTCGTTCATCATGCCGGAGGTGATGACGAAGATGCGTCCGCCGGTGAGTTTCATCCGCCGCATCTGGTCGGGGTCGGCGACGATGAGGTTCAATTCCTCCTGCAGTTGGAGGTTGCTGTGCTGGCGGTGCGTGCGGTGCGCCTGCAGGTCGTAAATTTCCGAGAAGACCCGGCCAAGTCCGCCAATGTAAATGGGCTGGCGGCGCAGGGCGCCCTCGCGCATGAGCAGCGCCAACAGGGTGAGGATTTCCTGGGTGCGCCCGAGCGCGAACGCGGGAATCAGCACGCTGCCCCGGCGCTTGAGCACGCGCTGGATGGCGGCCCCCAGCCGCGCGACCTCCTTCTCCCGCGTGAACCCCTTCGCCGTGCCCCGGTTGCCGCGCGTGGTCTCCATGATGAGCACGTCCGCCTTCACGTCCTCGAAGCGCGCCGCGCGCAGGATCGTCTGGTCGTGGAAACACACGTCGCCGGTGTAGAACAGCGTCTCCTTCCGGCCCCGCACCATGACGCCCGCCGAGCCGAGCGTGTGCCCGGCATCGAGAAACTCCAGCGTGGGCGAAGTCCCGCGCCCGGCCCGGCGATGATGCCCGGCGAACGCGATCTCGCGGTTGTAGCGGAAGCCCTGGAACAGCGGCGCCATCTCCTCCACCTCGTCATGGGTGAAGAGTGGATATTCGCGGATGCCCCGCTCCTCGCGCTCGCGCGTCATGACGTTGACCGAGTTGTGCAGCACGCGCTCGACGATGAAGTAACTCAGCTCGCTCATCAGCACATGCGCCCCGGGGAAATGGCGGATGGCCACGGGCAGCGAGCCGACGTGGTCCAGGTGGCAGTGCGTGATGGCGATGGCGTCCAGTTCCGGGTCCGCCACCCGGTCGTAGAGCGGCAGGCTGGCGTTGCCCTCGAACTTGGGATGCGCGCCGGCATCGAGCAGCAGGCGGTGGCCGTCGAGTTCCACGAGCCACGCACTGGCGCCGATGTTGGTGTCGGGATTGAGGTTGGTGATGTGCATGAGAATCGTGATGCGCAAAACGTGAAACAAGGTGCGCCAGTCTTCACGGATCGCGCACCACGAGTTACTTCCCTCCCAACGCCTGGCCGAGCATCCGCTGCATGACCGCCTGCATCAGTTGCTGCGGGTCTTCGTGTCGGGTTGTGCCCTGGGGCAGCTCGAACAGGGCCGCGTCGGGCCGGGTGAACTGCACGTCGCGAAACTCCATGAGGATGGTGTCCGAACCGGCGCGGGTTTCGAGGCGCAGGGGAAAATCCTTGAGCGCGGGCGCGCGCCAGACCATCGCGGTGTGCTGCCGGCCATCCGGCTCCGTCACCACGACGCGTTCCTGTTGGCAACGGTGGCCGGCCAGCTCCACTTCGGCCAGGCGGGTGCGGGTGATGGTGGCGGGTTTGCCCAGGGCCGCCGCCTCGTCCGCATCGAGCGGGGCCACGAGGCAGGCCTGAAAGGCCGGATACAGCAGCCAGCTCTCGCGCCGGTCGGTGCGGACCACCGTCACCACGCGTTCCATGCCGACGCTTTTGGCGGCGCTGGCGGCCAGGGCGGGAAGTTCCCCGGATTTCAGCCGGGCGATTTCCAGTTCGCCGCGCAGCTTGCCGTCCAGCCGGTGAAACCGCATCGGGGCGTGGAGCGTGAGATTGGTTTTGGCGTCGAACACGCGCAGGTCCAGTTCGGCGGTGAAGGCAATGTGCGGGTCGAGCAGCCGCAGCAACGCCGCGTTCAGCCCGGCCGCGCCGCCCACCCCGTTTTGCGCGGCAGCCGTGGGCCGCGGGCCGGCGCAGACCAGCGCCAGCCACAACATCGGCAGCACACGCAGCAGACCCACAGGCATCACGGGGCCACGTTAGCCCGCCCTCCGGCCCAAACCAGCGAAAAGTCCCGCCAGAGCGCCCCGGGCGCCCGCCCCTCGCCCTGAACCGCCCTCCCCCCGAACCCGGTAGTGGGACAGGCATCCTGCCTGTCCGGTGGCGCCGCCAAACTCGCGCTGGACTCACACCCAATGGACGCCTCACCAGACAGGCGGGACGCCTGTCCCACTACGGCGTCGGCGCTGCGGTTCGGGGGTTCAAAGCGCGAACTGTCGGTTGGGAAAATTCTCACCCTGCCCTCTCCCCCGGTGGGGGAGAGGGAAGAGAGGGGCGTGGTTGGGTTCAGGAATTCAAAGCGCGAATCTGGATTCGGCGAAGTCTCACCCAAACGGGTCGCGTTGCCGCATTGCGGGCCGGGCGCGGCGGGTGTTAGCTGCGCGCCATGAAACCCGCGCCCCGTTTCCGCCGTTTTGCCGCCGTCGGGCTGCTCTGCGCCGCACTCCCGGCCAGCACCGCCCCCAACCGCCCGCCCGCCGCGCCGCTGGTGCAGACGGAACTCGCGCCCGTGCAGGTCATCCGCAAGGCCGAGGGACATTACTTCGTGGACTTCGGCAAGGCGTGGTTCGGCACGGCGCTGTTTGAATTTCCCGCCGGTCACGAGGGGCGGCGCGTGGTCGTCAAACTCGGCGAGGCGCGGCAGGACGCCACCAGCGTTCATCCGAAACCCGGCGGCACGGTGCGTTATCAGGAACACACGCTCACGCTGGACGCGGCGGCCCGGCGTTACCGCCTCGAACCCACCTGGGCGCCGCCCGGCTGGATGCGCGGCGGCTGGGTGGATTTGCCCGAGGCCATCGGCAAGCTGATGCCGTTCCGCTACCTTGAAGTGATCAACGTCCCGGAGCCGTTCACCGCCGGCCACGTCCGCCTGCTCGCCACGCACGTTCCGTTCGACGACACGGCGGCGCATTTCCATTCCTCGAACTGGGTGCTCAACGATGTCTGGGACCTTTGCAAACACACCATCAAGGCCACCACCTTCACCGGGCTGTATGTGGACGGCGACCGCGAACGCAAACCCTACGAGGCCGACGCGTTCATCAACCAGCTCGCCCACTACTGCGTGGACCTCCACCACGAAACCGCCCGCCGCACCCACGAATACCTGCTGGCCCGCCCCACCTGGCCCACCGAGTGGCGCCTGCAATCCGTGCTCATCGGCTGGCTCGATTACCTCTGGTCCGGCAACGCCACCCTGCTCCGCCAGCATTACGACACGCTGAAAGCCCGCGGCATGAACGAGCGCCGCACCGCGGACGGACTGTTCCGCGGCTTCAACGACGGCGAACCCCGGGACATCGTGGACTGGCCCGCCGGCGAGCGCGACGGTTACGACATGAAACCCGACGTGAAGACGGTGGTGACCGCGTTCCATTTCGAGGCCGTGCGGTTGCTGGCGGAAATCGCCCGCGCCACCGACCGCGCGGCGGACGCGGCCGAATTCGACCGCCTCGCGGCCCAGACGCGCGCCGCCGTCAACGCCCGGCTCTGGGACGCGGCGCGCGGCGTGTATGTGGACGGGCTGGATTCGCGCACCGGCACCCGCAGCACCAACGCCTCCCTCCACGCGAACCTGTTCCCGCTGGCGTTCGGCCTGGTGCCGGAGGAACGGCGCGCGTCCGTCCTCGCGTTCATCAAATCGCGCGGGATGGCGTGCAGCGTCTATGGCGCGCAGTTCCTGCTGGACGCCCTTTACGACGCGGGCGAGGCGGATTACGCGCTCGAACTGCTGACGGCGACCCACGAGCGAAGCTGGGCGCACATGATTTACGGCGTCGGCTCGACAATGGCGCTGGAGGCGTGGGACGCGAAATTCAAGCCGAACCTCGACTGGAACCACGCCTGGGGCGCCGCCCCGGCCAACCTGATACCCCGCAAGCTCATGGGCATCGAACCGCTGACGCCCGGCTTCCAACGCTTCCGCGTCCGCCCGCAACTGGCCGCGCTCGAACACGCCACCGTCACCCTGCCCGCGCCGCCCGGCCCCATCCGGCTGGCCGTGCGCCAGCCGGCCAACGGCCCGTGGACCGCGACCCTGACCGTGCCGCCCGGCACCGAGGCCGAGTTTCACGCGCCCACGCCCGACGCCCGGCGGGTCAGGGTCAATGGCCGACCGCATCAGGAACTCGCCGCCGGCGATCGCCTGCCCGCGCAAGCGGGGCGAGTGGTGCTGCGGTTGCCGCCGGGGGAACACGAAGTGCGCGTGGAGCGCGCCCGGCAGGCCGGCAACCCGCCCCGCCCGGGCGAATGAATCAGGAAAAAACAGTTCCAACCGCGAAACCCACGAAAGGACACGAAAAACTGGCCGCTCATCTCCGGCAGCCGCTCACCCCGAACCCGGTAGTGGGACAGGCATCCTGCCTGTCCGGTGGCACCGCCAAACTCGCGCTGGACTCACACCCAATGGACGCCTCACCAGACAGGCGGGACGCCTGTCCCACTACGGCGTCGGCGCTGCGGTTCGGGGGTTCAAAGCGCGAACTGTCGGTTGGGAAAATTCTCACCCGGCAGGTGAACATCTGCGCCGCTGCCCCGGCAGCCTTTCGTCCGGTCCTTTCGTGTTTTTCGTGTCTTTCGTGGTTTCCCAACTGCCGTTCCCGGGATGCCCCCCCTCGAAACCGCATCAGTCTGAAATCCGAAATCCGAATCCCCGAAGTCCGAACAAGGCTCGAAATCCACAGGCCGAACCGGGCCGGGGTGTGGGAGGGTGGCCAGGCCAACGGTTGCAACGCGGCCATGCCAGTTTCGGGCTTCGGATTTCTTTCGACTTTCGGATTTCGGTTCGGTCCCCCCGCACATCGCCCCCCGAACCCCGAAGCTCCGTGAACCTGTCCGTGGGCGGGGAACGCGTGCGCGAATTTCACGCGGAGCGCGTGAACCCCACGCGCCACCCGGGCTGTGCCGGGCAGAAAGTTCAATGTTCCGGCCATTTTCTGATTGGCACCGGCACTGCTTGGAGTAACGTGCGCGGGCCAACCCCGCCGTCCGAGTGAAACGGCGGGCGCGGCCCAAAAACCAAAAAACGAAACACCCTCATGAAAAAGTTCTCCAAGAAGTCCGCGTTCACGCTCATCGAGCTGCTGGTCGTGATCGCCATCATCGCCATTCTGGCGGCCATGCTGCTCCCCGCGCTCGCCAAGGCCAAGGCCAAGGCCCAGCGCATCAACTGCGTCAGCCAGCTCAAGCAGATCGGCCTCGCCTTCCGCATCTGGGCGGATGACAACGATGGCCGGTATCCGATCAGCGTCACCCCTGCAAATGGTGGCCCCTGGCTCACCGCTGGCGCGCCGCCTGCAAACCCCACTGGAACCACGGCTTGGAATGCCAACGGCAGTTTTGTTCAGTTCACCTGGCAGGTTTTCGCGGTGATGTCGAACGAGCTGGCCACCCCGAAGATTCTCGCCTGCCCGTCCGACTCGCGCAACGCCGCCACCAACTTCGCCCAGATGTGGCTCCAGACCGGCGGCGGGAATCAGTTCATCTCCTACTTCGTCAGTTATGATGCGGACGAATCCAGCCCCCAAAAAATCCTCGCCGGTGACCGCAATGTCGGAACGCAGCCAAATCAGGATTTGACCGGCATCACCTACGCGCTGGGCACCAATTCGACTACGCTCCGTTGGACCGAGCGCATGCACAACAACGCCGGCAACCTCGCCCTTTCCGACGGCAGCGTGCAGCAGTTGAGCACTCCCAAGCTGCGTGAAGCCACCCGTAACACCGGCGCGACTGGTTCATCCTTCACCGCGACACAAAACGCTAATGGCGGCAACTTCAACATCGTCGCCCTGCCATAAGGCGCGTCGCGAATTCATTTCACCAGGGCGTCCGCAAGGACGCCCTTTTTGTTTGCTGGCTCGCGGTATTCGGCCGGAACGCGCGAAGCGCGCGATCCGCTATATCCCGGAAACGGCAGTTGGGAAACCACGAAAGACCCGAACCACACGAAAGGACCGGACGAAAGGCTGCCGGGGCGGCAGCGCAGATGTTCCCCTGCCGGGTGAGAATTTTCCCAACCGACAGTTCGCGCTTTGAACCCCCGAACCGCAGCGCCGACGCCGTAGTGGGACAGGCGTCCCGCCTGTCCGGTGAGGCGTCCATTGGGTGTGAGTCCAGCGCGAGTTTGGCGGCGCCACCGGACAGGCAGGATGCCTGTCCCACTACCGGGTTCGGGGGGAGGGGCGGCCGGAGAGGAGCGGCCAGTGTTTCGTGTCCGTTCGTGTGTTTCGTGGTTTGAACTGCTTGTTCCAGGTTTATTGCTCGGGTTTGTCCGCAGTTGAACTGCGGTTTCTGGGATTGGGGCAGGCTCACAAAAACTGCACCCCTGAATCCTTGGGGCCGGTGTTCTCCCTGCCCTGTGGGGGGAGAATTCTTCCAACCGGAAGTTTGTGCCGTGCCCCCGCCCCCCTCAGCGCGAATATTTCACACCCCACACGAAATGCCGACCGAGCGGAGCGCCGCCGTCCCCGGCGGCTTTGGGCGAACGCAGGCCGGTCATCGCCCTGTCGCCGGGATGGCAGCGCCTCGCAGATCGGACACGCAAAGCCGGCGAGGACGCCGGCGCTCCGTCCGGTTCGGGGGTTCAATGCGCGAACTGCGTTTCGGGCAATTCTCACCCTGCCCTCGCCCCCGCTCTGAGGGGGGAGCGGGTGGCCGCAGGCCGGGGGAGGGGAAGGCCCTCGCGAAGCGGGGCGCATCTCAGTTTATTGCAGGCGGTGGCGGCAGGCATCCTGCCTGCCGTAGAGGGCGGCATCCTTGCCGCCCGGAATGAGCGTGGCTCCGGGCGGGCGACATGAACTTGCCGAGCGCCCCGTGCGGGCGGGCGTTGCTTTCCGCCGGGCTGGGAAGCCCGGCTCCACGTCAGCCAAGGATTGCCGACGCTACCACCGCACACATATGAAACGGACTTGCAAGAAAGGGAGATGCGCCCCGCGAAGCGCGTGTCCAGGATTTGGAGTTTTCAATCGCCCGCCCTTTTGAAACAATTCCCCTAATCAGGCACGGGGCGGGCCGGACCCGTCGGCCTGGGAACGGTGTTGTGATGGCCGTGGACGTTTCATTCGTGGACCAGACCGTGGCGCGCCTCGGACGCGCGCCGGAGGCGGTCATCCCCCTGTTGCAGGCGATGCAGGAGCATTATGGCTACCTGCCGGAGGAGGCGTTGCGGCGCGCGGCGGAGACGACACGCATCACGCCGGCGGCGTTGTCGGGCGTGGCCTCGTTCTACGACATGTTCCGGCATCAGCCGACGGGCAAACACATCGTGCGCGTCTGCACGGGCACGGCATGTCACGTCACGGGCGCGGAACGGGTGCGGGACGCGCTGCGGCGGCATCTGCGCATCCCGCCCGGTGAGGACACGGACCCGGACGGCCAGTTCACCCTCGAGCCGGTGGCGTGTCTGGGCTGCTGCACGCTGGCGCCGGTGGTGAAGATGGGCGACCACACGCACGGGCATTGCACGGCGGAGAATGCGCCGGGGATGGTGCGCGAGTTTCTGGCGCGCACGGGCAACGGCGGGGCGCGCTCGACGGAGGAGTTGCGGGCGCCCGGCCGGGCGGTGGCGGAGATCAAGATTGGCCTCGGCTCGTGCTGCATGGCGAAGGGCAGCGACCAGCTCTATCACGCGCTGGCCGACAGCGTGGCGCGCACGGGCGCAAACGTGTCAGTGAAGCGCGTCGGTTGCGTGGGCATGTGTCATCGCACGCCGATGATCGAGGTGAACGCGCCGGGGCAGGCGAAGACGTTTTACGCCGGGCTGGACGCCTCGCAGGCGCAGGGGCTGGTGCTGCGGCATTTCCAGCCGCGCGGGTTGTGGCGGCGGGCGGCGCGGCTGTGGACGCGGACGCTGGATGCGCTGCTGCTGGATGAGGCGGGCGAACGGGTGGCGGGCTGCGCGCTGGATGTGAAGCGGCCCGAGGTGAGCGCGTTTCTCGGCAAACAGGTGCATATCGCGACGGAGCATTTCGGGAAGGTGGACCCGCTGGACCTGGATGAGTATGTGGCGAATGGCGGATTTGAGGCGCTGCGTAAATGCCTTGGCGTGGCGGCGGACGGCAGTCCGCCGGACACTGAAACGCGGGCAATAGCTGGCGGCGTTCTGGCGAACGCCGCCACGGATATCATCGCCACCATCGAGCAGTCGGGCTTGCGCGGGCGGGGCGGGGCGGGATTTCCGACGGGGCAGAAGTGGCGCGTGGTGGCGCAGCAGACGGCGGAGACCAAATACGTCATCTGCAACGGCGATGAGGGCGACCCGGGCGCGTTCATGGACCGGATGCTGTTGGAATCGTTTCCGTATCGCATCATCGAGGGCATGGCGCTGGCGGCGCTGGCGGTCGGGGCGCACGAGGGGATTTTCTACATCCGCCACGAATATCCGCTGGCGGTGAAGCGGGTGCGCGCGGCGATCAAGTTGATGCAGCAGCGCGGGTGGCTGGGGGAGCGGTTGCTGGGAGTGGGACAGGCAGTAGTGGGACAGGCAGTAGTGGGACAGGCATCCTGCCTGTCTCGGGGCGCGGCAGCAGGGCAGTCGCCGTCAAGTTTGGCAGCCGCCGGTGAGAATATTGCCTCACTGGACAGGCAGGATGCCTGTCCCACTAAAGATGGAGCGGACTCACGTCCGCTGCTGCGCGGGTATGAATTTCACCTGCGAGTCTTCGAGGGCGCGGGGGCGTTTGTGTGCGGCGAGGAGACGGCGTTGATCGCTTCCATCCAGGGCGGGCGCGGGATGCCGAAGCTGCGTCCGCCATTTCCGGCGCAGGAAGGTCTGTGGGGCCAACCGACGCTCATCAACAACGTCGAGACGCTGGCGATGGTGCCGTGGATTTTGCGGAACGGGCCGGAGCAGTTCGCCGCGCTCGGCACGAAGACCAGCAAGGGCACCAAGGTGTTTGCGCTGGCGGGCAATGTGGCGCGCGGCGGGCTGATCGAAATTCCGATGGGGACGACGATCCGCGAAATCGTCGAGGACATCGGCGGCGGCGTGGGGCCGGGGCGGCGGTTCAAGGCGGTGCAGATCGGCGGGCCCAGCGGCGGTTGCGTGCCGGCGCGGCTGGCGGAGACGCCGGTGGATTTCGAGAGCTTGCGCGACATCGGCGCGATCATGGGCAGCGGCGGGCTGGTGGTGCTGGATGACCAGACGTGCATGGTGGACATCGCGCGCTACTTCCTCCGGTTCACGCAAAACCAGTCGTGCGGCAAATGCACGTTCTGCCGCATCGGCACGCGGCGGATGCTGGACATCCTGGAGCGGTTGTGCGCGGGCAAGGGCAGTCGCGGCGATCTGGAAACTTTGGAGACGCTGGCGCGGCAGGTCGGCGCGGGCAGCTTGTGCGGGTTGGGCAAGACGGCACCGAATCCGGTGCTGACGACACTGCGATACTTCCGCGACGAATACGAGGCGCACATTGCGGGGCGGTGTCCGGCGGGGAAATGCGCGGCGCTGATTCATTACCGCATCAACGATCGTTGCACGGGTTGCACGCTGTGCGCGCAGGCGTGTCCGGTGGAGGCGATCCCGATGACGCCCTACGCGCGGCATGTGATCGAGGATGCGAAATGCACGCGGTGCGATTCCTGCCGGCAGGTGTGTCCGCACGGGGCGGTGGAGGTGAGATGAACCACGAATGAACACGCAGGGACACGCATTCAAAACGGCTGGCGACGGGCGCTGTCCGCTTTGGAGGGCTGCGACGTGTCGCCGCTTTTCCGCGGCCCGACGTGTCGCGCCGCATCCCCAGGGCTGGGGAGAAAGCGGGCGTTCTGGATGTCCGCGCGCCGCTGGACGCGGCGCTGCTTTGGCGACGAGTCGCCAAAGCCCAATAGCGGTGACAAGTCACCGCACTCCAAGGTTTCAGCCATGACCGCTCCTCTCTCCATCACCATTGACGGACGCCCGGTGGAAGTGCCGCCGGGCGAGAGCGTGCTCGGGGCGGCGCGGCGGCTGGGCATTGATATTCCGACGTTGTGTTACCTGGAGAAGTGCGGGCCGTTGAACACCTGCCAGGTCTGTCTCGTGAAGATCAACGGCAGGCTCGTGCCCTCGTGCGGGACGAAGGCGACGCCGGGGATGGTGATCGAGAGCGAGACGCCGGAGGTGCATGAGGCGCGGCGGACGGCGCTGGAATTGTTGTTCAGCGATCATGTGGGCGATTGCCTGTCGCCGTGTCAGCGGTTGTGTCCGTTGATGTTGAACATCCCGGTGATGTTGCGGCACCTGGAGGCGGGGCGGTTGAGCGAGGCAAACGCAACCGTGCGGGGCGCGCTGCCGCTGGCGGGCGTGCTGGGACGGTTGTGTCATCATCCATGCGAGCAGGGTTGCCGGCGCGGGCATTGGGATGAGCCGGCAGCGATCCGCGACATGGAGAAGTTTGTGACGGATTGGGAGATGAGTGAAAAAACGGAAAGCGGAAAGCAGAAAGCGGAAAACAATCAGAGCCTCTTTACGCCGACCGCTACGGGGAAATCGGTCGTCATCCTGGGCGCGGGGCCGACGGGACTGGCGGCGGCGTTTTATCTGGTGCGCGAGGGTCATGCGGTGACGGTGGTGGACCGGCGGGCGGCGGCGGGCGGAACCTTGCGCGAGGCACCGGAAGCGCAATTGCCCGGGGCGGTGCTCGACGCCGAGATCGCAGTGCTGGCGCGGCTGGGAATTGAGTTCAAACAAGGCACGCTGGGCGATCCGCTCACGCTCGACGGACTGGCGCGGGGCTTCGATGCGATTCTGGTCGCGGTGGGCGAGTTGACGGCGGATGCAGCGGCGACGCTGGGGCTGCCGCTGGCGGGCCACGCACTGAAGGTTGACCCGAACACCTGCCTCACGCCGCTGGAACGCGTGTTCGCGGCGGGCAGTTGCGTGCGGCCACAGAAGCAGCTTGTGAAGGCGATGGCCGAGGGGCGCGCGGTGGCCGAGTGCATCAATCGTTTCCTGCGCGGCCAGCCGGCGCGGCGACCGGAGAAACCGTTCTCCAGCATCATGGGGCGGCTGGACCCGGCGGAGGTGAGGGCGTTCCTGGCGGGCGCGAGCAGTGCGGGCCGGGTGTCACCGTGCGAAGCGTGTCGGAGTCACAGTGCGCGCGAGGCGGCGACGGAAGGTTCGCGCTGCCTGCATTGCGACTGTCATTCGAGCGGCAACTGCGTGTTGCAGCACTACGCGCAAGTTTATGGTGCGGATGCGGGCCGGTTCCGCGGCGAGCGGCGGAAGTTCGAGCAGCAACGGCAGCCAGGGGGCATTCTCTTCGAGCCGGGCAAGTGCATCGTGTGCGGCATCTGCGTGAAGCTGTGCGAAATGGCGGCCGAACCGCTGGGGCTGACGTTTGTGGGGCGCGGGTTCGACGTGCGCGTGGCGGCGGCGCTGAACGCGGGCATCGAGGCGGGCCTGCAGAAGGTGGCGGAGGAGTGCGTGAAACAATGTCCGACGGGGGCGCTGGAGTTTGAACGGAGAAGCCCGGGCTGCGGAAGCGCCCCGGTGAACGGCCGGGGACACCACGCCCCGCCAAACGGCGCCATTGCCGGTTGAGGCGGGCGGCGCGCGGGGCGGCGCGCGGGGCGGAAAAAACCCGGACCGGGGCCGCCCGGAAACGAGGCATGCCCCGCGGAAAACGGACAATGGCGCGCCCGGAAACGGGAAAATCCACGGCGCGGCGCGTGGCACGGTCCATGCAAACAGATTGAACCGTTGATCTTTGGAACTGCTTTCGGATTTGACCCTGCCCTGCGCGTGCTGCGCAGTCGCGTCCCCGAACCGGAATCATGCCCTTGATTGGAACGGAGCCGGGCCGTCCGCCGACACGCCTTCACTGGACGTCGAACGCGGCCACTCCCCCCCAGCATGCTCGAACACGTTCATTAGGACCGGCTGACCACGGCAACGGCGGGGTCTTTTCTTTTCACAATCCGGCGAACACCCGCTGGAAATTTTCCTCCACCCGGCGCGCCAGTTCCTCCACCGGCTCCCCGAACAACTCCGCCGCGAACGCATACACCGCCGTCAGATTCGCCGGATGATTCAGCGGCTGGCCGGTGGCCGCATCTGTCAGCGGATGGAGATTGCGCCCGTCCGGCAGCAATTGATCGGGCGCGTCGGTCTCCAGCAACAGCCGGTCCGGTGGCACCGCGCGAAATGCCTCGCGCTGGCGCTGCTTCCGTTCGTGCGCAAAATAACCGGGCAGCGAAAAATAAGCGCCCAGTGCCGCGAGGGGCGCCACCAGTTCCTTCGGCCCGCCGTAGCTGTGCAAGACAAAGCCGCAACGCGGACGCGGCTCCCGGCGGAGGATTTCCACCAGCGGCCCCCACGCCTTGAGGCAATGAATGCTCGCGGGCCGGTTGCGTTCGGCGGCGAGGCGCAGTTGCCAGACGAACACCTCCTCCTGCTCGGGCAGCGGCGCCGCGTCCGCGCCCGGTTTTTCCAGAATCCATTTGTCGAGGCCGATTTCCCCGATGGCGGCGGGCAGCGCATCGAGTTGTTCCGCCAGCTTCGCCTGCCAGTCGGGCGTGCGCGCGCGAACATACCACGGATGATAGCCGAAGGACGGCAGCACGCGGGCGTCGCGCCGGGCCAGTTCCGCCACAGCCGGCCAGTCGCCCTCGCACGAGCCGTTCACCACCATCCGTCGCACGCCGGCAGCGGTGAGGGCCGGCAGAATCTCCGCGCGGTGCGGCGCGAGGCGTTCGTCCTGGAGGTGATTGTGGGCGTCGTAAAGGCGCATGGGCACAGGATAGGTGGAAGCCCTGCAATCGGAAATCCGAAGTCCGAAATCCGCCGGGAAGGTCGGCCTTGCGGGGGCCGGGCGTGGCCGAAAGCGGGGTCAGAACACCTCGGCCTTGAGGCCGGAGACGAGGCGCACCACTTGGGCGATGCGGGAGAGGCTGCGCAGCGGCAGGTGGGTGCAGCCGCCGTTGGCGATGGGGCGGGTGGCGGAGTAAATCTGCACCAGCGGAATCTGGGCCCCGGCCTGCTTGAGTTCGCGCAGGCGGAGGGCGAACTGTTCGATTTCCTCCGGGGGCGGCTCCGCGCCCCCGATCGCCGGGAACAGGCTTTGAATGATCACGGGCCGTTGCCGCGCCACGAGCAGGAGGTTGGCGAGGATTTTTTCGAGGGTCACACCGGCGGGGCGGTTCACCTTGTCCAGCCAGGCCTGCGTGCCGCCATCAAGCTTGGCCCAGATTTCATCCGCGCGGGTCAATTGCCGCAACCCCGCCTGCACGCCGGGCCGGTCCAGGCCGGAGGCATTGGTGACCAGCACGAGCTTGAAGAACGGAAACCGGCCCAGGGCGCGCACATGGACCGCCGCGCGGACAATTTCCTCGAAGTCCGGCGCGAGGGTGGGTTCGCCCTGGCCGCTGAGGCAGACGTGCCGCAGTTGCAGCAGTTCCGCCGGCAAGGCGCGGTAGATTTCCCGCTCGCGCAGCCGGCCCGCCTGGATCAGGGCGAGCGTCTGCTGGAGTTCCTCGGCCATCACGTCCACATCCAGCCGGCGCTCCCGCGCGGGCAGATGGCGGTCCACCTCGCAATACACGCAATCGAAGTCGCAGTGGCGGTCGGGATTCATGTTGATGCCGACGGACAGTCCCCGCGCGCGGGGCGACAGGACCACATACACGAACCGGTTGCCCAAAAAATCCTGGGCGCAACCAAAGGCCGTCTCGCGCGGGGGCGGCACGGGATGCGGGCCGCGCCGTTTCCGTTCAAACGGGTCCGGCGCCATCACGGCGTTGGTGGTTAAGGCTTCCACAAAAGACCAAGGCAGACTAGGTTCGGGCCGCCCCGGCAACTACACCGGCCTTGCCGATTGATGGACATTTTTTGCCGGCTTCAGGCCGGGGCTTTTTGAAGCATGACTGATGCAACCCTGACCCAGCTTAAGCAGGCCGCGCTCGCCAACACCCTGCGCGGCTGCCAGTTGTTCGCCGGCCTGCCGGCGGACGACCTGGCGGCCATCGCCGCCATCACCCAGGTGCGCGCCCTCGCCGCCAACGAATACCTGTTCCGCGAGGGGGATGCGGCCCGGGGCTTTTACGTCGTCCAACGCGGCGCGGTGAACGTCCACCGTGTCAACGCCGCCGGAAAGGAACAGGTCATCCACATCTTCCGCGCGGGCGAATCCTTCGCCGAGGCGACCCTCGCGACGGAAACGGGCTATCCGGCCGACGCCCGGGCGGTCGAGCCGTCGCAGGTGTTGCTGGTGCGGAAGGCGGAGTTCGTCCGCCTGCTCGGGCGGCGGCCGGAACTCGCGCTGCGGATGCTCGCCGGCATGAGCCTGCATCTTCGCACGCTGGTCGGTCAGTTGGAGGACCTCACGCTCAAGGATGTTGAAACCCGGCTGGCCAACTGGCTCGTCAAACGCTGCCCGCTGTCCGTCCGTCCGCCCGTCACCCTCGAATTGTCCGGCACCAAGCGCGTGCTCGCGGCGGAACTCGGCACCGTCAGCGAAACCCTCTCCCGCACGCTGGCGAAATTCCGCGACCAGAAATGGATCGCTGTGAAAGGCCGCACCATCGTCATCCTCGCCCCCGAAGCCCTCCGGTCCCTGTTGCGTCGGAACCTCGGCGCGTGAGCGGTTGCCCGCGCTTGTGGCGCGCGAACCACTGGCCCGCGCCAATCCCGGGCGTGTCGGGAAGCGATGAACCACTCGGGGGTGGCAGCGGACGGGGACGTCCGCTCGCCATCCCGCCAGCCCTTGCCGGGCGTGAAGGGAACCGCGATGCCGCCAGTGCCCCCGAAGTCAGGGAGGAGGAATTGTTGGCATCTCGGGCTTGGGCTTCGGATTTCCCGCGCCCCTGTGCTTACCGGATGCCGCTTCCTGCGCTGTCCCCCGTAATGGTGACTGGTTGCTTTTCCGCGTCGGGCTATGATCGCACCATCAATTGCGGCTGTGACGCCAGCACAGCCAGGGAAACGGGGACTGAAATTCGCAATGTGTGTGCAAGGGCCGGCTCAAAACCGGCCCTTTTGCTTATCAAGATTCGCCCGGTCCGCCCGCGCCCTCGACTTCCCGCCCGTCCGCCCGCATCCTGTCCGGCGTGTCCGAGCCGTATCACCAGTTGCTTGACGCCGTCATCCGCGACCTTGAAGAACGCAAGGCCCGCGGCTGCCGGCACGTGGCGGTTGCGCCCGGAACACTGGCCGCGTTGCGCGGCGGGCCGCCGCCCCAACCCGCCGCCCCTTCCGGTCCCCGGCCACGGTTGCGTTACGACGAGGCCACCGAGCCCCCCGCCGCGCCTGCCCCCGCCCGCCCCGCGCCCCCGGCCCTGCCCTTGCCCAAACCGGTGTTCAAGCGCCCCGCCGCCCCGCCCATCCCGCCACCAGTCGAATTGCCGCCCCTGGCCACCTTGCCGCCCATTGACCCGGCCACCAAAGCCGCCGCCTTCGCCGCGTTGCGCGAGCAGACCCTCGTGTGCGCGAAATGTCCGAACCTCGTCGTTCGCCGGACGCAGGTCGTGTTTGGCGTGGGCAATCCCGACGCGGAACTCATGTTCATCGGCGAAGCGCCCGGAGCGGACGAAGACGCGCAGGGCGAACCGTTCGTGGGCGCGGCGGGACAATTGCTCACCAAAATCATCACCGCCACCGGGCTGACCCGCGACCAGGTTTACATCGCCAATATTCTGAAATGCCGGCCCGACCTGCCGCCCGGCGCGTCCGGCAACCGCAAACCCACGCCCGAGGAAATGGCCACCTGCATCCCCTGGCTCCACCGGCAAATCGAACTCATCCGCCCGCGCGTGCTGGTGGCCCTCGGGGGGACGGCGGCGGAAGGCCTGCTGAGACGGCCCGTGTTCATCACCAAGTTGCGCGGCCAGTGGCAGACCTGGCGCGGCCTGCCGTTGATGCCCACCTATCACCCCGCCTACCTGCTCCGCAACCAGGCCATCACCGAGAAGCGCAAGGTCTGGGAGGACATGCTCGCCGTCATGGAAAAACTCGGCCTGCCCATCACCGACAAGCAGCGCGGTTTCTTCCTCAAAGCCGGGTAACCGGCCGGACCCTTTCCGCATGAAACAATTTGCCACGCTCACCGTCATTGGCCGCGACAAAACCGGCGTCATCGCCCGCGTCACCAGCTTTCTCTTCGAGCAGCGCGCCAACATCGAGGCGCTCGAAGAACAGGTCACGCGCGGCCAGTTCAGCATGACCCTTCAGGCCTCGTGGAGGAAAGGGCAACTGGACGAGGCGGCCCTGCGCCGCGGTCTCGACGAACTGGCGGCGCGGTTGCAGATGGAAATCAAACTGCGCCTCACCGACCCGCGCCGCCGCCAGCGCATGGCCATCCTCGTCACGCGCGAGGAACATTGCTTCACGGCTTTGATGCAGGCCTTCCAGACTGGCCAGTTCCGCCAGGCCGAGCCGGTGCTGGTGGTCGGCAACCGTCCTGACCTCGCGGCTCTCGCCGCCAGACACAAGCTGCCCTTCGCCCACATCCCGTGGCACGAACGCGCCGAAGCCGAGGCGCGGCTGCTCGAGCTGGCCGAACAGCACGAGGTGGATTTCCTCGTTCTCGCCCGGTTCATGAAAATCCTCTCCCCCAACGTCGTGTGGCGCTTCAAGAACAAGATCATCAACATCCACCCCTCGCTGCTGCCCAGCTTCCCGGGCGCGCAGGCCTACCGCCAGGCGTATGAACACGGCGTCAAGATCGCCGGCGTCACCGCCCATTTCGTCAGCATGCACCTCGACGAAGGTCCCATCATCGCGCAGGGTTCCTTCACCATCCGCCCGGATATGACGCTCAAGGACATCGTCGCCGCCGGCCAGCGCCTCGAGGCGCGCGTGCTGGTCAAGGCCGTCAAACTCTACCTCGCCAAACGCCTCGACGTGTATTGGGGCACGGTGAAACAGGTGTAATCGAGCGAACCGGACGGCGAAAAGCCGGTGTTGGTCGCGGCGTTCGCCCCAACCGCATCCGTCAGAAAATCAAAACGGTCCGTAAAAAATTCTTGCATTCCTGGGGGGGGGCGATATTGCGGCCATGATGTTTTCGGCGAAGTCAAGTGTTCAGACCCGACTCATCGCCTCGGGCGGCCTCGCCCCACACAGGCGCTCCCGGAAACCAACGGTTGGCAGCATTTCAGGAGGGCCAGGTATCTCCGTAAATAGGATCACGCGCTGCCTGCGGCCTTATATTGGGGGAATCTTGCTGTTTTCGGCGGTGGGCGGTTTTTCCGAAAGTGCCGGGGATCCAGCCAACAACTTTGAAGCGGCCGTTGAAATCATCCGATACGGCCAAAGCGGCGAAGCGATCGAGGAAAGGTCTGCGGTCATCCGGGGGACCGTGTTCGCCGATGGCTATGCATTTTACCTCGACGAAAGGCAGCCGGACAGCGGTGAACCTTTGGAACAATGCGCTCGCACGGGCGATTCGCTGAGAACCCTGGTCTATAGCCGCACCCGGGCGGACCATTATCAAGCTTACTGGGAGCGCTCGGCGGCACCGCGTTTTGCGTCTCCCGCAATGCAGGCCGTCGCCTTGAGTTTTTGTTCGGAACCGGACTTTCAGTCCTTGGAGACCGGACAAATGAAGGTTGCTCTCGAGTTGGGCAGCATTGTCCCGGAATACTTCAACCGTTATTCGGTCCAACCCATCGAAGCGTCTCCCGGCGGCTGGCGGATGATTGCCCAAGCGCCCAATTTCCTCGTCACGGAAAAGGGAACAACACCGATGCCGACGCCCTTTGAACGAGGTTTCCAACTATGGACGATTGAGGTCCGCCAGGCGGCAGGCCGGCCCGCAAAATTGGTCTTCACGCGCAACTTTCCGGACGACCGAGCGGTTACGGCAGTTCAGTCTGGGCTGGAACCTCCCGCGCTGCAACAACCCGTCCTTTCGGTTGTGGCGACGTTTTCATGGGGCGGCAATCTGGCGGCTGTGCCGCGTGTGCCCAAGCCGCCGGTGCTTCCCTTTTCCATCCAGGATCACCGCGGCATCTTCGACGTTTACACCAATAACCGGCTGTCGCTTGCGGTCGAGGGCGCTGCGGTTCTGCGCAGCACCAACGCCAACTGGGCTGTTTCCGAAGAAACTGCGCGCCGTGCCGCCATGTATATCCAACGCGGTCTCGCCGAGCGTGACGAGAGCCTCAAGTGGAAGCCCATTTTGTGGGGCGTGATGCTTTTGGTCAGCATCGGTTTTGCGGTCGCGGTCGTCTTGACCAACACAGCAAGAAAAAAACAACAAACGAAGAGGTAAAAATGAGAAATCAAACAAAAACACTGTGCGCCATGCTTTGCATCTGCGCCGTGGGTGTGGTCCTCGCCGCGAGCCACTCAAAACAACCCAAGACTGTGGCGTGGAAAGAAGAAACGCCTAAATGCACGGCTTCGAATCAAGGTGCCAGTTGTCAATGGCGCTCCTGTTCGCGGATTGAATGCGAGGATGGTGCGGAAGAATGCGCGCCAGTAGATCTTGGATGTGGGGCCTGGAACCAAGGAACTTGCCGGAAGTTCTTGGATATTTACAGTTGCTCCTGATGCAGGCGCATGGCCACGACGCGATTGGTTGAGCGGGCTTATCTTCTGGTTGTGGCCTCGGCGCTGGGGGGTGTTGGCGTGCTGAAGCTTCTGAGCCTTCCAGCCGCTGCCAAGGCCTTTACCACTCCGGATCCGTTCCTTCCATTCAGCCTTGGCCTCACCGTCCTGCTTGGTGGGTTGCTGGAAATTGCCGTCGCTGTCGCGGTCCTGTTCTGGAGCAGGCAGAGCGGCATAGTGTCCCATTTGCTGATTCTTTGGAACGCACTCATCTTCATCTTCTATCGAGTGGGCGTTTGGCTTTATGCCCCCGGCCAGTCGTGCCCCTGCCTGGGCGTTCCGACCGATTCGGGCGATGCCGCGAAAGGCGCATCGCTGTTGCTCATCAACGGGCTGTTGCTGTTGATGCTGGCAGGCAGCCTTTTTTTCATTACACGTGCGCTTCTTCCGCTCTGGCTTTCTGCATTGAGCCAAGTGACCAGGAGACGGTTGCGGTGGGCCATGATCACGCTGCTCGTTTTGGCTTCAGTGCCCGCATTGCAAGTGGGGTTTGTCGCTTTCGTGAATCCGCCGACCACGTTGCCCTTGGTGCTGCGTTCCTTCCAAAAGCATCCGAGCGGGCAGGCCTTGCCGGACGCCAGATACCAATGGAAGTCCC
>Ga0101944_10001924_pt1 | contig 37593 bp, 29 predicted proteins | sample DewCreD2012metaG_FD_75245 | JGI IMG/M metagenome (GOLD analysis project Ga0101944, IMG submission 75245) | Hot spring sediment bacterial and archeal communities from British Columbia, Canada, to study Microbial Dark Matter (Phase II) - Dewar... ... | reverse complement strand
ATCGACCCGGCGGCCGGGCGGCTGGCGCGCTTCATTGTGAAAGTGGGCAAGGAAAAACTCCCGAGGATTTCGCAGCCGCCGCAAGTGGCACTCGATCCGACTCGGCAGCCGGCGGGAGATTTGCGCACCGGGCGTGCCACGGCACCTGTCGGAGTCGTGGGTGGCAATTGGCCATCGAGTCCTGCGGCGACCGACGGCGGGACGTCAAGCCGGTTCAACCAGCCCCCCCGGGATCCTGCCAGTCATGATCTGTCCCAAAGCCAAACGGGTTGGCCGACGGGCGGCACGAGCACGCGGTTCGGGACCAATGAACCGGCCGTGGGCCGTCCAACCGAGCAGGCTGTGGCTGTGGGCGGTCCGATGGTCGGCGAGATGGCACCGCGCGACTACGTTCCACCCACCGGACCACCTGCCGGGGTTTCCGCTCCTGACACGTGGGCGCCGCCGGCAGTTTCCGTCGGACCGCCCAATGCTTATGGCCCCGGGGGAGCGCCGCTTGCTGGTGGCGTGGCACCGCGCGGCTATGGTCCAGCGGGGGGCGACCCGCGCGGGGCGATGTATCCCGATCTGCGGACAGCGGCTTTGCCCAGTACCGCAGCGCCCGCAGCCAATACGGCATCAGCCACGCCGCCACCGCCGGCGAGCGGTGCACCATCTACCCAGAGCTACGCTGGGGTGCCGAATGCCCCGGCGGGAAATCTCGCTGTGGGGCTGCCCGCAGGAGGAAGTCCAGCCCCCGCAGCCACGGCCCAGGGTGCTGCGCCGCAAGCCGCTGCGAACGAGCCAGAACGTCCGTGGGGCTTGCTGCTGTTTGTGACGTTCGCCCTGTTCTTTTCGATCGGCGGCAACCTGTACCTGGCGTATACGGCGCTGGAGTACCACAACCGCTATCGCAGCGCCTTGGAGCGGCTGCGCGCGGCAGCCCGCGGCAACTGAGCTATCCGCTGGTGGTGGGCCTGAAACCATCACGGGCAACGCAGGTTCCGACCTGCCATTTCAAGCGGATCTGCACGAAGTGAGCGGCCACCGCGGAGGGCACACGCTCAACTGAGAGAAAGCCTGTCTTTTTAGGAGGTGGTCGGACGCCCGCGCCCGACCTGCTACGGACTGCGCCGCCCGCGTTGTGACGGCCCAGAGAGTGCACTGGCCTGACGGCAGCCGCGTGTCGGAAACGAAGATGCATGCCGGCAGCGCACCAAAGCCCGGTCCTGCAGCCACCGAGGCATGCCCACCGTATCCGCTTTGTCCTAGCGCGGGCCATCATCCGCGCGGGGGGCCACCCAGACCGTATCGCCCAGGACAATGGTCTTCAGCGGCGCAGGGTCGAACTCGATATCCAGGCTGCCGTTGGCCCGGTTCCAGGCCAACCCGGTGACCGTGCCGACCCGCTCCTCGCCGCGGTAGACGGGGTCGCCCAACGCAACTTTGGGCTTGCGTGCTGCCAAACCACCGACCCGCCCTATGTGCCCGGGTGTGTCCCCCAGGTACTTGGCATCGAAGCTCTCGATCACCTCGAACGACAGTCGGGAAGGCAGCTCCTCCTGGGCATTCGACCGTGCCAGGGCCGCGCCCGTGACATAACCAATCGCCAGCAACATCAGTCCTGCTGCACCCGCACCGAGGATAGCAACTCCACGCACGGCCGTTTCTCCTGGGTACAATCGTGAAAAACCGATCCACCAAAAACTGCCCTTGGCGGACGTATTCTAGTCGATCGTTCCGTTCGGGGACCCGTCAACGTGCCGTCTCACCCATCGCCTCCACGACTCTCTGTCGCAGCGCCTCAACCGGTGGTGCCGGACCGCTGCACACGCCGGGCGGCCGTGGGAGCCTTGGCTGCCGGTGCCCTGGCAGGGTGGGCCGCAGGTTGCCACCCTTCAGGCAGGCAAGTCGTGGCGTATGCGGCGCTCGATCGCGAGTTCTCCGAGCCGGTGCTCGAGGCGTTCACCCGGCAAACGGGGATCGCCGTCCGGGCCAAGTACGATGACGAGAGCACCAAGACCGTGGGCCTAGCCAGCCTGATCGTCCAGGAGGCGGCTCGGCCGCGGTGCGACCTGTTCTGGAACAACGAGGTGCTGCACACCGTGCGGCTGGCAGCCAAGGGGCTGATCGCCGCCTATCACTCGCCGCACGCGACGGCATTTCCACCGTCGTTTCGCAGTCCGCAAGGGTTGTGGTACGGTTTTGCCGCCCGGGCGCGTGTGCTGATCGTCAACCAGACGCTGGTGCCCGAGGTGGTCCATCCTTCGTCGATTTTCGACCTGTGCGACCGCCGCTGGCAGGGGAAGGTGGGCATCGCCCGGCCGATCGCCGGGACGACGGCGACTCATGTGGCTGTCTGGTTTGCCACGCTGGGACCCGAGCGTGCGAAGCAGTTCCTCCGCGACCTGAAGGCCAACGACGTGCAGGTTCTCGGCGGCAACAGGCAGGTCGCCCAGGCCTGCGCCGCGGGCCAGATCGCCTTCGGGCTGACGGACACCGACGACGCGCTTCTCGCACAGCAGCAAGGTGCCCCCGTGATGGTGGTCTACCCAGATCGGCAAGCCGGTCAGTTGGGCACTTTGTTCATCCCCAACACGCTGGCCATCCTCCGCGGTGCGCCGCATCGGCGCGAAGCAGAACAGCTCGTCGATTTTCTGCTGTCTCCAGTGGCCGAAGCGATGCTGGCGCAGTGCCCCAGTCGGCAGATTCCGCTGCGGATGGGCGGCGAAGCGCATTCCGATGTCGAGACGCCCGCCACCGTGCAGCCGATGGCGGTCGATTTCGAGGCCGCGGCGGCCCACTGGGACGCCGCGGCCCGCTTCGTCGCCGAGGAATTCCTGGGCAGCGCATAAGCTCCAGAGGGGCACCGCCGGGGGACGCTGCACCTCCCCACATAGCGGCAACCGGCTGCACCAGGCGTCAGGCCAGAAGCTGCCGGATCACATGGCCGTCGCGGACGATCATGATCGGCCGGCCGGTGTTGGTGTGGTATTCCTTGGTATGGTCGATGCCCAGCGTGTGATAGAAGGTCGCCGCCACGTCGTCGGGCGAGAACCCTTCGTGCTTGGGCTGCGAGGCGGTCTCGTCCGACTCGCCCACGACCTGCCCGCCGCGGATGCCACCACCCGCCAGGAGCATGAACATGCAGCGCGGGTAGTGGTCGCGGCCACCCTCGGCGCTGCGATTGTTGATCTTGGGCGTCCGGCCAAATTCGCCGGTGACGAACACGGTCGTCGTGTCCAGAAGCCCCTTCTCGGACAGCCCGTTGAGCAGAGCCGACAGCCCCACGTCCAAATCCGGCAGCAGCTTGGTCTTCAGCCGCGTCCAGTTGTCCTGGTGCGTGTCCCAGCCGCCCAGCGTGAGCGTGACGAACCGCACGCCCGAGGCCACCAGCCGTGTGGCCAACAGGCAGCTCATCCCGAACGCCGTCTCGCCAAACGGCTTGGCAAAGGCCGGAGATTCGCGGCTGACATCGAACGCCTCGCGGGCGCGGCGGCTGGTGATGATCGCGTGCGCCTGCTCGGCAAAACGATCCAGGCCGGTCAGCAGCGCACTGGACGATTCGACCGCGGCGAAGGTCTTATCCAGGTCGGCCAGCAGGCTGGCCCGCCGCTCGACCTCTTCGATCGTCAGGCCGTTGCCCAGCGTGATCCCGCGCACGCCGAACGGCTGCCCGGGGCGCGGGGTGCTGGCCGTGTTGAACGGGGCGTACTGCACGCCCAGGTAACCCGGCCGCTGGTTGCTATTGGGGATCGCCACGAACGGCGGAAGGTCTTGAGGACCTCCCAGTTCCTTGGTGACGACGGCCCCATAGCCCGGGTATTCCAGCGAAGGAATCGGACGGTTGCCCGTGTTCACATACTCGGTCCCCAGCTCGTGGGCGGCCAGGGTGTGCGTCACGCCGCGGAGGATCGCGTATTTATCCGCGCACTGGGCCAGCTTGGGCAGGTGCTCGCAGATCTCGATGCCCGGCACCTTGGTCTTGATCGGGTTGAATTGACCGCGGTACTCCGCCGGGGCATCCGGCTTGAGGTCGAAGGTGTCCATGTGCGACGGACCGCCGGTCAGGTTGATGAAGATCGCGGCCTGCGCCTTGGGCTTGCGGACTTCGCCGGCCGCCTCCAGACGCAGATAGTTTGCCAGGCTGAGGCCTGTGCCAATCGCACCGACCTTCAAAAAGTCGCGGCGTCGGATGCCATCGCAGGTGAACGAAACGGCCATGGTGGAACTTCCTTTGCAAAAACAGGGGACGTTGAAGGCGAACGAACGGGGTTGTGAAGAAACGGGCCGACCCCCGGCCCGCACGCGCCAGGCGCGGCGGCATGCAGGTCCGAAGGCAGCGAGGTCAATGGTTGACGATGAACTCCTTGGTGTTGATCAAAGCCCACAGCAGGCCTTTGGCACCCGCGGCGGGCGACTCGGCCTGGGCCAGATAGTCCAGGCAGCGCTGCGTTTCTTCCGGGGTGGGGTACCGGCTGAGCGTCCGCAAGTAGGCCTGGCGCACCAGTGCAGGCGGGTCGGACAGCAGCCCAGCCGAAGCGCTGCCGGATGGACGCTCCAACCCTGCAAGCTGCGATTCCAGTTCCCGCACCTCGTCGGGATTGCCTTTGCGCTTCGCCCGCCTTAGCGCCGCTTCCAGCCGCTGCCGCTCGCGAGACGCTTCTTCCCCACTGCGCCGCGCTTCTGACTGCGCGAGCTGGCCGACCCACGAGCGAGGCTGCTCCAGAGCTTGCAGCACCGCCTGGTCGTTGTGCAGGAACACGGTCTGCAGCAGGCTGGCCTCCATCGAGCGGTCGCAGTCGCAGTTGCTTTCGCGGATGCTGCGGCCGAACACTTGCAGGGCAAACCCGGTGTCGCGGGCATTGGCGCCCTGATTGGCCCTGGCGCTGGCCCCAGGAATGGCGATCGCCCGTCCGGTCAGGTCGTAGGCGAAGCTGGCAGCCCGCTCGTCGGACGCCAGGGCCATCGTCACCGCATCGACCGCCACTTCCGCCGGCAGTCGCCGCGGCACTGCCCGGGCGAAGTTCCGCTCGTCGCGGACGTTCGTCTCGTTGGGCTGCCACGAGAGCTGGTAGGTCCGGCTGTTGCAAATCTCGCGGTGGAGCCACTTCATGTCGAAGCCATGCTCGATGAAGCCCCGGGCCAGATAATCCAAGAGCGGGCCATTGCTGGGCGGATTGCCCAGGCTCATGTCATCCGGCGGCTGGACGATCCCCACGTTGAAGTAATTGGCCCAGACGCGATTGACAAATGCCCGGGCGAAATAGGGATTTTTCGGGTCCCGCAGCCAGGCCATCAGCGGCACGCGCGGGTCTTCGACCTGGCTCAGGTCGATCGCTTCGCCCCCCAGCACCCGGGCGGAGGCGGCGGGGCTTCCGCGGCGGCCGGCGGGTGTCTTTTGGACGACGACCTCCGGGAAGGGCACCGTCTTGCCTTCGCGCAGAAGCTGCTGCAAGCGGTTGGTGAGCTGATTGCCCTTCAGCTCTGTCCCGCCCAGGCCCAGATCCTTGAGGATCTGCTCATACTCGGAGCCAGCTCCTCGCTGGCGGTCGCCGTTTTGCGCGATCGTCACCGTGCCGAAAAAGTTCTTGAACGCGTCGAAATCGGCCTTGGACCACTGGTCGAACGGATGCTTGTGGCACTGCGCACATTGGATGCGGATGCCCAGAAACGTATAGGCAAACCCGATCGCCCGCTCTTCCGCCGTGCGGAAACCGGTGCGCCCCCAATAGAACGGCAGCGCACTGCGCTGGGCGAAGCTCCGTTGGGTGCCGTCCACGGCATCGCGGACCATCTGGCTCATCGCGGTGCAGTAGGCGGTGTAGGTTTCGTCCGGCTGGCGGCTGACGGCCGTGACGATTCCTTCCACGATCTGATCGTACGGCACGTTGCGAGCCACCCGGTCGTAGATCCAGTCGTACCACTGCTGGGCGGCTGCCTGGCGGAACGGGCCCAGGCCGTTGAACTTGGTGTCGTTGTTGCCCGTCCAGTCGCACAGGCGCGTCGTCCACCAGGCGGCATAGGCGGGTCGCTCGAGCAGTTCATCGATCTTGGCCGCGCGCTTGTTGGGGGAGGCGTCCGCCAGGAACTGCTCCACTTCGGCTGCCGTGGGGAGCGTGCCGGTCAGGTCGAGGCTCACCCGACGGAGGAATTCGGCGTCGGTGCACAAATCCGAAGGCACGACGCCCAGCTTGCGGAGCTTTTCCACCACCAGCTGGTCGATCGCGGTCGGCGCGGGCACCGGCGGGTACTGATCCCCGGTAAGCTGCGACACCGGCCGGATCACCGGAACCGCGATCACGGCATTATCGTAGGCCACCACCACGTGGGTATCGCCCGGGTCGGCTGCCGTCACCACGCCGTCGGCATTGATCGCGGCCACCTGGTCGTTGTTCGTGGTGAAGCGGCACAGGCAGGTCACGTCCTCACGCGTGCCGTCCGGCCAGACGGCCACCGCGGTGAGCGTCACCTTCTCGCCCGGCCTGGAAAACAGGATTTCCGATGGGGTGACTTCCAGAGCGACCAGCTTCTGCACGCCTGCCGGGTCGAACTTGGCTCCCGCCTCAATCCACCGCCGGAAAACGTGATACTCCCAGCCGCCTTGCTTGTACCGCTGCCCGCCTTCGTGCAGGTCGGCATCGGTCGGCTTGACGAGGATCAAGCTCTCTAGCGGCTTGTCACGGTTCACCCGGGGCGGATCCCCCTTGAGCAGTTCCTCGTGATCGGCCGCGAAGTCGTAACCGAACAGCGACAGCCGAAAGCCGCCCCGTCCCTGGAAGCTGCCATGGCAGCTCCGGCCGTTGCAGCCCAGCCGGCCCAGCAGCGGCCCCACATGCCGCTGGAAATCGGGCGTTTCGGTCACGCCCTCTAAAGCGAACCGCTGGCTGACCGGCGGCAGCACGGGTGCGGCGGCCATCGAGGGACCAGCCACAATGGCCAGCCCCATCAGGGCCATTCCCGCAAAGAACATGGCACGCATCGAACGACCTCCTCCAAGACTCGGCAGAAACCGGCAGGTGGGAACGTCAACATACCCGGCTTGGGGTCGCGGTGCGGCAGGGCACATCCAAACTCCGACGGGCATGACATGAGGCTGGGACATCGCTAGGAAACAGGTTGGGGGGATCGGCCAGGGTCGAGACCGTGGCCGGCTAAGGGGCAGGACTGTTTTTTCGCGAGGTTTTGGGAACGGTCTTGGAGGGCGCCTTGGCGGGGTTGTTCTTGGCCGAGGGGTTCTTGGCCACCACCGACGGGTGCGCCTCGCCACTCGCAAGCAGCGTTTCCATCTGCCGCTGGATCATCGCCTCCCGGTGGTTTTCCCGCATGGCGATTTCACTGTCCAAGCGAGAGAGCCGCTCCGCGACTTTCGACCGTTCATGATGCAGCAAGGCCAGGCGGGCATCCATCTGAGCCCCCAGCGCCTCGCGCAGTTGGCGCAACACTTCGTCGCTGGGGCCCATTTTCACCCGGGCCATCAGAAGCTGCACACGGGACTGGGCGGTCCACAGCGCGACCTCCAGTTCGTACTGCAACGGATCGCGTTCCTGGATGCCCCCCAAGCGTTCGACCACGCGCGACAAATCGCGGATCGCGCGCTGATACTCCTCGGGCTGATTGGTCTTCAAATAAGCGAGAAGCTCGGCCAGTTCCGCATGGTTCCGCTGCACGAACGTCAGGGCGGCCGCCTCGCGCTCGGGCGTGACCGGCAGTCGCGCTGCCGCCTTGGCGCGAGGCTCCTTCTTTGCCGCAGCAGGCTCCGCCGCCTGCGGAAGCGGACCCGCGGCCACCCCCGACGCATTGCTTCCCGCACCGTGCGCGGTGGCCCCGGCCCCAGAGGATGTCGCGGCCGAGGGACTGGTCGGGTCGGTGTGCGACCCTGTGCCCAAGCCGACCTGCCCACGCAGCCCGAACGTCCATGCCGCAACCAGCAGCAGGCTGCCTACCCCCCAGCGAGGAACGATGCTGCGCACAATGCCCCCTCCCTCAATTCTCCGCGCGCGTCGGCACCCGCGACGGGTTCGCAGCCCCGCTTTCCCCGGCAAGGTCGCCTGCATGGACCACCGCGGCCACCATCCATGAAGGGGTTTCCGCAATTTCGTCCTCCATCAGCTCTTCACCCTGCCACTCGTGCAGCCAGAGGCCGTCTTCCGCGTCGAACGCCAAGTCCGCCCCAGGCAGCCAGCCCTCGCTTTCGCCAGTCGTGGCCAGTGCCCGCCGCGTCTGAACCCAGGCAGCCGCCAGCTCCCGCGGGCGATCCAATCCGCTCCGCTGGCCCCGCCAGTTCGTCTCCAGCGGCCCCAGCGACAGCCAGGCAAACAGAAGCGACGCCACCCCGCCCACCAATACCCAGCCGATACGGCTGCGCCACAAGCGGGCGCTGCAAACGGCGGCCACCGCCGGCTGCGCAAGCTGCGACTCCGCCGCCGCGATGACATGCACCAGCTCGACCGCTTCCGCCACCGCCTCCCGCGCCTGTTGATCTTCTGCCAAAGAGGCCTCGAACGCCTCGTGCTCCGCCGGCGAAAGCTCTCCCGCCACGTAGCAAAAGGCCTGCCACGCCAGCGACGCACGGTCACGGGGCTCGCTCATCATCCACGCTGCCTTTCTCGTTCTCCGCATCCTCTGCCGGCGATCGCAACATCGCCCGCAACTTTTCCAGCGCCGACCGCATCCGTCCCAGCGCCGTGCCCAGGGGAATCTTCAGTTCCTCAGCAATCGAGGCAAACGTTTTCTCCTCATAAATCCGCATCCGCACCACTTCGCGCTGGGCCGGCGGAAGCGCCTCAAGGGCCTTCCGCACCGACTGGACCGCCTCCCATCGCAATAGCGGCTCCTCCGCCGGGCCCGACGCCCCGTTGTGCTGCCAGGCCACCCGGCGAAGAACCCGCTCCCCCACACCTTCACGACGACGGTAAGCGATCGCCTCGTGGTACGCGACCCGAAACAGCCACGACTTGCGCGACTCCTGGTGCGTCGTATGCCCGCGCTCGATCAATTTGGTGAACGTGGCTTGCAAGACATCCGACGCAAGCTGCGCATCGCGCACGATCGCCAGCACAAACCGCCGTAGCTCCTCCCCATGCTCCACATACAAGGCCGCTACGACGGAAGGATCGAGCCGGTCTTTTTCTGCGGATGACACGTCGGGCGTCTCCTGCCGAACCGCTCGGCCTGGACGCTCACAGAACTAGATGCGCTGGGCCGCGGAATTATTCATGCCGACCGCCTCGTCGCATTCAAATCTGCTGATGTTTGCCAGAAACCCGAGAAGGAGCGAACAACCAAGTCCGTTTTTCTGTTTTTTCTAGCTGCGCCACGCAAGCGTCGGGGAATGCCACTTCCCGCCATTTCCGGTATAATCCGCAAGCAAGCCAGCGTCGTCCCCCTGGGCGGCAACAGGCCGCTGGCCGGCAACAGGCGCACCGGCTGCCTTGCATCGCTAGCGTTCGATCGTAACATCGTACTGCCAAACCTCTTCGTCGTCGAGATTCTCGCGCTTGCCTGTGCTGATCGGCCCTATCTTCTCGCGTGAACTCGCCACCGCCCCGCGCCGTGGCCAGCACTTCCTCAATCGAGGGGTGTATGGGTCGGCCCTGTTCGTGCTGATGTGTACGGCGTGGCTGGTGCTCGCTGGAACGCAAGTCGTTCACAGCGTGGGAGATATGGCACGTTTTGGGTCGGTGCTATTCCTGATCCTCGCACCGCTGCAACTTGCCCTCATGACGTTTCTGGCGGCGTTGCGGGCGGCCAGTAGCGTGGCCCTGGAGAAAGACAAACGAACGCTGGTCTTGCTCCTGATGACCCGGCTCACGAACCACGAGCTGGTCTTGGGCAAACTGCTGGCAAGTTTGCTCGACGTACTAGTGATGCTTGCCACAGCGGCGCCAATTTTTTTCTTTCTCACTCTTTTTGGTGGGGTCTCGGTGGCGCAGGTCGTTCGCGTGCTCGCGGTGACCTTGGCGACCGTTCTCGTCGCCGGAAGTCTTGGCTCCACCATCGCTTTGGCTCGCGACAAGACGTTTCAGTCGCTCGCCATGACGGCCCTGGCGTTGGTGATCTGGCTCATCGTCGTGGAAGCGGTGATCCTGCTGGCCGGGAATTTCCAACTTTGGGGCGTGCCAATCGAAACGATCGCCTCAGCGTCCAGCCCCCTGCGCGCGATCCTCGTGGCAGCCCACCCGACGCGAGACGTGATAGGCTGGTTCCATGCGGCCGACACGTGGTATCTCTTGGTAGCACTTGCACTTGCGACATTGCTCAACACGTGGGCCGTTGTCCGCCTCCGGGTGTGGAATCCTGGGCGGGACGTCTTCCCAGCAATTGAGCAAGACTCAGAAACCGAAGGGATTTCTCTTGATTGTGCGACTGGAGTGGCAGCCGCGGCGACGGCAGCCGCATCGCCAGACGCGCGCGACGCCGGCTCCCTCGATCCAGAGCTGGCTCGTCTGGCGCATATCGACGCCCGCCGGGCAACCAAGGAAACACCCAGCCGCGAGGTATGGGATAATCCGGTGCTATGGCGGGAGGTGTGCACCTGGGCGTACGGCCGGAAGGTTTTGGTGATCAAGGCCGTTTACTGGCTCGTGTTCCTGCTGGCGGCCGCCGGCGTGTACTGGACGATTCACACGGGGGCTGCGTACTTGCGGGCTAGCGAGACGATCGTGCCGGCACCGGCTCGACCGCTGGCCCCGTTTTTCCTGGTGAGTCTGGTCATCGTCAACGCGCTGGCCGTGACGTCGATCACCAACGAACGAGACGGCGGATCGCTCGACCTCTTGCTCGTGACCGACCTGACACCGCGGGAACTGCTTTTGGGCAAGATGCTGGGCGTCGCCTACGTGACCTGGGAGATGCTCGCTGGCCCTCTGCTCTTGACGCTTTCGCTCTTCGTCGCGGGTGCAATCACGCTGGAGAACCTCGTCTATCTGCTCGTCGGCCTGGCCGTGATGGACCTGTTCGTGATCGTGCTGGGCATTCACAGCGGGATGACTTACGCCAGTTCGCGGACGGCGATCGGGGTGAGCCTGGGGAGCGTGTTTTTCCTCTTTCTGGGTGTGGTCACGCTGATCCTGTTCATGATCAGCTTCAGCGGGAGCTACCAGGTGCAGCTTGGGCCGTTTCTGGCGTTCATCGTGGGGGGCAGCGTGGGCCTGTTCGTCGCTTTGGGCAGTCGCAATGCCTCGACGGCGATCGGCTGGGCCTCGCTCCTGTTGCCATTTGCCACCTTCTTCGCCGTGACGAATTTTCTGGTCGACCATTGGGCTGCAGCCTTCCTGGTGACGAGCGCCACGTATGGCTTCACCACGGCGGCGATGCTCGTGCCGGCACTTTCGGAGTTCGATGTGGCACGCGCCCGCACCCCCACCGCCGAAGAAGAGTGACCGACGAGCGGCTCGTCCATCGATCCATCGAGCCTTCGGATGCGTCGTATGAACCTTCCCCAGCTCGCCAGCCGTGAGAGCACTCCACCGGCACCTGCGGCCGCGGACACCCGCCAGCCAGAACCGCCCGAGCCGGCGTGGACCGCAGAGCAGCGGAAGCAGCTTGCCGCCTGGGATCGAGCGCATGTGTGGCATGCGTTCACGCAGATGGCCGAGTACGAGCCGCTGCTCATCGAGCGGGCCGAGGGCTGCACGCTGATCGATGTCGAAGGCCGGCGGCTGATCGACGGCGTGAGCAGCCTGTGGTGCAACGTGCACGGGCACCGCCATCCGCGGATCGACGCGGCGATCCGCCGCCAGCTTGAACAAGTCGCGCACGTCACGCTCTTGGGCTTGGCGCACCCCACGACGGTGCGACTGGCGCGGCGTCTGGTCGAGCTGGCGCCGCCCGGGCTGAACCATGTCTTTTTCTCCGACGACGGGGCCACGGCCGTCGAAGTGGCTCTGAAAATGGCCTTCCAATACTGGCGGCAGTGCCCCAGCCCGCAGCCCCAGCGAACCCTCTATCTGGCCTGGGACAACGCCTATCATGGCGACACCCTGGGCAGCGTCAGCGTGGGCGGCGTCGCCCGCTTCCATGCGCTGTTTCAGCCGCTGCTGTTCGACGTCGTGCGGCTGCCGGCCCCGGAGATGTACCGTCTGCCGCCTGGTGTCACGCCCCAAACGGCGTGCGCGTACTATTTGCAGCAGCTTGAGGCGGCCCTGAAAACGCACGCCCCGCGGCTGGCCGCGGTGGTGATCGAACCGCTCGTGCAATGTGCGGCCGGCATCGTCACGCATCCTCCAGGATTTCTCCGCGGAGTCCGCGAGCTTACCCAGAAGTACGACGTGCTGCTGATCGCCGACGAGGTAGCCGTCGGCATGGGGCGCACGGGGACGCTCTGGGCCTGCCAGCAAGAAGGGGTCGCCCCCGACCTGTTGTGCCTGGCCAAGGGATTGACCGGCGGCTACCTGCCGCTGGCGGCGACGCTGGCCACCGACCGGATCTACGAGGCGTTCCTGGGCACGTACGCCCAATCCCGGACCTTTTTCCACGGCCATACGTATGGCGGCAACCCGCTGGGGGCGGCTGCCGCCCTGGCGACGCTCGAACTCTTCGACGAAGAACAGACGCTCGCGCACCTGGCGCCCAAAATCGCCCGCCTCGGTGAGCACTTGGCCCGCCTGGCCCAGCACCCGCATGTGGGCGATGTGCGGCAGCGGGGACTGATCGCCGGCATCGAGCTGGTCCGCGACAAAGCGACCAAGGAGCCTTACCCCTGGGCCGAGAAGCGCGGCATCCGCGTCTGCCAGCATGCCCTCACCCGCGGCGTTTGGTTGCGACCGCTGGGGAACGTGGTGGTCATCATGCCTCCGCTGGCAATTTCTCTGGCCGAACTGGACCAGATCTGCTTGGCCATCGAGGAGGGCATCGCCCTGGCCACGCAGGACGACTGACACCAGCCACTGGGCCGCTCGTCACAAAGGGGGCCGCTCGCCACACAGATTGGGTGCCGACGCGAGGCTGGCGGCCAAGTCCACTGCCCGTGAGGAGGTCCCTGCCTCCGCAGGGTGGCCGTACGCGTTAGCTGTCGCCTGCAAAGACCGAGGCCAAGAGAGCCAGGCCCAGAAGGGCGCATGAAGCGCGAATCGCGGCTATGGCTTTTGCAAGTGCTGCTGGAAAAACGCGATCGTCCCCGCCACAGTGCGAGCCAGCTCCGGATTCGGCCAGCCGTGGTCCGCCCCCAGCAACAGCTCCACCCGCCCGCTCACGCCTGCTTTCGTCAGGGCATCGGTCATCAGGTAGGCCTGCTGATACGGCACCAGCCGGTCTTTCGTGCCGTGATAGATCAGCACCGGTGCATCCCCTGCATCGACGTAGCTCACAGGCGACGCAGCCTTGAAGGCGGCCAGGTTCTCGTCGCGCGTCGTTCCCAACAGATCGTGCAACAGCGGTTGGACGGCCGGCGGAAAGTCGGGCTGCGACAAATCAGTCGGGCCGAAAAAGGCCACAACCGCCTGCACTTTGCTGGTCTCCTCCGGATGCCCCCCATTCCCCTCCAGGCCATCCTTCGGGTCCATCGTCCCTAGCAGCATGGCCAGGTGAGCCCCGGCTGAAAATCCCACCGCCCCGATCCGGTTTTTGTCGATCCCATACTGCCGGGCATTGGCCCGCAGGTGACGCACCGCACATTTCACATCTTCGATTTGAGCAGGCCAGCGGGCGGTGGGAACCAGACGATACTGCACGGTTGCCGCGGCGAACCCTTGCTTGGCAAAATCGAGAATCTGCGGCACGTGCTGCTTGTAGTTCCCGCCGCGCCAGCCCCCGCCATGGATGACCACGATGCACGGCAGCGGACCGCTCGCCGTTTCGGGCCGCGCCAGGTCCAGATGCAGCGGCGTCTCGCCGCCTCGGCCATAGACCACATCCGACTCGTAGATCACCCCAGGAGGGATCGCCGGAAGTTTGGCCGCTTTGGCCGGCTCTTGCTTTTTTTCTTGACCCGCTGCCACCGGCAGCAGCCCAGCGAACAAGACCCCGCCAGCGACCGTGGCCGCCAAGAAGATCGTCGCTCGGTTCATAGCAAGAGCCTCGCCCTCGAGATTGCGGACAGCGTCCGGAGCCGAGGCGACAGCCTACCACGCCTGGGAAGTCGCTGACAAGCCGCCCGGGAGCAGCTCTTGGCCGGGGGCGACCCGCACGTCGCCCACCACAAAATCCACAGAAAGACTAAAGAATCAGAGCCCCGGCCGGAGCGTCATGCGTCGCGCGCGGCGTTCCGCCCGCAGGCGTGCCCGACGGCGGATTTCACTGGGTTTTTCGTAGTACTCCCGCCGGCGCATTTCCTTTTTGATCCCGCTGCGCTCGACGAGTTTGCGGAAGCGGCGCACCGCCTCCTGAATGCTTTCCTTGTCACGGACGATCAGTTTGACCATTGTGCCTCCTGAAAGGACCGAAAACAGACCAACACACGACGTTGGCGCTGCCCCTAAGCAGTCCATGGTGCTGCCTTGCCACAACGCCTGCAAGCTAAGCAGTTTATCGACCTTTTTGCCACCTCGTCAAGACGCCACAAGCTGGCCTTTTTCAGCCCAGTAGAGGTCTCATAGGCCGCGACGGTACACTAACCCCCTTCGCCACCGAAACGATCATCCCGCGTGCTCGTGCTCAACTTTCTAACTAGGGCGTGACTTCCCGTTCCCGCGGCATGGCCAGAGCGTCGCAACGGCATCCCGCGAAGCGCATTCACCTGTTCGTGTGATGACCCTATCACTTCGGCATCCATCTGCGATGGCCCAAACGCCGGTTCATCTGACCCGCCGGGCCGCCTTGCGAGCCGTCGCCGGCACCACCGCCTGGCTCCTCGCAGCTCCGCGGGGCTTCAGCCAACCCGGCAAGCCCCCTCGTGGTTCCGTACCGGGACTGGGCTTCAGCCTGTACGGCATGCGGTCGTTGCCATTGCCCGAAGCGTTGGCCGCCCTGGCTCAGATCGGCTACGAGTGCACGGAACTGCCGGTCATGCCCGATTGGCCGGGCGACAGCCGGCGCTTCCCTGCCTCCGCCCGCGCGGAGCTACGTCGTCAACTGGAGGAGCATCGACTGCGGCTCTCCGCAATCATGGAGAATTTGCCTCTGGCCGGGGATGGCGATGAGCGGCCTCTGCTAGACCGATTGCGCTCGGCCATCGAGATAGCTGTTGACTTCAAAACCACTCCGGGGGGAGTAATCGACGCCCAGCGACAAGGCGGACCGGTGGTGGAAACGATCCTGGGTGGTCGGCCTGGCAACTTCGAGACGGTGAAAGAGCGTCTGGCCGACCGGCTGAGGCGGTGGGCCGAGGTGGCCGCCGAGGGGCAAGTGGTCGTCGCGATCAAAGCCCACGTGAGCAATGCCATGCAGCGGCCCGACCAGTTGGCCTGGCTGGTGAAAGAGGTCGCAAGTCCCTGGATCAAAGCAACTTACGACTACAGTCACTTCCAGGTGCAGGGGTTGACCCTCGCAGCGAGCATTCGAGAGATCGGCCCGCATTTGGCTTTTGTCCATGTCAAAGATGGACAATTGGTGGATGGCCGGCCACGATTTCTCCTGCCGGGACAGGGGCAAACCGACTATGAGCAGATGTGGCGGTTGCTTCTGGAACTCGGGTATCGGGGGGACGTGGTGGTGGAGGTGAGCAGCCAGATATCGTCGGCTGCGGGGTATGACCCGCCAGCGGCGGCCCGGCAGTGTCACGAGGTGTTGGCCAGCGCACGGCGGCGAGCTCTGGAAGGAGCTGGCCCATAAGCGGCGAGTTTGAACTATCCTCCACGCGGGTGAGATTTGTTGCGGAATGCGGGGCATCGGGCTTTGGGGCGTCGAGCCCTCGGTCGCATGCATAAGGAACGAAGGTGATGAAAAAGATCTTCATGCCACTGGGAGATGCCACCGAGGCGATGGACACTTTTTACCCCTATTTCCGGCTTCAGGAGGAGGGTTATGAGGTGGTGGTGGCGGGGCCGGAGGCCCGTCTGTACCACACGGTGCTCCATGAGATTCCGCCGGACAGTGCCATTCCGTGGGACATCACCCAGGAGCGTCCTGGCTATTTCATTCGTGCGACCCGGGCGTTTCGCGACCTGAAGGGTGACGAATTCGCCGGAGCCTTCGTATCGGGCGGCCGGGCGCCGGAGTATCTGCGCTATAACCAGGACCTTTTGCGGGTGATGCGGGAAATCCACGCGGCGGGCAAGCCGATCGCCTGCGTCTGCCATGGAATCGAGATCCTCACGGCGGCCGGAATCATCGCGGGACGAACGGTGACGACCGTGCCCAAATGCCAAATGGATGCGGAACAGGGCGGGGCGAAGTATGTCGATCGCGAGGTGGTCGTGGATGGACCGATCGTCACGTCGCGTTATTGGATGGACAATGCGCACTTGATGCGCGAGTTTTTGAAGCTGCTGCGCCAAGTGTGACGGCGCGGGGCTGCGGCGTCCGGTCGGAGACGCGACCTTGTCACCGTGGCTTGCCGAACTCCCGCTTGCTGGGCCAGGGTGGCACTGCGGGTTGGAAGTATCAGACGGTCGCCGGCACGGGCGGCAGTGTGCGGTTGCGCCCGGCTTTTTTTGCTTGCCGAAGGGCCTCGTCGGCGCGGGCGAATGCCTGCTGCACTTCCGCTTTGCTGGTTGGGGCGGTCACGGTGGTCCACCCTGCGCTTAGCCGCACCGGCAGCCTGCCGCTGGAGGGATCCCCTTCTTCTGCGCAGCGGGTGCGGATCAGCTCGATCAACCCCGGTGCCTCCGCGGCGTCCACATCGGGCAGAAGGAGTGCGAATTCGTCTCCCCCCAAGCGCGCGATGAATGCGCCTCCACGGACGGCTTGGGCGAGCCGGTCGGCCACGCGCCGCAGGGCGGCGTCCCCTTCCAGGTGCCCCAGTTGGTCGTTGATCTCGTGGAAATAGTCCACGTCGAGCAGGGCGATGCACCAGGTGCGTTCCTCGCCGGCGGTGCCGATACGCTGGGCCAGCTCTTGCTCCCAGGCCCGACGGTTGGGCAGTCCCGTCAGCGGGTCGGACAAGGCCAGATGCGTCAGGACCCGTTCCTGCCGGCGGCTGGCTTCCCGCTGTCGGCGGAGGCGGACGATTTCCGCCAGTAGCAGGCACGCCAGCCTCAGCTCCCGGGCGGAATGGTCAGCCGGCAGGGCCACGTCGGCGGGGATGCCGACGCCCACCGCCACCACGCCTGTCTGCCCGCGCGTCAGCCGCTCCTCGTCCAGCGGCAATTGGGCCTCCGACAGGGGATGGTCGATGACGACCACGTCTACCTCGTCCAGGACCTCTCCATTGGACGAGACGATCTGGCAACGGGCTGTCCGCAGCGCCTCGTTCCACTGGCGCTGGCGCTCGTGGTCGCGGGAAGCCAGAAAAATGCGCGCAGGACGGCTCATCGTGTGTGTATTATACCTCACATTCCCCGGGTGCTGAGCAGCGGCGAAGCCTTGCGGGTTGTCTGGGGGCTGGTAGAATCAGGCCCAATTTGGACGCCGTCCCGACCGATGCGGTGGTCTATGTCCAAGGTCTGTTTTCCCTGGTCCACCGTTCCCCACGTCTGGCAGCGCCGGCACCTGTTGGACCTGGAAAGCCTCAGCGCAGCCGAGCTGAACTGCATCCTGGACCTGGCCGACGCGCTGAAGGAAGCGACGGACGGCTGCCGGCAAAAGCTGCCGCTCTTGGCCGGCAAGACGCTGGCGAATCTGTTTTTCGAGAACAGCACGCGCACGCGGAACAGCTTTTCCCTGGCGGCTCGGCGGCTAGGGGCGGACACGGTGGAGTTTTCCGCCTCCGGCAGCAGCGTTTCCAAGGGGGAAACGGTCGTCGATACGGCCCGCAACATCGAAGCGATGAACGTGGATGCCGTGGTGATTCGCCACCGCACGCCCGGCACGCCGCACCTGTTGGCCAAGAACCTCCGCTGCGCAGTGATCAACGCGGGGGATGGCCCGCACGAGCATCCGACGCAGGGACTCTTGGACATCCTCACCATCCGCCAGCGGCGGGGACGCATCGCCGGGCTGACGGTGGCGTTGGTCGGCGATATCGCCCACAGCCGGACGGCGCGGTCGAACATCTTCGGGCTGAAGCAGCTTGGCGCGCATGTGATCGTCTGCGGGCCGGCCACGCTGGTGTCGCGGCACTGGGAAGCGCTGGGGGTCGAGGTGGCCTACCATCTGGATGAGATCCTGCCCCGCTGCGATGTGCTCAACCTGCTGCGGATCCAGTTCGAGCGGCAGACGACCCGGCCCTTCCCTTCCGTCCGCGAATATGCGCTGCTGTATGGGATGAACCGCCAGCGGCTGGTGCGGGCCAAGCCGGACATCCTGATCCTCGCGCCAGGTCCGATCAACCGCGGGGTGGAGGTCACGCCGGATGTCGCGGATGGCCCGCACAGCGCGATCCTTCAGCAGGTGACCAACGGGCTGGCGGTGCGGATGGCCGTGTTGTGGTTGCTGTTAGGTCCGCGGGAGGTGCCAGAAGCGCAGGACGCGCTACCTCGGTCCGTCCCACTTGTCGCCGGCACCACCTGAGGCAGCAGACGAATCGCAGCAGACGGAGCAACCGCCCGATCCAGGGAGAACTTGACGGCCCGCAGCGGTCGACGCCCGCGGGGGCGCGACGGAGCAACCGCCCGATTCAGAGTTGCAGACAGCATGCCGCGACTGCTGATTACCGGAGGACGTGCGGTCTGTCCCGCCCAGGGAATCGACCGCGTCACGAACCTGCTCCTCGAGGACGGCAAGATCGCCGCCTGGGATGTTCCCTCGGCCGGCGAGGCCCAGGTGCTGGACGCCCGCGGAAAGATCGTGGCGCCTGGGCTGATCGACATGACGACCCAGTTGAGGGAGCCGGGGTGCGAAGAGGATGAGACGATCGAGACGGGCACCGCCGCGGCGCTGGCGGGCGGGTACACCACGGTGGCCTGCCTGCCAGAGACCGAGCCGCCGATCGACACTCCCGCGGGCGTCGAGTTCATCCGGCAGAAGGCGGCACGTGCCCGGCATTGCCGCGTGCTGGTGGTGGGCTGCGTCAGCAAGAACCGCGAAGGAAAGGAGCTGGCGGAGATCGGTTCGCTGGTCGAGGCGGGGGCGGTCGCGTTCAGCGATGGCCAGCGGCCGATCGCCGATTCCGAAGTGCTGCGGCGGGCGCTCGAATACTGCCTGATGTTCGACAAACCGATCCTCAGCCATCCCGAGGCGCCGGAGCTATCCCGCGGCGGGGTGATGCACGAAGGCCGAGTCTCGACGATCCTAGGGCTGCCTGGCATGCCGGCCGCCGCCGAGGATGTGATGACCAGCCGCGACATCCGTCTGGCCGAAGCGACCGGCGGCCGCCTGCACCTGCTCAACCTTTCCAGCGCGATCAGCATCGACCTGGTGCGGCGAACCAAACAGCGGCAGATTCCGATCACGGCCGGCGTGGTGGCGATCAACTGCGTGCTGACGGACGAGGCCCTGCGCACGTTCGATGCGCATTACAAGCTCAACCCGCCGCTCCGTTCGGCCGAGCATGTCGAGGCGTGCATCGCCGGCCTGAAGGATGGCACGCTCGATGTGATCGCCGCCGGGCATGCCCCACGGGCCGCCGAGAAAAAGATGCAGGAGCTGGACCTCGCGCCGTTCGGCATGACCTCCCTGGAAACGACGCTGGCCCTGGTGCTCACCCACCTCATCCTGCCAGGGCACCTCGACTGGCTGACCGCGCTGGCCAAGCTGACCATCAACCCGGCCCGCATCCTGGGGCTGCCGCTAGGGACGCTGGCGGTCGGTGCCCCTGCGGACATCACGATCATCGACCCGGCGGCGCGGTGGACCGTCCTCCCGGAGCGTCTTCGCTCCAAAAGCGGTAACACCCCGCTGGCCGGGCAGGAGCTGGCGGGCCGCGTGACGCACACGCTGGTGGACGGAGAAATCCGGTACCAGGCCGACGAGGCACTCCCCTGACACCTGCGGGGCATGCCTGTTCGCAAGGCACGCCCCCTGGCCATGACCTGACCTGCCGCCCGCCCCATCTGGAAGACGGGGCGGCAGCGAGCACAGGGCGGCCGGCCGCAGGATGCGGCAGCTCCCGGGTGGGCGCTCCGGCCCCGTGGGGACGGCTCCGCACGCCCGCCGGAAGCTACACCTGCTGGGGCACGACGAACGGCCGGCGGTAGTCGCGGGTCAGCAGCCGGTTGGCCTCTTCCGCATGCTCGCCGACGAACCGTTCGGTGGCCGGGTCGAACGTGAGCACCGGCCCGATGGTGTAGACCGTCTTGTCGATCGGCACGCCAACTGCCTTGGAGTTGTCGCGAATCCGCTCGAGCGTAGCGACGACTTCCTTGTTGTCGCCGATCGCGCCGCGGGCCTTGTCGTAGGTGCCCGGTGTGCCCAGCCGGTAGGAGATGTTGGCCAGGTGGATCAGGGCGGAGGAATAATGCGCCACTTCCGCATCGCAGTTGTTGTCTTCAGGCCGGCGGCTGCGCATGGCGTTGATGAACGAACCGAACGCCCCGCCGGGCGCCACGCGGACCTGATCGTCGGGCACTTCCACCTTCTGCGGCGGACCGCCGCTCTTGGGATAGAACATCCCCCCTTCCTTGATCACGCCTTCGGTGGTGAAGAAGCTGTTGGTCACCACGTTCGGCCACTCCTTGTGCTTGCTGGTCAGACCGCGAACCTCGAACAGCAGCGTCACCGGGCCGAACTCCAAGACGGCGAGCTGCATATTGGGCACTTGACCCTGGTCAGGACCGTCCGGGAGGAAGCGTCCGCCGATGCTGAACACTTTCGTCGGCAGCGTGGCCCCGCGGATGCCCCAGCGGGCGATGTCCATCTGATGGACTCCTTGGTTGCCGATGTCACCGTTGCCGAAGTCCCAGAACCAGTGCCAGTTGTAGGGGTGCAGGTTGCGGTGGAACGGCTGCTCGGGGGCCGGTCCGAGCCAGATGTTGAAATCGAAAGTGCTGGGGGGCGGCTCGATCGGCTTGAACCCGATGCTCCAGCGATTTTTAGATGCTTCTCCCTTGCTGATCAGAAGCTGACCATACTTGCCGCTGTGAACGGCCGCGATCGTGCGGGCCCACTGCGGGCTGCTGCGGCTTTGCGTCCCGTGCTGGACCACCCGGCCGTATTTCTTGGCGGCCTCCACGCATTTGCGCCCTTCGAAGACGTTGTGGCTGATCGGCTTTTCGACGTACACGTCCTTGCCGGCCTGGCAGGCCCAGACGGTGATCAGCGAATGCCAGTGGTTGCAGGTGGCCACCGAGACGGCATCCAGCGATTTGTCATCCAGCGCCTGGCGGATATCCTGCACGCAGATCGGCCGCTTCTTGCCGCGGGCTTCGACGGCGCGCGATCGGGACTCGAACAGCGAGCTGTCCGGGTCGACCAGGTAGGCGACCTCCACCTTGTCGCCCATGCTGGTGAATTCGCTGATGTGGGCGCCGCCGCGTCCGTTGATGCCGGCGACGGCCACGCGGATCGTATCGTTGGCGCCGAGCACCTTGCCTGACGCTTTCGTCCCCGCAATGGTAAAAAGTGGGAAGCTGCTGGTGGCAGCGGCGGCGGTCTTCAGCCAGCGACGGCGGGTCATGCGAGCCATGGCATTCCTCCTGGCAAAGGCGGGATGAACGAGGGGATGGTGCACGAATTACACCATATGGCCCGGCCCATGTCCAGCAACGCTGGCAGGATCGCCCAGCGACGTGGGCTCGCTGGACGAGGGCGATTTCCCCCAGCGGGGGTGGTCGTCGGTCGGCAGGCCGACGCCCAAGGCTCTCGCCAGCGGCCAGGTGCGGCGTCCGCCGAGGCGTGATCGCCAGGAGGAAGTGCGAGATGCGTGAACGTCCGCTGACTGGTCAGATCGCGGTGGTCACGGGTGCCACGGGCGGCATCGGTCGGGCGATTGTCCTGGCGCTGGCGGAGGCGGGGGCGGATGTGGTGCTGCATGGTCGGCGGCTCCAGGCGGCCGAGGCACTGGGCGAGCAGGTGGCGGCGCTGGGACGCCAGAGCCACCTCGTGCTGGCCGATCTGACCGAGCAGGCAGAGATGGAGCGGCTGGTGGAGGCAGCCTGGACCTGGCGGGGGGCGGTCGATATCTGGATCAACAACGCCGGGGCGGACATCCTCACCGGCGAGGCCGCCCGCAAGACATTCCCGCAGAAGCTGGCGGCCCTGTGGCAAGTGGACGTAGCCGCCACCGTGTTCCTCAGCCGCAGCGTCGGCACCCTGATGCAGGCCCGCGGACGCGGCTGCCTGCTGAATGTCGGCTGGGATCAGGCCGAGCAGGGAATGGCCGGGGACAGCGGCGAGCTGTTTGCCCTCGCCAAGGGGGCCGTGATGGCCTTCACGCGGAGCCTGGCCCAGTCGCTGGCCCCGCACGTGCGCGTCAACTGCCTGGCACCCGGCTGGATTCGCACCGCCTGGGGTGAGCATGCCTCGGAGTACTGGCAACAGCGTGCCGTGCGCCAGTCGCTGCGCCAGCGGTGGGGCACGCCCGAGGACGTGGCCCAGGCGGCGCTGTTCCTCGTCTCACCGGCGGCCGATTTCATCACCGGGCAGGTGCTGCCGGTCAACGGCGGCTTCCGCTATGCATAGGCAGTCATGGCCGGCGAGCACCTCCATTTCGTGACCGGCAAGCTGGCGGAGCACGCCCTGCGGCCGCTGGTGGCCCAGCTCAGCGCGCAGCTCGGCTTTGCCCACTCGATCGACGTGCTGCCGATCACTGTCGCCGCCCTGATGACGCCGGCCTGGGTCGCCCGCCACGTGCGGATTCCGCCGGCGGCCACGCGGGTGATCCTGCCGGGCTACTGCGAAGGGGACCTGACGCCGCTGCAAGCGATGACCAGCGCGCGTGTGGAGCGCGGCCCGCGGGATTTGCGCGACCTGGGCGAATACCTGGGCGGCAGCCCGCGGCGCAGCCCCGCCCAGGTCGAGCCGACGATCGAAATCCTGGCCGAAATCAATCATGCCCCGCGCTATACCGTGGCGGAGATCTGCGCCGAAGCTCGCCGCCTGCGCGACGCCGGGGCCGACGTGATCGATCTGGGGTGCGACCCCGGGACGGTCTGGTCCGGCGTGGGAGAATGCGTACGCGCCTTGAAAGCGGAGGGATTTCGCGTCTCGATCGACAGCCTCAACCCGGCCGAAATCGAGCCGGCGGTCCAGGCCGGCGCGGAACTGGTCCTCAGCGTGAACTGCACCAATCGCGAGGCGGCGTGCCACTGGGGTTGCGAGGTGGTGGTGATCCCCGATGACCCCAAAACGCTGGACGGATTGGAGGAGACGGTCGAGGTGCTGGCGGGGGCGGGCGTCCCCCTGCGGATCGATCCGATCCTCGAGCCGATCGGCTGCGGCTTCGCGGCCAGCCTGGGACGCTACCTCGAGGTCCGCCGCCGCTATCCGGATGCGGAAATGCTGATGGGCATCGGCAACCTGACCGAACTGACCGACGCCGACTCCGCCGCCATCAATGTCCTGTTGCTTGGCTTCTGCGAAGAACTAGGCATCCGCAGCGTACTCACGACGCAGGTCATCAATTGGGCCCGCACGGCGGTGCGCGAGTGCGATCTGGCCCGGCGGCTGGTGGCCCAGGCGGTGCGGCTGGGCATTCCACCCAAACATCTGGAGCCGCAACTGGTGCTGCTGCGCGATCCCAAGCTGCGCCGGTTCGGGACGGAAACGCTCCAGACCCTGGCGCGGCAGATCAAGGACCCCAATTATCGGATTTTTGCCGAAGATGGCCAGATCCATCTGGTGGGGGCAGGGCTCTACCTGGCCGACCGCGACCCCTTTCTCCTGTTCGAGCGTCTGCTGCACCCGGGTTTCGGCGGAGCCGCGGACCAGCATCCGCCGGCACAGATCGACCCGTCGCACGCGTTCTATCTGGGCTATGAAATGGCCAAGGCGGCGATCGCGCTGACGCTGGGCAAAGAGTACCGGCAGGACGAAGCGCTCCGCTGGGGCTATCTGACCGTGGAGGAGGAGAGCCATCGCCTGCGCAAGTCGGCTGCCGCGCGTGCCGCTGCCGCCTCGGAGGGCAGCGACGCGCGCGACAAGCACGCCATGGCGAGCACGCCCGCGGCCGTCGCTGCGGACAAGCCGCAGCCGATCGCGCCTCAGTCCGACCCGCGTGCCGGCGTAGAGCGCCCTGCCGACGCTTCCTCCCGCATCAAGTCTCGGCCAGAAGGGTCCTCCGGTGTCGCCAGCCGTCGCTCTCGCGGCGCGCTGCCGCTGGTCGTCGAACTGGACCCCGTGCCAGAGGTCGCGCAGGCCTTGCAAAAGCTGGCACGCCGCCCTTACAGCCTCCTCCTGGAAAGCGCGCAGCGGGATGCGCGCCTGGGACGCTATTCGTTCCTCACGGCTGATCCCTTCGCGTTCCTCCGTCTGCCGGTCGGAACCGCCGACCCCTTGGGTCAGCTCCGCCAGATGCTGGCCCCCTGGTCGGCCGAACACCTCCCCGAACTGCCCCCATTTCAAGGGGGTTCTGCCGGGCTGATCAGCTACGATCTAGGACGCAGCCTCGAACGCCTGCCTGCCCCGCGGTATGACGAATTCGGTCTGCCGGCCATCGCCGTTGGGCTGTACGACGTGGTCGTGGCTTGGGATCATGTCCAAGAAAGGGCATGGATCGTATCTCATGGTTTTCCTGAAAAATCTCTTGACGCCCGTTGGCGGCGTGCTCGCCAGCGACTGACGGAGTTCCTGACCTGGCTTCGAGAGTCGATTTCCTCGAATGAAAACCATTGGAAGAGCAAGTCTTCAGGGGGATGCGATGCGTTGCTCGCGGCCGACCTGGCGCCGCAGTTCCCGGTCGAGGGGCTCCCTGGGTTGACCAGCAACTTCACGCCCGATGCATACCGGGCCGCCATTGAACGAGCGATCGAGTACATCGACGCAGGAGACATCTTTCAAGTGAACCTGGCCCAGCGCCTGCTGCGAAAGGCGCACGATGACGCGCTGGCGTTGTACTTGCGGATGCGGCAGGCCAACCCGGCACCGTTTGCCGGCTGGTTCGATCTGGGCAGTGCGCAAATCGTCAGCGCCTCGCCCGAGCGGTTCTTGTGCGTGCAACAGGGGCGGGTCGAAGCCCGCCCGATCAAGGGAACGCGTCCGCGTCTGCGGCGGGCAGAGGCCGACCTGTTCGCGGCGGAGGAGCTTCTGGCCAGCGCGAAAGATCGGGCTGAGAACGTGATGATCGTGGACCTGTTGCGGAACGATCTGTCGCGGGTCTGTCGGCCGGAGAGCGTGCGTGTCACCCAGCTTTGCGGGCTGGAAACGTATGCGTATGTGCAGCACCTGGTTTCGGCCGTGGAGGGGACGCTCGAGCCAGGGCGGGATGTTCTGGACCTTGTGGCGGCGGCATTCCCGGGCGGGTCCGTGACCGGGGCACCGAAGATCCGCGCGATGGAGATCATTGCGGAGCTGGAACCGACGGCCCGCGGCGCCTACTGCGGAAGCCTTGGCTACCTCGGGTTCGATGGCACGGCGGATTGGAACATCTTGATCCGCACGGTGACGTGCAGCCGGGGCTGGTGGCAGTTTCCCGTAGGGGGCGGGATCGTGGCCGCCTCGCGGCCCGACCTGGAATATGCGGAGACGTGGCACAAGGCGCAGGGAATGCTCCGGGCGATGGCGTCGCCCCAGGAGATGTGACCCAAAGACCGCAAGGCGATGATCCTGCTGATCGACAACTACGACAGTTTCGTGCACAACCTGGCGCGCTATTTCCGTCGCCTGGGGCAGACCACGCAGGTAATCCGCAACGACCAGATCACCGCGGCTGAGGCCCTGGCGCTAAAGCCAGAGGCGATCGTGCTTTCACCGGGGCCTTGCACGCCTGCCGAAGCGGGCTGCTCGCTGGCACTGGTGCGCCAGGCGGCGGGGCGCGTCCCGCTATTGGGGGTCTGCCTGGGGCACCAGGCGATTGCGGCGGCGTTCGGCGGCCGGGTGGTGCGGGCGGGTGTCCCTGTGCATGGTCAGGCCAGCCCGATCCTGCATGCGGGGGAAGGGTTGTTTTCCGGCCTGCCCTCGCCGCTGGCGGTCGGTCGGTACCATTCGCTGGTGGTGGAGGAAGCGACGCTACCGCACGAGCTGTGCGTGACCGCTCGTCTGGCGGACGGCACGATCATGGCCTTGGCCCATCGCCGCTGGCCGATCTGGGGTGTGCAGTTCCATCCCGAATCGATCTTGACGGAGGGGGGGTACGTGCTGCTGACCAATTTCCTGGCGCTCGCGGGGCTACGGCCGGCAAGCGCGGTTCCTTCGCTGGCCGCGGAGCGTCCGCCACCTCCGCCACCGGTGCCGCTGCCCCCAGGCCCGGTGACGTTTTGAGCGGCTCGGAAGGGCAACACGCCAGGCGCGCTGCGGAGGGACCATGTCTGGGAACGTGCTTCCCGAAGCCCCCGACCATCTGATCCTGGAAGGGCTGCTGCTGTCGCTGGATGCGCAGGGGCAACCGCATCTGGCGCCGATGGGGCCGCGTGTGGACCGCGGCCTGCGCGAGCTGGTGCTGCGTCCGTTTCGCACGTCGCAGACCTTGGCGAACCTGACGCGCTGCCCTTGGGCCGTGTTCCACATCACCGACGACGTCGAGCTCCTGGCCCGTGCCGCGATCGGCCAGCTCGACGCGATGCCGGATCTGGCGCCGATTCCCGATTTTCCCGTCCCGCGGCTTAGCGACACCTGCCGCTGGCTGGCCTGTCACATCCGGTCGATCGACGCCCGCGGCGAGCGGGCGGAACTGCCCTGCCAGATCGTGGCGCGCGGCGAGGTGCGGCCGTTTTTGGGCCTGTGCCGGGCCAAGCATGCCGTGGTCGAGCTGGCGATCCTGGCGACGCGCGTGGGGCTGGTGCCGCGCGATCAGATGCTGGCCGAGCTACAGCGCCTGGCTCCGCTGGTGCACAAAACCGGTGGCCGTCAGGAGCAGGCAGCCTGGCAGCTATTGGAAACGTTCCTGGCCGGCTCGTGACTGGCTGGTCCGCCGGGCGTGTGCGACAATGGACGCGGTCGCCCATGCTTGCCGCACGAAGAGGAGCGACGCATGCTCCGGGCAGGATCCAGCGAAGTTCGGGAGCTGAGCCGGCGGGCGTTCTGCTGGCAGGGGGGACTCTGGCTGGGCGGGGCGCTGGTGGCGGTCGCTCAGGAGCCGGCAACCGCACCCCAGGCGAACGGGACGCCCCCCTCGTCCGATTGTCCTCGCTGCGGCGGGCTGGGCGTCATTCCGCAGGAAGGGGCCAGGCCGCTGGTATGGATCACTGGGCAGCCGCCACCACGCCCGGAAGCCTTCTTGGACGAGCAGGATTGTCCCATCTGCACAGGCGGCGCGCCGCGATCGGTTGAGCAGGCCCACCAGCAGATCGAAGCGGTCCAGCAGCGCAACCAGCTCTGGTCGGAGCGGACCGGCTGGCGGGTGGTGAGCGTGGCCACCCGGCATGCGGCAGTGCACGGCCAGCTTACGCCCAGCCAGGCCCGCAGCGTCGGGCAGGCCCTGGAGACCCTGACGCTTCATCTCAAGGCAGTGACAGGCACTTTTGTCCTGACCCCGACGCGCCCCAGCACCTTCGAGATGTTCTTCCTCTGGGAACGCAGCGGGTGGGATCGCTTCCGCAGCGTCCTGGAAAAGCTGTACACGCTCGAGCAGCTTGGGTCGGAGTGGGCGCCGGCACGCGACTACAATGCCTACGACCACGCGGAGATCCCGCACTGGTATGAGACGCCGCAATCGGTCCGCGGCCGGCCCCCTTCGTGCGGGGCGGTCTTCCTCACGGCCCGCCGGCAGCTCATCCTGGCCACGGCCCACCGCGCGCCGTTCTGGCTCCGCGAAGGGTTTGCGGCGTATGGCGATTATCGCTGCCACGGGAGCAATCGCTGGTATTCCGTGTACGACGTGCGGCGGTTGCCGGTGGGCGATTGGATGGCCGAGGCCCGCCGTGCGGCGGCCGAAGACCGGCTCCGCCCTTGGGAAGACGTGTTCCACCGCGAGCTGCGCGACTGGGAATGGCTCGACCATGTGCAGACGCTGGCCATGACCGCCTTCCTTTTGGAGACGCAGCCCTCGCGGTTTTTAGATCTGGTGCGCCGGCTGCGGATGGGGGAGGCGCTCGAGCCGGCCTTGACGGCCGCCTACCGCCGTTCCACGACCGAGCTAGCGCAGCAATGCAGCCGCTGGTTGCTTGCACGGCGCTAGGGCGTTTCCTGTGCCGGTTGGGTGTGCGGTAAGCCGTCGCTCGTCGTCACCGTCGGCGGGGATGCGATGGAAGTAGGAATCGGCGGGCCACAGCGGCTGCGTCGCGGGGGAACCGATGCGGCCGGGGCGGGCATCCGTCGACCCCTCGAACCGCTCCTCCGCCAGGCCTTCCCCAGGCGGTCCATATCGAGAAGGGGGGCGGTGCCCTCGGTTAAAAATTCTCGCGGAGGCCGAACCGCCGGTAGCGGATGTTGCGGGGGTTCATGGTATGGCCGAAGCTGATTTCGCTGACCGGGCAGCCGAAGGCGTCGGCGATCTGCTGGCGTTCCTGGGGGCTGGGGGTCCAGCGTCCCTCGGCGATGGCGATGGCCCGCTCGATCGGCATCTGGGCCTTGGCGGCCAGCTCTTCCACGGTCATACCGGTCAGCTCCAGCAAATGCTCTACCGTTCGCATGGCTGGTGAGGGCTTCTTCGATGGGCGGTCCATCCACTCGCAGCGGGGTCAGACGCTGCTGTGGCTCGCCCGGTGCAACGGACGCGGGTGTGGCAGCGATCTGACACCCAACCGATTTATTTTCCGGGTCCTCGCATAGGCAAGGGCCCGCGCTACAAGGCTCTCGGCAAAGTTGGCGAATGTCAATTCCGGGCACGGTTCCGAAAATGCCCCACTTCGAGCGGCACGGCTGGGTGACAGGAGGAGGCACGCCGCATCGAAGAGTCGCTCGCGGAGCATTTTGGTCAAGAGGATTTCACAGCGCTTAGCATACGAGGCACCTCGGAACTCGTCGAACACGGGGAAGTGCCGTTCGGCCACGGATAAGGGGCGACGTCCGGCATACCACCACGAACTTTGTTTCGTGGGTTCTCGACGTGGATCTGAGCGACAGAAAACAGCCCCCTGGTTTCGTCGCGCATGCGTCGCGCGGCCATCTCAAAGTAGCGCGGATGCGGCGGTTGTGCGGTCATTGCCGCGGCCGGGAGGTTGTGGTACAACGCCTGCCAGATGTTATTGGTGAGTCATTTTGTTCCCGGTGCGCGGTCCGTCGCGCTGGGCAGCGGGTACCGACCCGCGGCCGCGGCAGCAAGTGCAAAGCCGTCAGCGGCCACCGCACGTCGGAAAGCCCGTTTCCAGGCGCTGCAGCACCGCCGGCAGATGCACCCGCGGCGGCCCGGCGCCTGCGCCTGGCGCGTGGGGGCCGCTAAAAGGTTTTGCGGCACGCGCTACGTCACCCTGGACAGCAGGCCGGTTTGTGATGCGAATCGCCCAGCTCAACCATGTCGCGTTGCACGTGGCCGATGTCGCGCGGAGCGTGGCGTTCTATCGCGATGTGCTCAAGCTGGAGCTATTGCCGCGGCCCGCGTTCACGTTCCCCGGGGCGTGGTTCCGGCTCGGCCACGACCAGGAACTGCACCTGATCGGGCAGCGCCAGGAAGCGGTGCACTCCCACCACCGCGGCAATCACTACGCCCTGCTGGTGGATGACCTGGACGCCTGGGAACGCCACCTGACGGCCCAGAAAGCGACATTCCTTCCCCGCCGGCAGCGCCCCGATGGGGCGTGGCAACTGTTCGTGATCGATCCGGACGGGCACTATATCGAGCTGTGCACGCCGCCCAGCGCCGCAGGTGCACAACCCAGTGCCGCCCCGGCCTCGACCGATTGACACGGCGAGCACGATCTGCGTCCGTGCGGGCCCAACCGACCGGTAAGCAAGCTGCACCACTGCGCGCGGGGCTTGCCTGGACCCGCGAAAAGTGTGCCAGGCCCATGCCAGCAGCAAAGGGCCCCGGGCGGTTCGGCTAGTTGGCCGCGCGCCGACGCGGATTCGCAGCACCCTCCGGGCGTAACGCAGGAGCGCTGCTGGGAGGCGCAACGCCAGGAGGTGGAGCGGCGCCCGTGGAGCCAAAAATCTCCTCCGGCGTCAATCGGCCGTCGCGGTTGCGATCCAGGTTCCACAGCACCGTGCCGGCCGCGACGATCTCCGGAGTCGAAAGCTGTCCGTCATGATCCGTATCGAGGATCGCGAACAGCCCGCCGGGAATGGGACCCTGCGGAAGAGGAGACGCGGCCAGGGCTGGTGGGCTGGGGCGAGCGTCCGGCGGACCAGCTCCCTGAGGCGGCCCCCCCGGGGCACCTGGCGGACGACCTCCCATCGCCTGCATCCCACGCAGGAACTGCTCCTTGGTGATCGCTTCGACGCCCAGCCGGTCGAACAAAGCGACCATGCCCGGGCGTTCCGACGGAACCTCGTCGCGGGTCAGGCGGCCATCCCCATTCTTGTCGGCGCGAGCGAAGAGCTCTTCGAGCTGACTCTGTTCCACTGGCCTCCCTGGCAATCCTCCCGGCCGACCGCCGCGTTCAGGACCGCCTCCCGGGAGTTCTTGCGGCGTGAGGAATCCATCCCGGTCCCGATCGAGACGATCGAATTGAGCCCGCAAAAAGGGCGGGGCCTCCTCTTGGCTGAGCTTGCCATCGCCGTTGGTGTCGGCACGCTGCAATAGTTCTCGCAACCCTCCCGGCGGACCGCCCGGGCGTCCCGGAAATCCACCCCCGCCCAGTGGCGAGCGCGGTGCAGACCCTTCGCGCAGCGCGCTGTCGAACTCCTCGCGGCTCAACTTGCCATCGCCATTGCGATCACCGCGACGCACCAGCCGCTCGAACCACGATGCCTGGTCGGATTCGACTTCGTCGCGACTGAGCAGCCCGTCGCCGTCGCGGTCCAGACGGCCGAACAGCTCCGGGTCCACGGCAGGGGCGGCGGGCGGCGATGCAGCTTCCGGCCGCGGTGCAGACTCCGCAGTCCGCGACTGCGCGACCTTCAGTGCCGCGTAGAAGAGCGGACGGTTGAGCTCCTTTTGATCCTGGCGGCCTGCGATGGCCAACAGTCGCTGAAACAGCGCCTGGTGCTCGGCCGGCACCTCGGCGGCCGTCACGACGCCATCCCGGTTGGCGTCGAGCTGGTCGAACTGCGGGACCGGTGCCTGGCCCCACGCCGGGAACACCCCGCTTGCTGCGGCGGCGAGCAGGAATCCAGCAAGCGAGAAAACCAAGCTGCGTCGCATCGTTCATTCTCCAGGTAAAAACTTCCCACCGCTGCTTGATCGCAGCCGCGAGAAGGCTGCTGCAAGCCGCCGCGGCGCTGCAAGTCCTACGTGCAGAGCTGGAGGGCTTGGGAACCTGGCCAACACTGCCATGTCCTTAAACCCCGCGGGGTGATCGAATGTTTCGCGCACCCCCAACAGACACGGCATCCTGCGGCCAAAGAAAAGACCCACGCTTTGCCACAGGCATCGAAATTCCTGCCCTCGGCAACCAGGAACATGTTTTGACGCAACGGCGCCCGTGCGGCGGCATCTTGCCGCGACCTCGATTTGGTGGCCTGCGCCATCGCTCTGCCGGCAAGTGCTTGGTAGCTGCCGTCAGACGTCTACTGAAATTCCCGGCAAAGTGACACCGTTTATGGCGGGTTGCCTAATGACGGGTTGCCGCAAAGTGCGTCCCAATCCCGAGAGGCCGGGCAACACGTCGTTATTGAGCGTTACTAAGAGTTGGTTTGACACGCGTCTGCCACGGTCCTCGATGGTTGCCTGGCACGCCAACGATCTTGCGGCGCTAAAAAATTCCCAGAAAGATCGCGACTCGTCAAGCGTCGAAAACTGTGCTGGCGGTCATGTTCCGGCCGCCATGGGCCAATGGCCAGGTCGCACGTCCCTTGCCCCCAACCAATGGGCGGCTCGTTGAAAAACATATAAAATCGATGGTCATACAGGATTTTTTGATTTCCGGTGTAACCGCGAGGCGACAGTGGCGATGGCTGAGAAAAATTTAAAAAAATATTGTAGGCGATTGGCAAGTGGCCGGCAGGCAGGCTGATGCACCCCACGCCGGCCTCCGCTTCCGCTGTGCCCGTTCCATGTACTCCTAAAAACCGCTTGCGACCATCTGCGTTGCCTTAAGTTGATCGAAAATAATGACTTGGGTTTTTGATGCGTTCCACCACGCGATCGACGAGTTCCGGGATGAACCAACCTCAGAGGCGACTCTTTCTGGGGGGGTTATGGTTCTCAGTATCGTGGACAGTAGCTAAGAGGCTTCGGCACTGTATCGCGGTTTTCCGCAAGTGGGACGGATGTAAATGCCCGTTCCAGGATTTCTGAACGGCACGTATGATACGTTGCTTGGCAAAGTTTAGGGATGTTGCTTGCCAGCATGGCGAAACTGTTGCGGCGTCTTGTGTTGTGGGGGAAATGCCGATACTACCCACAGTCCGCCTCGACCCCCTTTTGCGGCCTGATCCAACTCTCCCGGCTGGGACTGCGCGAAGGAGTTATCCGTGCCCCGCTACTGGCTGTCGCTTCGGCAATCGGTCGTTTTCCTGTTGGTATGGTGGGTCATCCTGGGGCACGCTGCGGGCGCGCTGGCGGTCGTCCCTACTGAACAGCTTCTGCCGAGCACGACGAAAGGGTTCATTGCCGCACCGGACATCGACCTGGTGCGGAGCAAATTCAACGAGACGCAGCTTGGGTCGCTGGTCCACGATCCGGTGATGCAGCCGTTCATCGAGGACCTCAAGCAGCAGATCGGTCAGAAGCTGGAGCAGGCCGGCAAGCGTCTGGCCGTGCGCTGGGACGATCTGGAAGGGGTGTACGGCGGCGAAGTGGCCTTGGCGCTGGTGCAGCCCAACCCGCAAGACAAGAATTCGCACGCCACGGTGCTGGTGGTGGACATCACCGGCAAACGGCCGCAGGCCGATGCGCTGTTGGCGAAGATCGACGCCAACCAGCGGGCTGCCAAAGCGACGCGCACCTCGCAGAAAGAGGCGGGCGTCGAAATCACCGCGTACACGCGCCCCGCGGCCGATGATCCGAAGGTCACGCAGACCGCGTACTACTTCATCGCCGGCGATCAGCTCGTGGCCTGCGACGATCTGACGACGACCCAAGGCATCATCCACCGGCTGGGCGGCAAAACGCAGGACAGCCTGGCTTCTGTCGCGGCGTTTTCCGACATCATGAAGCGGTGTGCGTCCGCCAGCCAGACGACGTACCACATCCGCTGGTTTGTGGAGCCGTTCGGCTATGCCGAGGCGGCCCGGGCGGCGCAGGGAGGCCGCCGCAAACGTGGCACCGACCTGCTCAAGATCCTGCCTGGCCAGGGGTTCAATGCGATCCAGGGGGTCGGTGGGCATCTGTATTTCGCCACCGATCAGACGGAGCTATTGCACCGCACGTATGTGTATGCGCCGCCCGTGGTGCGCAAGGCTGGCGACAAGAGCCGCGACAAGTACAACCTGGCGATGCGGATGCTCGACTTTCCCAACAGCCCAGCCGCCGATGGGCTGGAGGCTCCGCCCTGGGTGCTGCCGGAGGTCGCCAGCTACCTGAGTTTCCACTGGCGGATGAAAGAGGCGTTCCACTACTCGGAAACACTGGTGGACGCCATCATCGGCGACAAAGGGGCGTTCCAGGAGATCTGGCTGAGCCTGAAGACCGATGTCAACGGGCCGCAGATCGACATTTACAGCGGCCTATTGGACCATCTGGGCACGCGGGCGACGATCCTGTCCGATGTGCGCGTACCGGTCGACCTGAAGAGCGAGCGGCTGATGGCTCTGGTGGAGCTGACCAACCCGCAGGCCGTCGCGGCGACGGTGGAAAAAGCGTTCAAGAAAGACCCGGCCGCCAAACGCCGCGTGTTTCGCGACCAGACGATCTGGGAGATCGTGCAGGATGAGGGTCTGGCGGAAGAAACAGAACTGATGATCGAGGGAGCCGGGTTCGTCAGCACCACCGACACGGCCAAGCCGCGGGCCGAGGATGAAGAAGCCCAGCGGCTGCCGAACATGGCGATCACCGTCTTCGCCGGGCACCTGATCGTGGCCACCCACGTGGACTTCGTGCAGGATCTGATCGTGCATGCCCAGCAGCAGAATCTTACCGACACGCTGGCCCGGCGGGCCGACTACCAGCGCGTCCGCGAGGCACTGACGCGGCTGGGCGCCGGGCACGACAGCTTCCGTTTCTTCAGCCGCACCGACCAGTCGTACCGGGCCACCTACGAGCTGGTGCGGCAAGGCAAGCTGCCCCAGTCGGAGACGATGCTGGCGCGCCTGCTCAACGCGCTGTTGGGGCCGGTGGAGGAAGGAACAGTCCGCAAGCAAGAGATCGACGGCTCGAAGCTGCCCGAGTTTGCGCTCGTGCAGAAGTACCTCGGCCCGGCCGGGTTGTTCGTCCAGTCGGAAGAGAACGGCTGGTGGATTGTGGGCTGCCTGCTGAAAAAAGAGCCTTGATGGGCTGCGTGCGCTGCACCCGCCAAGCTGTCGGGAGGCCAGCGTGTTCCCCTGGCTTGCAGTGGACGGGCGGCGCAGGCAGCATGCCAGAGGCTGACACGGAGGAAGAGGCCGGCGCGGCGGAGCTTGGCGATTCGGCCGGCGGGGGCCCAACGCGGCGCGGTCGGCCGAGGGTGCGGAGCGTCGCCATGTCGTCGGATTTCGCGCCGGTCGCCACGCTGGAAGTGCTCCGCCAGCGCGCGGTTTTGCTGGGGCGACTGAGGGGCTTTTTTGAACGCCGTGGGTTTCTGGAGGTCGAAACGCCGCTGCTTGCGCACGAGGTGGTGGTCGACCGGCACCTCGATCCCCTGGCCGTGACGCTGTTTGACGACCCTCGCCGGCCGCAGCACGGTCCGACGCTATGGCTGCAGACCTCGCCGGAACTGGGCATGAAGCGGCTGCTAGCGGCGCATGGCACGCTGCCGTACGCGGCGGCCGCGACCGCGGGGCACGAGAGAGGCGCGTCCGCCGGCGGGTTAACGGCCATCTACCAGATCACCCGCGCCTTTCGGGGCGGCGAAATCGGCCCGCGCCACAACCCGGAGTTCACGATCGTCGAATGGTATCGGGCGGGCGACGATTACCAGTCCGGGATGGACCTGCTGGCCGAGCTAGCCGAGGAGATTCTGGCGGCCGGGCCGCCCCGGCGGCTGAGCTATCGCGAGCTATTCTTGGCCTATGCAGGGGTCGATCCCTACGCCACGCCGACCGCAGAGCTCGCCGAGCGTGCGGGGCTGGCGCCGTCGGAGCCGCGCGACCTGGTGCTGGATTATCTGCTGACGCAATTCGAACCGCAGCTCGGCTTGTCGGCCCCGCTGATCGTGTACGACTATCCGGCCACCCACGCCGCGCTGGCACAGGTTCGCCAGGACGATCCGCCGGTGGCGGAGCGATTCGAGCTGTATTATCGCGGACTGGAGCTGGCCAACGGCTACCATGAGCTGCGCGACGCTCAGGTGCTGCGGCAGCGGATGCAAACGCAGAATGCCCTGCGGCAGGCCGACGGCAAACCTCCGCTGCCCCAGCCCCAGCGCCTGTTGGCGGCCCTGGAGCATGGTTTGCCCCCGTGCGCAGGCTGTGCGCTGGGGTTTGACCGCCTGGTGATGGCCGTGCTGGGCTTGCCGACCCTCGAAATGGCCCTGCCCTTTCCCGTGGCCCGGGCGTGACGGCGGGGCTGGCTCGGGCCGATTTTGGTCGCAAGTCACGGGCTGGCGGAGCGATGCAAGTGCACGTGCTTCCACTGGCCGTCGCGACGCTGCCAGACGCGGGTTTCCTCCATGCGGGTCGTGTGCGGCCGTCCATGTTCGTCCACGGTCTGAGTGAGGCGGACATAGCTGACGACCGCGGCATCGCGGCCCAGGAAGCGCACGTGCGGCTGGCTGATCGTGACCTGGCGGGGAGCTTTCGCGTCCGCGGGCAACGTGAAATAGAAGCGGTGAAACGCCAGACCCACGACGAGCTGGCCACGGGATTCCGGCTCGAAGCAGCTCAGCGACTCATCGCACAAAGAAGCATACGTGCTCCAATCGCCCGCGACGATCGCCTCCAGCAGCTTCTGGCTGAGGTTCAGCAACTCCGCTTCCGCCGCACGGGTCATCGGCACGATCCTCCTCCGCCGCCTGGAGACGGCGGTATTCGCAGAAGGTGTAGTCGCAGGCGTTTTTCCGATCCGCCGCCAGCCGCCGGGCAGCGCACAGCCGCCACTGGCGCGGGTCCCACGGAGGGAAATGGACATCGCCCTCCAGATCGGCCTCCACCCACGTGACCAGCATGCGCTGGACCGCTGGCAGCGCCAGGCGATACACCTCCGCGCCTCCGATTACCAGCGGCTCTGGGTCGCTGCGCAGGGCGAGCGCCACAGCCTCCTCCCAGGTCGCGGCCCGCGCGATGTCGGCAGGCGGGTGGAACTGCGGGTCGCGCGACAGGACGACGAGCCGACGCCCCACCAGCGGCCGCCGCAGCGAGGCAAAGGTCCGCCGACCCAGGATCACGCTGTGTCCCCACGTCGCCGCACGGAAATGCGCCAGATCGGCCGGCAGCCGCCAAGGAAGCTGGCCCGCGCGGCCGATCACCCCGCGGCGGGTCATGGCGACAATCAGCGACAGAGCCATCGCGTCGACCGCAGCAGTTCCCGGATGCCAGGCCACCCCTCCCGGCGGCGGACGATCATCGTAGCCGCTACCGCGTCCTGCGTCAGGGGGCCCCACCGCCGGCGGGCAGGTGGGCAAGGCCCGCCGCATCAGGTCGCCGCCTCACCATCGCGTCCGTAGGTGAGGTAGGCATCCTCGATCCGCAGCCTGCGGACCTGCTGGCCGCGGACGCCGAAAAGGGTATCCAGCAATATCTGGCATTGCCGCGGCACCAGGCGGTAATAATTGTGCTTGCCCTCGCGCCGGCAGGCCAACAGCCCCGCCTCGCGCAATAGCCCCAGATGGTGGCTCACCGCCGGCTGGCTTTGGGCCAGCAAGTCGCACAAGGCGCGCACGTTCAGCTCGCTGCGCTGCATCAAAAAGTAGAGAATCTGCAACCGCGTCTCATCGGCCAGTAGCCGGAACCAGTGGGCAAGCTGCTGGGCGAGGTCCTCGTCCAGGCGGGCGACCGACACCGGCTGGAGGCCATCGGCCATCTCCGCCGACTTGGGAGCCTCCGCGCGGGTGACATCGAACGAAAGTGTGGGCATGATCCGTGCTCCTCCCTCCCCGGTCTTGCAGTGGACCGGCCGGGATCGATGAGCCTGCCTTGGGGGAGGTGGGCCTGGCCGATCCTGCAAGCCAGTGCACATCGTCGACGCGCGCGACGCCTCATGGCTGTCGCGATGCAGCATGCACCGGACCGCACGCCTCGGGAATCACGATCATGCACCTTGCGGGATGAGCCAAAGCCGCGCAACCGGCAAAGCGAACTGCAGAACACAGTTCTCAGGACAAGGAGCCTTGCCGGACGCCTCTTGAGGCATCGGTCCCATTCTACCCGCTTCCCCCAGGCCGGCCTAGGGCGGCTGCTCGTGCGATGGACGCTTGGCTGATTATTCCCCGGGAGATGGCCGGGACGGGCCGATGCGCCGCTCGCGCTGGCCGGCCGAGCCGACCTGGCTTGTGTCGGGCACACGCTTGAAGGGTCGGCGCGCACGTTCCGAGCCCAAGCCAGGCCACGGCCGCC
>Ga0101944_10001923_pt1 | contig 37596 bp, 23 predicted proteins | sample DewCreD2012metaG_FD_75245 | JGI IMG/M metagenome (GOLD analysis project Ga0101944, IMG submission 75245) | Hot spring sediment bacterial and archeal communities from British Columbia, Canada, to study Microbial Dark Matter (Phase II) - Dewar... ... | reverse complement strand
AGCAAAATTAAACTTTATCCATCAGGGCAAAGAGAGAAGGATTTATTTCTTTCTCCTTTGTCTTGAAAAATATTAATTCTATTTTCCTCTAATTAAGTTGCATTTATTTGTTGAATTTAATTATCATTAAAATAATCAACAAGAAAGCCAGTATTGAACGGATAAAAACATCTTTGGATGAAACAGATATGACTTGATATCAGGACTAAATTACAATCCCAAATGATATAATTTAATCAGGTGGTTGAATGACAAAACATGGGGGCTAAGTTTGTTGAAGCCCCCATGCAGTAAAAAGCGGTAAATTACTGAACCGGTGTTTTCTCTACAGAGATCAGTTCAACTTCAAAGATCAGCAATGTGTTGGGGCCAATACTGCCACCGGCGCCGCGTTCGCCATATCCTAACTGTGGAGGGATAAAGAACATGTATTTAGCGCCGGGCGACATCAGTTGAAGTCCTTCTGTCCATCCGGGTATAACCTGATTGAGCGGGAATGAAGCAGGTTGGCCTCTTTTAATTGAGCTGTCGAAAATTGTACCATCAAGCAGTTTACCTTCGTAATGGACGGTTACTTTATCGGTGGCGGCAGGTTTTTCTCCTGTTCCTTCTTTAATTACCTTGTATTGCAGACCTGATGCAGTTGTTTTAACGCCTGCTTCGCTCTTGTTTTTTTCGAGAAATTCCATGGCTTTCTTCATATTTTCGCCACCGGCCTGTTGCTGCAGTTTCATGTAAAAGTCGTTAATAAACTGGTTCGCAAATTCAAGAGTGATTTTCATCTCTTTACTTTCGTAAACATCCTTTAACCCGGCTGCAACAAGGGTTGCATTCACTTCTTTAAAGGTAGGTTTAATATTATTGCCAAATGTAACCCCCAGGCAATAGCTTAATGTGTCGTTACTGCTTTTCAATGCAGCCGGTTGACTTTTGCATGATAAAAAGGTTACAAAAAAGCCGGTCAGGATTAAAAACAAATTTTTACTTTTCATATTGATTATTTTAAATGATTATAAAAGGATATGATTATACGGGTGGTGATGCATTTCAGATGGAATTATCGCCGGTAATGATCAGCAACGACTGGTATTCGAAGCTTTTATATTTCGGGCACAGTTTTTCGATGTCGTAAAATCGTTTTACATCAAGCCGTTTTCTTTTGCTGGTAATGACATCAATGGGCGTATTTCCGTAATTGCCGTTTTTTAATACCACCATGCGTCCATGGATTCCTTTGATTACGAGGTCGAGAGCAAGATTGCCATAGGCGATGGGCACAATGGAGTCGAGCGTGTCGGGTTCGCCGCCGCGCACCATATATCCAAGCTCCTGGCTGATGACGTTCAGTGTTTTTCCGTTATTGTATTTGGGCGCCAGTTCTTTTACTTTTGCCGCTATTTCATCACCTATAGTGAGATATGCGAGGGGAGAGCACATTTCGTCGGTTAAGGTTTCGGGTTTTATCCGGCCTTCGTACGCGGCGCCTTCCGAGACAAGGGCGATGGAGTAGTGGCTGGGATTTTTCAATCGGTCTTCAATCATCAGTTGTGTCAGGTGTTCAATGTTAAATACATGTTCGGGTATCACGCAACGTGTGGCTACGCCGGCAATGGTTGGCAGCATGGCTGTAAACCCTGCATATCGGCCGAATACTTCCATCACCACCAACCGTTCATGCGATCCGGCTGATGTGCGTACCAGGTTTGCCATCTGAATGGTTCGAGTAATACAGGTGCTGAAACCAATGCAGTAATCGGTGCCCGGAACATCATTGTCCATGGTTTTGGGAATTGCAATGACCTTTACGCCTTTCTCATGAAGATGAACGGCATAGCTAAGCGTGTCATCGCCTCCGATTACAATAAGAAAATCTATTTTCAGGTAATCAAGGTTCTTGATGATTTCATCGGTCAGGTCGTTGATATCCTCTTTATATTTTCCGGCGAGATGTGAGGGGACATCAACCTTTTTAACTTTAAGTGGATTATTATGCGAAGTATGCAGAAATGTCCCTCCGGTGCGACCTGCCTTGTTGACAATTTCTTCGGATAGTTCGGTGAAATTATCGGCATTTTCCGGATTTCGGTCGCGGGTCATATTAACCAGTCCGGCCCAACCCTTACGGATACCGGTAACCTTAAACCCTTCCTGCAATGCACGGATAGTGATTGCACGAATAGCAGGATTTAACCCCGGCACATCGCCCCCGCCGGTAAGAATACCAATTGTACCTTTTGTGTTGCCCATGATGATTCTGTTCATTGTTTAATCAAAACAAAAGTAAGTATTTTTTTATTCTGTGAGCTAATTATTTTGTTTTCAAAATTAGTGAACTGTTCCAGGGCACAGTACAGCGGGGTGCAGGGTTTAAATCTCTGCGGTTTGCTGCAAAATGGCTGTTTTCTGATTTATTCATGTACAGTATTGGAATGGTTAATTCTTCTGTAGTATTTCTTTTCTGTCGGGCCCTATGGATACCATAGTCACTTTCACTCCTGTTTCCTGCTCAATAAACCGGATATAGTTTTTCAGTTCGTCCGGCAGATCGCTGTATTTTTCGATATTTGAAAGATCTTGGTTCCATCCTTTCAATGTTTTATAAACCGGGATCAGTGATGACTGATCGAGGGAATAAGGGAATTCCTGAGTTTCTTTACCGTTAATTTTATATGCAGTGCATACATTGAGTGTGTCGAAGCCGGAAAGAACGTCTGCTTTAGTGATGGTCATCTCTGTTACACCATTGAGCATGATGGCATAGCGTAGCGCTACCAGATCGAGCCATCCGCAACGACGTGGCCTGCCGGTTGTTGAACCATATTCGTTGCCCGTTTTGCGCATCTTTTCACCGGTTTCATCCATCAGTTCGGTAGGGAAGGGACCGCCGCCCACGCGTGTGCAATAGGCCTTGAAGATGCCAATCACATTGCCAACATTGTTTGGCGGTACACCGAGTCCGATGCATGCGCCCGCAGTAATAGTGTTCGATGAGGTAACAAAGGGATACGAGCCGAAATCTATGTCGAGCATGGTGCCTTGTGCTCCTTCGGCAAGTACGGTTTTATTGGCGGCAAGGTAACCATTCACCAGGTGTTCGGTATCGGCAATTTTAAATTTTCTCATTCGTTCTATACCTTCCATCCAGCCCTGTTCGAACTCACTGAGATTGTAATTGAATGAATACTGGCTGAGGATCTGTTGGTGTTTCTTGATCAGATAACGATATATTTCATTAAATCCCGGATCAAGGATGTCGCCTACTCGTAGCCCGTTACGCCCTGTCTTATCCATGTAGGCAGGGCCGATCCCTTTTAATGTTGACCCGATTTTTGTATCTCCCTTAGCTGCTTCTGATGCAGCATCGAGGATACGATGTGTAGGCAGGATCAGATGCGCCTTTTTCGATATAATGATTGTGTCAAGATATTGAACGCCAAGCTTATCAAGTTCATTGATCTCTTTGCTGAAAATGATGGGATCTATCACTACGCCATTCCCTATGATATTTATTTTTTCGGGATGAAAAATACCCGATGGAATCATATGCAATACATGCCTTATATTGTTGAATTCCAATGAATGACCTGCATTGGGGCCTCCCTGGAAACGCGCTACAACATCATATCGCGGTGCAATTACATCTACAATTTTCCCTTTCCCTTCATCGCCCCATTGGAGCCCTAATAAAACGTCTAATTTCATTTGTTGTTTTTTGGTTTATATTTGATAATTAAACTCAAGTAATTAATAAACAGAGTGTTGTTGTGAATATGGAATGGGCGGGTCAATTGGGTTCGTATCATTTTCTGGATTTAGCACACGATGTACATTTGCCGTAAAAGTACAACGAATGGTATAAAATATCAAATCTGAACTCTTCTTCCACATGGTTCTGGATATTTTTAACTCTGTTATCGGAGAATTCAGTGATTTTTCCGCATGTCAGGCACACCAGATGGTCGTGTTGTTTACATTCAAATGTTTTTTCGAATTTTGCTGTATGTCTTCCAAACTGATGTTTAATTATCAGTTTGCTTTCCACCAATAGGTTAATAGTGTTGTAGAGTGTAGCTCTGCTGATTTTATGATGATTGTTTTTCATCCTGCTGTAGAGTGAATCAATGTCGAAATGACCGTTTATTGAATAGATTTCGTCAAGGATGGTGAATCGTTCGGATGTTTTACGAAATCTCTTTTTTTCGAGGTATTCGCTCAACACTTTGTGGATGGTATTTGTGAGGTTGTGGCTTTCCATGGATTAAGCAGCGGGCTAATGGGTTTCGTCTTCTTTGATTTCAATCCGGCGTACATGTTCAATGCCGTTGATCTTGCCGATATCAAGGATGAGATTATTCAAGTCCTTGGTGTCATGCACGTACAGGTCAATCTGGCCGGTGAATAAACCATTTTGACTGTTGAAGCTGAAACTCCGGATGCGGACATCCAGTTTATCAGCCAGTTGAGTGGTAATGTCTTTGTAGATATTGTGGTTGTCAATTCCTTCGATTGTCAGGCGAATGGGAAATGACAGGATTCGGTAAGATGTCCATTTTACAGGGATAATCAGGTTTGCGTGTCTTGACATGATCTTTATTGCATTGGGACAATTGGCTTTATGGATAATCACTTTGCCCCTGGGCGCTGAATGTCCGATAACTTCTTCGCCGGGTATTGGCTTGCAGCAGGATGCAATTTTATAAACACTTTGTTGTTGTGTGGTTTGATCATGCGTTATAAGCCGGTCATCGGGATTAATCAGTATCGTTCCATCATCATTTTGCGCCGGAGTGTTTTTTTTGTTCCATGTCAGGGTTTTTGCAATCTGTAATTGCCAGTAACGGATAAATCTGTTGGTTTGTTTACGGGTCAGTTCTTTTTGTAAGCTGCTGGCAGAAATATGGCCGGATGCAATTTTTGTGTATAATTCGTCTCTTGAGTGAACAACAAATGCAGCATATAACCGTTTATACAGATGCTGATCAACTTCAATATTTAAGCTCAAGATGGCATTGTTAAATATTTCTTTGCCTTTTTTAATCTTATGTTTGAGTTCGGCTTTCAGCGCTTTTTTTATGGATGTACGTGCTTTGGCCGTGATAACGAAATCGAGCCATTCATAGGATGTTTTGTTTTTTTCGGCTGTAAGGATTTCTACCTGATCGCCGCTGTTAAGCTTATGGCTCAGGGGTACCAGTTTGTGATTTACTTTTGCCGCTAATGCCTTGTTTCCGATTTCGGAGTGGATTTCAAACGCCAGATCAAGGGCAGTAGCATCGGTGGGCAGTGTTTTAATATGGCCTTTAGGCGTGAAAACCATGATCTCTGATGAATAAAGGTTAAGTTTGAATTCATCGAGAAATTCGAGTGCATCTACGTCAGGCGTTTCGATGAGTTCGCGCACACGGTTGAGCCATTTATCAATTTCTCCTTCTTCGGAAGGATGCTCGCGCCGGTAATCAAGATAGGCCGATAAGCCACGTTCGGCCAGTTTTTGCATCCGTTCTGAACGGATGTGTACCTCTACCCATTTCCCGTTTGGCCCCATAAAGGTTGCATGAAGCGCTTCGTAACCATTCGCCTTCGGCTTGGTCAGAAAATCATGAATCATTTCCGGCTTGGGCATGTATAGGTCGGTGATCAGCGAATAGATTGACCAGCATTGGAATTTTTCAGGAACATCGGGCATGGGTTTAAAAATTATATTAACCCGCAGCAGATCATATGCCTGTTCGAAGGGCATATTTTCGAATTGCATCAGGTACCAGATATTATAAATTGAGATGGGTGCCCGCTGGATGATAGCATGGATATTATGCTCAATGAATTTTTCGCGAAGGCGGGATGAAAAATTTTCAATGTAATATTCGCGTGTTTTTTCTGTTGCTGTGATTTTATTTTGCAGTTCTTCGAATACTTCGGGATAACGGTATTTTAAACTCAGGTTCTCCAGTTCGGTTTTGATGGTATAGAATCCCAGCCGGTGTGCCAGTGGTGCATACAGATAAATGGTTTCACCGGAAAACTTGATCTGTTTGTTTCGCGGCATTGAATCAAGGGTGCGCATGTTGTGCAGGCGGTCGGCTAATTTGATCATGATTACCCGTACATCGTCTACGAGGGTGACCAGCATCTTACGGAAATTCACGGCCTGGACAGATACATTTTCATCAATGGCGCCGGTGATTTTTGTCAACCCGTCTACCAGTGCGGCAATCTTGTCGCCAAACATACTGCGTATGTCGTCGAGTGTATAGCGGCTGTCCTCAACTACATCGTGTAATAATGCGGCAATAACTGATTTAGAGCCCATACCCATTTCTTCTACCGTGATGCGTGCCACCGCGAGGGGATGGATAACAAAGGGCTCTCCCGATTTACGTTTTACTCCTTTATGCGCTTTGCATGCCAGTAAAAAAGCATTTTCTATTTGTGCTATGCTCTCTGGATTGGCCTTATCTTTTAGCAAGAGAAGTAAATCCTGGAATTGCCTTTGTATTTCGGGATCCACTTCAGTTTTTATACCTGTTGTTGTTGCCGATGAGTCCATTTTTTACTGAATGAGCTAATAAAATTAGCTAAAATTCATGTCTTAACATAATCTTATGGCTTAAAAATTCGTGCGATATTCAAAATAACGTCTGTTCAGGGATACACAACTGTTATTTCTCCGCTTTGTGTTGTTTCACGACCATCGGTTGAGGTAACCATAAGGGAATAAATATATACGCCGGTTTCAACCGGTACACCCTTATACCGGCCGTCCCAGCCGGTTTCCGGATCGGTGCTCTGAAACAGTTTATTGCCCCACCGGTTATAAACCACTAACAGGTATTTCTCCGGCTTAAAGCTTAACAATGGTTTGAAAATATCATTTTTACCATCTCCATTGGGAGTGAACCCGTTTGGTGCTTTTATATCCGGCATCACCGAAACACATATCCGGTTTGATTTTGATTCAGACAATGTATCCCTGACGGTAATAAAATAGCAGAATTCATTTTCGATCCGTTTTTCGCCGGTATAACTTCGCAGGGGGCTTACATCATCGGTATACTGTAACGATGATGTGTTTTCTATAATCTTTTTCTGTATGGCTTCATTGACCTGTATAACGGTATACCGCAAATCGGATGAAAAGGGCTTGTATTTAGTCCATGAGAGGTGGTTTGTCAGCGACTCGTTCGAAACATTGAGTATGATGTTATTTACAGGTCCTGAAGTTTTTATTTCAACATTGCAGGTATTGAGCGCCGCCAGTTTATAATAATAAGTAGTTGACGTTGTGTTCAGGTCCGGATCAGAATACTGAATCAGTTTTCCGTTATAATTACTAAATGTATGAATGGCATCAAAATCCCGCGTTATAGATAATGACCGGTAAAGAATATAAGAGGATAGTTCACTGGAGGGGTCAATGGAAAATTCGGTGTTGATATTTGCGCCTTCAACACTTGCCGTACCGATGATGAATGATGGGGTTGCCGGCATGGCGGTATATTTACTGATACGATAGGAGGTTGAACTGGCCGAAGTACCCGATTCGGCTTTGATATAATAGGAGTAGGAGGTATTGGCCTGAATATTCTGGATGACATAACTGGTGGAGGTTGTTGAGCCAATGATTGTCCCGGAGTTGTAATCATAAACTTTATATTGCAGTACGCCTCCCGGCCAGCCGATATAGGGTGTCCACGACAGGATGATATGGTTGTTGCATGAATCGAACTGCAGCATCGTGGCTATACTGTTATGCATCGGTGTTTCATCGCTGGCCACATTGGCTGAGTCGCGCGCTACAAGATAAAAACGGCGCGATACATTAGCTGCAGAGCTAAAGGTGTATGTTGTTTCGGTACGAGGCAGGGTAACGAAGGGAACGCCTCCGTCAATACCTTGTATGATTTCATAAAACTCGTATTGTTTGATGTTTGGGGTAGGGCTGGGTTGCCATGTGATGGTCACCTGGCCGGTGGCCGGATCAACGCTGATGGAGGTAAATACTGCCGCATCGGGTATAGCGCCTGCCGACAGGGTTATGAAAAACAAAACGGTTCTGATAACGGTTGATTTCATTAGTTATATTAACGAAAAGCCAAAGTAATTATTTTTTTTATGCCGGCAAAATCATGTCCCCGCAACTACTTCATAAAAATCTTCGGGGTTCAGATACCTTCGCGCCATTTCTATTAGTGTTTCAGGGGTAATTGTATGTATGGCCTGAAGATACCGGCTGTAATAATTGAACGGAAGTTTTGCTGCCATCAGCATCCGGCAGGTATCGGCTGAAGCAAACGGGCCGTCAAATAATTCAAGCATATTACCGGAAAGATAGCTTACAACGTTATCCAGTTCATTGCTGTCTATGCGTTTGTTTCGCAGGGTATGGATTTCGGAATAGATCTCTTTCAATGCAGCAGATGTGTATTGCGAGCCGGTTTCGGTGCTGATAACCAAGTATCCGGTGTTGGATAAATCTCGCAACTGCGAACTGGCGCCATAGGTGTACCCTTTGTCCTCACGCAGGTTCTTCATCAGCCGTGAACCGAAATAGCCACCCAACACTGTATTTAAAACACTCATGGGGATATAATCCGGATGATGTCTGTTAAACAATAACCGTCCGGTAAAGATTGCATTTTGTACAGCATCTTTCTTGCGGATGAATTGCTTCTGCTGCCGGCCGGGAACAGGCGGCGGAGGGCTAAATGCTGCAGCCATTGTGCTTGTCCATGTTACTTCGCTAAAGTGCCGGTTCAGCAGTCCGGCGATTTCAGGTCCTGCATCACCGGAAACGATGATTGTGCAGTTCGATACCGCACAGTAATTTTTATGAAATTCAAATAGATATTCCGGCTGTATTGCCGCATAATCAGCGGCTGTGGTGATATATCCGTTGGGATGATCATTACCGAACAGAGCCTGCCGGAAGTGGTTATCAGCAATTGTTCTGACTTTCTTCTGCTGGGTAAGAAAGGTTTGAAGTTGTTGATTCCTGATAACTTCCAATTCGTTAACCGGGAATGAGGGTTCGCGGATGATTTCCGATAGTAAAGCAAGTAATGCAGGCAGGTGTTTAGTCATGCACAGCAGCGTAACAAAGCAATGATTTGCCCTGACATCAGCAGTGAGTGTGGCGCCATGGTAATTTAGTATCTCGGCAATCTCAGCCGGCGAATGGTGCAATGTTCCTTCCTGAAGCATCAGATAGGTAAAAGCTCCTGTCAACGGCCATTTGCCTGCCCAGTGGCCAATTGAGAAAACAACCTCTGTGCGCACCAATCCTTCACTTTCACCCTCAATACAGTAAACAGGAATACCATTGCTAAGATTGAATGTTAACGGATTTAACGGTTCAATGCGATCTACCCGGTGCACACGCGGTGGTTGTTTCCGGTTGATACCTGTCATTTTGATTCTATTATTTTTTTATAGTTTAGTACCGAGCAAACAGATGATTGAAATAATTCCTGTGCTGTTGATTTGATCTCACCGGCAGTAACCGAACGATATCTGTCTGCCTCGGTAAACAACATAGCAGCATCGCCCAGCAACTCGTAGAAGGCAAGATTAACGGCATATTCGGTATTATTGGTCAACAGTTGCAACAGTTCGGTTTCATTCTGGTTTATTACTTTTTTCAATTCCCGCTCTTCTGTTCCTTGTGAAACCAGCAGATTTAATTGTTCATTTACTGCTTCCTCGGCGGCAGCAAAGGATATGCCGTCCGGCAGTTGGCCGCTGATCACCAGCAGTCCGTTGTCAATGGTAGCTGTTACAAAGCTGTGGATGTCGTTGAATATCTTTTTTTCTGACACGAGCGACCGGTAGAGCCGTGATGAGTTGCCGCGGGTAAGCATATCAGAAATCAGATTGGCGCTGTAAAATGCCTTGTTTTTACGCTTACTCATTTTATAAGCGATATAGATTGAATTTGCAGGTACAGGCCGTTCTACGGTTAGTTCACGTCTTTTGTTTTGTAATGGTTCCGGTGGAATGTTACGCAATGCAATTTCTCTGGACGGAACAGACGAAAACCATTCACCGGCTTTACTTGTCAGGGTTTGAACATCGGCGTTTCCGCTCAACACTACGATGGCATTATTTGGGGCATAATAGCGAAAAAAGAATGACCGTACATCATCAAGTGTTGCTGTCTCGATATGCGACAATTCCTTGCCGATTACGGGCCAGCGGTACGGATGAACAGTATAACACAGGGACATCAGTAACATGAATGCATCACCATAGGGTTGGTTGAGATAACGCTGTTTATATTCTTCGCAAACTACTTTGCGTTGTACATCAAGTCGCTCTTCAGAGAATATGAGCTGCAGCATACGGTCTGACTCCAGCCATAATGCCGTGTCGAGATTCGCCGCCGGGACAGTGATGTAGTAATTGGTAAAATCATAAGTGGTGAAAGCATTGTTTGAAGCGCCGGCTTTTTCTGCCTCAATATCATAGTGGGGAATATTCACCGAGCCGCCGAACATCAGGTGTTCAAACAGGTGTGCAAAACCGGTGCGTGCGGGATCCTCGTCGCGCGAGCCAATATCATACAACGTGTTTACCGTGATGTACGGCGTTTGACGGTTTTCAGCCGCAATCACCCGGAGCCCGTTGGGTAAGATAAGTTTTACCGGTTTATTCATCAGGTGGTTGCTCTGTTTTCTTTTTATTATTTTTGCGCACGTAAAAGTATACAATTATGTTTTTAATTAAACTGCTTACCGAAATTAAACTTCCGAAAAATCATAGTATTACCCTTCAGCAGTTGATTATTACAATATCACTGGTGGCGGGTGGTTATCTGCTTGGTCTGCTGATCGAAAAAATTGTACTGATCCGCTTGCGCCGTTTTTCCGAGAAAACAAAATGGAAGGGCGACGATATAGTTGTTCACGCCTTGCACCACATGATTATTCCCTGGTTTATCCTTGCCGGTTTGTCTTTTGCAATCTCATACCTTCCGTTTGATCCGGCAATTGAGAAAGCGCTTCAAACTATTCTGAAGGTGATTACTATCATTTTACTTACTATTATAACTTCACGTATTAGTGTGGGTTTTGTAAGAAATTTTAGCCGGAATATTGACGGCCGGTTACATTCATCTTCAATATTGACCAATATCACGCGTATTCTTATTTTTTTGCTGGGCGCTCTTTTTTGCCTTCAAATACTCGGCGTTTCCATAACCCCTTTGCTTACTGCTTTGGGTGTAGGTGGTCTGGCGGTTGCTTTAGCTTTACAAGATACCTTGTCGAATCTGTTCTCAGGGCTGCAGATCCTGGTGTCGAAGCAACTGCATATCGGTGATTATATTAAACTTGAATCAGGAGAGGAGGGATATATTACAGACATTACATGGAGAAACACCTCTATCCGGGCGCTAACCAACAATATGTATATTGTCCCGAATTCCAAACTGGCCAATTCCAATATTGTGAATTATTATTTGCCTCAGCAGGAGCTGGCGCTCATTATCCCTGTTGGCGTTGCTTATGGCAGTGATCTTGAGAAGGTAGAGCGTGTGACCGTTGAAACCGCTATGGACGTATTGCAGCAGTCACGCTGTGGCGTATCCGGTTATCAGCCCAATGTACGGTTCTCCGGCTTTGGCGAATATGCCGTGAATTTTAACCTGATTGTTCGGGCAAGAGAATTTAACGACCAGTTCATGCTCCGTCACGAGATCATCAAGGCCATACACAAGCGCTTTCAGAACGAAGGTATTAGTATACCTTATCCCGTGCAGGTGGTGAAGATTGAGGAGAAAAAGTAATACCGGTACTTTTGCTGTTTTGTTTATCTGCAGCATGGTAATCCACGATAGGTAAATGGTAAATATATCGTATGTAAAATAATATAAACCAATATTTTATAGTTGAATATTAGGTTGTGTTGTTATATAACTATGTTGCACCTTTTTTTTTGTTTATAAAAAGTGAATTAATGTATTCTCAACCCATAATTTAATCTTGTACTTTTAACGGCACAAAAAACAGAAACCATGAACAGAGATAACACAATTTTTGAGCTGATAAAGAATGAAAGACATCGTCAGATGAGCGGTATTGAACTAATTGCATCCGAGAACTTTGTGAGTGAACAGGTACTTGAAGCAATGGGTTCGGTATTAACCAATAAATATGCCGAAGGTCTGCCCGGTAAGCGTTATTATGGCGGATGCAGAGTAGTAGATGAAGTAGAGAACCTTGCTATCGAACGGCTTAAAAAATTGTTTAACGCTGCATGGGTAAATGTCCAACCGCACTCAGGCGCACAGGCCAATTCGGCTGTGATGCTTGCTTTTCTTAATCCGGGCGATACATTTATGGGGCTTGATCTTAGTCATGGCGGACATCTTTCGCACGGCTCGCCGGTAAATTCATCGGGTATCCTTTACAGGCCGGTGGCTTATGGCCTTAACCCGGATACCGGCCGTGTTGACTATGATATGATGGAGAAAACAGCGTTGAAGGAAAAGCCGCGGCTGATCATAGCCGGTGCATCGGCCTATTCCCGCGACTGGGATTATGCGCGCATGCGCGCCATTGCCGATAAGGTTGGCGCTCTGCTGATGGCTGATATCGCACATCCCGCCGGACTTATCGCGAAAGGACTGCTCAATCATCCTTTTCCGCATTGCCATATTGTTACATCTACAACACATAAAACATTACGCGGACCGCGCGGTGGCATTATCATGATGGGCACTGACGCTAAAGATCCATGGGGACGGAAAACACCAAAGGGCGAAGATAAGATGATGTCGCAATTGCTTGATACTGCCGTCTTCCCGGGTACACAGGGCGGGCCGCTTGAGCATGTTATTGCTTCAAAAGCCGTTGCCTTTGGCGAAGCGCTTACCGACTCCTACCGCGACTATATCATTCAGGTGCAGAAAAACGCTGCTGTTATGGCCAAATGTTTTGTAGATAAAGGATATAAAGTTGTTTCCGGTGGTACCGATAATCATTCCATGCTTATTGACCTGCGTACCAAGGTGCCTGCTGTTACCGGTAAACAGGCCGAGAATGTTCTGGTGGAAGCAGATATAACACTCAATAAAAATATGGTGCCTTTCGATGACCGTTCGCCTTTCCAGACATCCGGATTCAGGATTGGAACACCTGCTATCACTACACGCGGCGCCAAAGAGGACATGATTGCTATTATTGTTGAGCTTATTGATGATGTTTTGATGCATATTGACGACTTAAGCACTATTAGCAGGGTGCGCAAAAAGGTAAACGAAATGATGAAGGATTATCCGCTGTTTGCTTATTGATTTTTGCTGTACCTCAAATGCACTGGTATCTTGTCCTGGCAGTTATTGGTGCCGGCATAGTATCCGGTTTTATGAATACACTCGCCGGCAGCGGTTCGCTTATTACCCTTCCACTGCTTATGATGTGCGGGTTGCCTGCCAATATTGCCAATGGTACTAACCGTATTGCTATTTTGCTTCAGAACCTTGTTGGTGTTACTGTATTTAGCAAACAAAAAATCATTAATTATAAAACGGACATTTGGCTGGCAGTACCTGTTGTTGCAGGTTCATTGTTAGGCGCAGGACTGGCTGTTCGCTTAAACAATAATGTCATTGAAAAGGCAATTGGTGGTGTAATGGTGCTGATGTTTTTTCTGATTCTGCTGAAACCGGAGGTATGGATTAAAGGCAGATCAGAAAAGGTCAAAGGCGTACCCACAGTATTACAATATAGTATTCTGTTTTTAGTTGGTATTTACGGTGGTTTTATTCAGGCCGGAGTAGGTTTATTTATGCTGGCAGCCCTGGTGTTGGCTTCGGGTTATGACTTAGTGAAAGCAAATGCACTAAAATTATTATTTGTTCTTCTCTATACACCATTCGCTCTGGTAATTTTTATGATAGATGGCCAGATTAACTATAGTTGGGGTTTATTTCTTTCTGCTGGTAATATGGTTGGTGCTTACATCGCCTCAAAGATGGCGCTGGAAAGAGGTGCAGGTTTTATCCGGATTGTATTACTTGTCGTGATAATGATTGCAGCACTGGATTTGACAGGGGTGTTGAAGTGGGTGATTGGAATGATTAGAGCACAGGTTCTGTTCGCGGTGTAACGGTACGGCCGATTTTTGGTGCGCCCCTTTCGGCAATGCTTTTTTTGCTTTTTTGCTCAATTCAGCCGGATTTTTTTCCACGGATCTCACGGATTGAACATGGATGTTTAGTTCTTATCTGTTATAATCAGTGTAATCAGTGGGATACTTTTTTTCCCACGGATAACATGGATGGATGCCAAATTGATTTGATGCGAATCTCTGCATTGCTGCACCACCAGCTTACCCACAGCCATTACGCAATACCCAAAATCTACCTCAGTTTAAAATGATAGGTTATTGTTCCTTCAACTTCTGCTGCAGCGTCGGCTTTGCGGTCGAATATGGAAGCCCGTGCGGCTTTCTCCGCTACACCCAGCAGGTAGTCGTCAGTTGTTGTTGATCCTTTATATCCGGGTGCTGCATGGGTTACTTTTCCGTCTTTGTTTACAATAATTTTCACAACGACGATACCTGATTTTTGTTGCTGATTGTCGGGTACTACAAGGTTCAGTGGTTTGCGGCCGGAGAGCGAAAACGATACTCCGTTGCCTGTTCCGCCTCCCGGTCCATAATTTTTTGAGTTCGGATCACCATCCGGATCTCCCTGATTGCCTTGTCCCTGGGTTATTCCTTCGCTGCCATCACCGTTGCCCGGTCCGCCCGGATTGCCCGGAAATAATGCTTTTGAGTTGATTGTGCGTTCACGAACGGTGGGGCTTTCGGTTTTTTTCTCCTGTACGGATTCGCTCACGGCGGTGTTTTTTTTCGCAGTCACAATCTTTGGCTTTTCTGCGACGCTTTCGGTCTTTTTTTTTTGAATTACCGGAGCATCCTCTATATCCTGTGTCAGATATGCTTCTTTATCTGTTGATTCGGATGCCGGCGGGACATCTGATGCTTGCGCCGAGCCAAGGTTATTATCCATCATGCCCGGATCAACTTCTCCCAGACCGCCAGCATCAGTTCCGAAGTTTACCAGCAGCCCTTCTTCGGGTGGTGGCGGCCAGGGCGCTGTGTAGCCAAAAAATAAAGCCAGTAGTAACAATCCTACATGGTAAGCAATGGTAGTGGCTATACCCCGGGCCTTATCTTTATGTGCATTTATTGTGCTCATTCGGGCTGTGTGGCTAAGATCAGTTTGTAATTATTGTTTTTGGCAATGGTCATTACTTTAACCACTTCATCAATAGGAACCGACTTCTCGGCATGCAGGGAGATACAGGGTTCCGGCGTGTTGCGCAGTTTGACTTTCAGGATATTCTCAAGTTCGGAATACGGAATGGGCGTTGTCTCAACAAAATATTCGAGACGGCTGTTGATTGAAACACTGATGCTGGGTGTGGCTTCTGCTTGTATATTGCTGCGCGGAAGCAACAGCTTGATGGCATTGGGCGCAACAAGTGTTGAGGTGAGCATGAAGAAAATCAGCAGCAGAAAGATCATGTCCGTCATGGATGCCTGCTGATATTCGGCGCTTATTCGGTTTCGTTTACGGATAGCCATGGGCGATTATTTTACCGGCTCGTTTAATAAATCCATAAATTCGGTGGTGTGTATTTCGAGGTTGAACAACACTTCATCTACTTTTACCACCAGATAGTTATAAAAGAAGTAGGCCGGTATTCCAACCATCAGACCGGCTACCGTTGTTACCAGCGCCTCGTATATGCCGGCTGAGAGCAGGCCTACATTCAGGTTGCTGCCAGCCGATGCCATGGTGTAAAAAGCGCGGACCATACCGGTTACTGTACCGAAAAAGCCGAGCATTGGTGCAGCGCCGGCAACAGAAGCCAGCAGCGGTATGCCTTTCTCAAGTTTTGCAATTTCCATGTTTCCCACATTCTCAATGGCTGTATGTACATCATTCAGCGGCCGGCCTAATCGTTGAAGCCCTTTGAGAATCATACGCGCAGTAGGACTGTCGGTAGAATGGCACAAAGCTACGGCGGCTTCAATTTTATCGTCGAGGATATATTCCTTAATCCGGTTCATGAAATTTTTGTCCAGACGCGCTGCCCTGCGTAAGGCAAAATATCGGTCAATAAAAATATACACCGAAATAATGGAAAGTAATGCAATAGGAATCATCACCCATCCGCCTTTCAGCGCCAACTCCCAAAACGAGAGGTGGGCTTGCGCCGGAACAGGTGCTGTTGTTGATTGAAGTAGGATAAATGCTGTCATACCGGTCAGTTTTTAGTTTTTATAGTTCGATATTGTGCTAAGATAGGTTGATTTTATCATTTTCAGCAGGTTTACTTTTTAACAAGTTTTCAAAGCAATTATTCAATGACTATGCCGGTGTTCTTTTGGATCTGCCGGTCATCCAGTTCCAGTATTGTTTTAACACCTGTTTGAACGAATCAAATTCTTCCCGGTAAAAAATACCTACGCCCTGTTTATACCGCGAATCTTCGTACAGCAGTTTGTCGTTTGACCGGTTAAAGGCCTGAACCCGCAGCTTACCGCTCCGGTTCAGTTTTACATCAACCTTAAAGTCACCTACGATATTTTCTGACGATGTTTGTTCTGTTGTGCCGTATTGGCCGCCCATGTCAAGGTTTCCGGCAATACTTACACGGTTGTTGAACATTTGTGTGGATAATGCTACCTCGTATTCGTCAGACATCATCTGGTCGCCGGGCCTGTAATTCACTCCCAGATCAACATTGCCGCTCCACTTCGAAAGCCAGTTGCTTAATTGATTCGAAAGCAGTTCGCTAGTGGTGACGCCTACACCCGTATAGCCCATTCCGGACGAGGAGCCGGCTTGTGCGCCTACCAGATCGGGGTCGGGATAGAAACTATTCAGCACTAAAAGTGATAAAAACTGCACGCTTCGCTTATCTTCATTTACTATCAGTGAAGCCACCTGGTTTTGTGTCTCGGGCTCAACAGTGGGTAATACAATGGCATATTCAATTTCAGGGGCAAGCAGTTTTCCTTTCAGATGAATCCGGCACTCAACAGGGACTCGTCGTTTGTAAGTGGCCGAGGTATCATTAAATAAACTGGCTAATGATGTTTTAAGTTTATAAACAGCATCCATATCAATGTCTGCATCAACCGGATCGCCGTTCCAGTTAATTACACTTCCGGACTGGATATCGAATTTTTTATTAATCAGGTTCTGCAGTGTGAATAGGTAGTCGCCCTCTGTAAATGAATATTTTCCGAACATTTCAAATTTTCCTTTGTCATTGATATTTAGCTTCAGGTTACCGTTCCCGCGTCCTTTTATCAGGTCGCCCATTTTTGAATCGAAGACAATTTGTACCTCCATAGCCGGCGTGAGCTCCAGATCGAAATCGAGAATAAGTCCTGCTATTGATGCATCGAGCGTATCGCGAAGGATAATTTTTTCATCGTCATCGTCCTTCGGTTTTGCTGTGCTGCTGTAAAAGGTGATGAAATTATTTTTCTGTACGCTTTCTGCCGATTTCATCGGGATATAGAAGCGTGAGCCATCCTCTGTTTTTGCCGAAACACTGATCATCACTTTGCCCGGCTCGCCCGAAATTTTTACTAGTCCCGAACCCATCGCTTTACCGTAATAATAATCGTTATCTGCCGGTTGTGTGTTGAGCATCATAAATTTTTTTGAATCAATGCTCAAATTAAATTGCCATTGTTTGAACCGTTGTGTAATCACTTCTCCGTTTACTGTTGCCTTGTTCCCATCTTCATCAAAAAGTGTAATATTGTCAAGCAGTAATTGATTGTCCTTTATTTCTATCGAATTGGTAAAGCTATATCGTGTTTTAAGATAGTCAATGCTGAATGCGCCTTTCTGAATCACCAGATTTCCATTTAGCACCGGATCTCTGCCTGTTCCTTTTAATGTGGCAAAACCACTGGCCATGCCGCGAATATCCTTCATGAATTTGAGATACGGATTCAAAATATTCAGCCGGAGTTTATCAAGATGTATTTCAGCATCAAGTATTTTATTTTCAGGATAATATTTTCCGCCGATATCCAATGTAACAATGTTTCCGCGTTTCGACCGGCAGTTAAGGTTGATGCATTTGTCGTTACTCTGCCATTGTGTTGACAGGAAAGTGTTACCCAGTGTTTCATCATTGAACCGGAGTGTGTCAATCATAAAATCAGATACAAACTGGGGTTCATGATAATAATCGGTGAGTTCAACCCGTCCCTGTGTTTTGCCGGAGATCATCATCCCTTTGTCTTTCAGCAGCAGGTTGAATTTTTCCAGTGTGATGTCTTTCAGGTTGATCACCAGTTTGTCTGATTTGTTTTCCGATATTTTTCCGGTCACTACCACCCGCTCATTCCCTTTCTCCAGTATTACATGATTAAATGTGATGGCTGTTGTATCAATAGAGATGCTGTTACGGTGTAAAATCCATAAACTGTCCTGATAAAATATGGCCGAGGGCATACAGTTGATAAAGATGAAGGGTTGTTTTTTCGGATAGTTGCTTCGCAGGAATGCAGTAGCATTGATGCTTCCAAGTGTATTTGAGTAGGGGTTCCGGTTGTTCCAAAGCAGTGCAAAACGGATACTGTCGGCCTGGACGGTTCCGGTTGTGCTGAACGATTCGAGCAAAATCTGCCGCGAAAGGTATACACTGTCGGCGCTGAGTGAATAGTCCAGTTCAGAGGTATCGGCCTGAACATCTAGATTCATATTGATAAACCTGTTCGAACCCCATGATGCATTTGAGATTGAAACATGAAAATCCATGGTTTGCGACTCCGGCTGATAATGAGCCCGGATGATACTGTTTTTAGAAATATCTACATTTGGCGCAAAAAACTGCATTACGGGTTTCATATTCCGGGTGCGAATGATGCAATCGAAGGCATTCATTGTGTCAAGGGCAGGCACAGAATCGAACCACGAGGGGATGTATTTTGACATCATGTGACGCAGACCAGAGGCCAGGGATGGATAATGTGTGTGTCCGGTTATTGTGCCATCGGCATAGTCGCTGCGAAGCATAATTTGGTCAATATCGTCGCGCGTATTCATTAGCAGTTCAAGGTTATTTATTTCAAGACGGCGATCTTTTTTTGTGAAGCAGGCATCGGTAATTTTAACCGATCCATTCATATTTACAGTATCTATGCTGAAGACATTGCATTCGGCCAGACATTGGAACGAGGCCATAGTATCCCGCTTGCTGAAATGCAGGGGGAATAGATTTGCTTTTTCAACGACGGCCGTAAAGTCAAACTCAGGGATGCGGTTTGAAAAGTCAAAACGTCCCTTAAAATTCATCGTAAGATTTGAATCACGGATAGCAAATTCGCCATTGTATTTACGTGGACCAATTGTTCCGTTCAGCCAGATTCCCGAATAGTCGTATGTATTGAAATGGATTTTATTTACCATACCGTTTAATGCCACAGTCCAGTCATTTTTACTCCATTGTCCCTTCACATCAATATCGGCGTTAAGATGATTGAAGTTTTCTTTAGCATTGATAATGGTTCCTGTCTGCAGGTTGCGTGTGATGATGCGGCCATTGATTGTAACCAATCCGCTGGTGTCGGGTTTAAGGCAAATGTCCGAAAGTACCTCGCCCTGGTCGCAGGATAACTTGCCGAAAGCCACAAAGTCGTTAATAAAACCGGTAAAATTGCCGGTAAAACGGATCATGCCCATACGGTCAATCTGCGCAGGAATGTCAATCGGTTTTGAAGAAAAGAAAGACGGGTTGAATTGCCGGATATCATCTGCCGTGGTGATAAATTCATGAATATTGTGAAAGATAAAGGTGCGCTTAAGGTTCGGCAGCCCGGTGAGCCGGAGGTCCGAGAGCAGTTCGGTGTTTTCTGCCGCGCGAATATTCAGCTTGCTTATTTTAAGATCGGCGATGGTGCCGGATGCCAGTCCGGAACATTTGATTTGTTGTGTGTAACCGTGGAAACGGGGTGCAAAAAAAGCCAGATCGCCGGTGTGAAGGCGTGATTTATCGAGTACAAGCATCAATTTTACGCGATGGATAAATCGGCCTTGCGACCAATCCTGGTAGTTTCGATGTGAAAAGCGCAACACCGAGATATTCATTTTCGACAGGGGTGTGCCGGCATAAAGGTCGTTAAATTTCATCTCTTTGCGGTCAATGGTAACATGCGAAGCAAAATCGCTGAGTGTAAAGCCGGAGCGTTCAATAGCCGACAGGTAGCGGATATCGAAGGTTAGTTTGCCTTTCCGGTTTTTAACGAATTTGTTTATTACAGCATTAATCTTTTGAACGCTCATACGGTCGAAATTCATGCCGTACTCAACATTCCGTGGTTTTGCCCGTGAATAGGAGAAACGTCCATCGTTTAGCGCGATGCGGCGGATACGAAACATCCACGATGGCTTGGTTGATGTTGGGTCTCCTTCTAATAAATCAACGATGTACTGGAAGTTGATGATATTGGCTGTATCAACCCACAGACGGAAATCGAGCCGGTCGAGGTTAATACTGCTAATACGGATAGCCCGGTTTTTTACTGAAATGGTATGGATTACGGCATCGAGCCGTCCGATATAAATCATGGTGTCGCCATTCTGCGCACCGATAACCACATCGTTAAGCACAATATGATTGAAGAAGTTATATTCAACAGACCGTATGGTAACCGGCGCATTCAGCGTCTTTTGGATATTTTGGGTGAGCATGGAAACCAGACGGGACTGCACCGAATAAATGTGCAGGAGCGAATAACCGGCAACCGGAATCAGGATGATGATTGCCGCCGCGATGAGTCCCCCGGTTTTCAGTAATTTTTTAATAGTTTTACGGTTTATGGTGCAGCACCTGGTTTTTAAAATATTGCAAAAGTAGCGATTATTTCAATGAGTATTACGCTTTTAGGCATTGAATCGTCTTGTGACGACACTTCAGCGGCAATTATTCGCGATGGTGTTTTGCTCTCTACAGTAATTGCAGGGCAGGATGTTCACAGGCAATACGGGGGCGTGGTTCCAGAACTGGCATCACGCGCTCACCAGCAAAATATTGTTCCGGTGGTGAAGGTTGCCATGGATCAGGCAGGCGTGAAAAGCGCCGAGATCAGCGCGGTGGCTTTTACGCGTGGGCCGGGACTGCTCGGATCATTGCTCGTGGGTACATCATTTGCCAAGGGATTTGCATTGGCAACAAGCATCCCGCTGGTTGAAGTGCATCATCTCAAGGCGCATATTCTTGCCCATTTTATTCGTCAGGAGGGTGTTGAAATGACTTATCCGCAATTTCCCTTTTTATGTCTGGTGGTCTCGGGCGGGCATACTCAACTGGTGGTTGTACGCGATTATCTTGATATGCAGATCATCGGACAAACCATTGACGATGCAGCCGGCGAGGCATTCGATAAATGTGCAAAAGTATTGGGTTTGCCTTATCCGGGCGGCCCGGTAATTGACAAACTGGCAAAAACGGGCGATGCCCATGCTTTCAGCTTCAGCAAGCCGCAGATTCCCGGTCTTGATTTTAGTTTCAGCGGGCTGAAAACATCTTTTCTCTATTTATTGCGCGACAGGATGGCTGTTGACAACAGGTTTAAGGAGGAGCGGTTAGCTGATCTGGCGGCTTCGCTGCAAAATACAATTATTGAGATTCTGATTGAAAAAACGGTAAATGCTGCAAAGCAAACCGGAATCAGCCAAATAGCCATTGCCGGAGGGGTTGCAGCCAACTCGGGATTGCGCGAAGCATTAACAGCCGAGGCCAGGCAACGGAACTGGACATTGCATCTGCCGCAAATTCGGTTTACTACCGATAATGCAGCCATGATCGCTATTGCTGGCTATTATCTGTTTCAGGCAGGGATTTTTTCATCACACGATATTGAACCGATGGCACGGATGGAGTTCTGACAGAGCTTGAACAGATGATAAAACTTTTTATGATTTATTATCCTTAATTATTTTCAATTTCAGTCAGGTGCTTTTTGGTAATGTACCGTACCGGATACCAGCATGCAATAAAACCAATTATCAGAACAACCAATAAAATAAAGGTAATATCTCCCGGCTGCATATCTACCGGATAAGCGTTCACGATAAATGCGCTTTGTCCCTGAAGTTTTAGTAAACCGAAGGTTATCTGCACCCAGCAGATAAAAACACCCAGAATAAGTCCAATCAATGCCCCTACACAGGAAATCATCCAGCCCTCAAATAGAAAAATATTGCGGATAAGAGAGGGTGTGGCGCCGAGAGAGCGCAGGATGTACATATCTTTCTTTTTATCAATGATGAGCATTGTGAGCGATCCGATAATATTGAATGAAGCAACAATTAGAATAAAAGATAAAATAAAAAAGATGGCGTATTTTTCCGACTTCATTACTTTGTAGAAAAATTCTTTTTGCTGGTACCGGTTTTTTACAACGAATGACGCGCCCATCAGTTCCTGCACCTGACGTTGTATTTTTTTTAGATTAGATCCTTCTTCGATTTGCAATTCAATGGCATTGATCTGTTGGGTGTAATCAAATAATGTCCGGGCAAAATCAATCGGGACCAGAATATATTTTACATCAATATCTTTTTCGATTGAAAAAATACCGGATGGAAAAATATACTGGCGGGTAAACGCCTCCTCGGGATTAAAGGAAATCTGTTCCATTTTTTTTGGAACATAGATAAATATCGGGTGTACAAAACTTAGTCCAACCGAAAGAAAGTAGGCCACACCCTGTCCGATTACCGCATAGGGTTCATTTTTTGAGCGCAGGATAAAATCTCCGTCCACCATCATGCTGTCAATGCCGGTCATTACTGCATAATCATCACTGACTCCTTTTACGGTTGCAATATATTGTTTGTCTTCAAAACTGAGCAGGGCGTTATCTTCAATTACTTCGGTGTAATGTACGATGCCGGGTAGCATTTTGATATGGTGGCTGACAGCGCTGTCGGGCACGAATGTTTTTCCTTCAACTGCAGTGATGCGCAAATCAGGATCAAATGAGTTGAATAGTGAAGTAATGAGTGATTCAAATCCATTGAATACCGAAAGGATAACAATCAGCGCAAGGGTGCCTACAGCCACGCCGGCAACCGATATAGCGGAGATGATATTAATGGCATTATGCGATTTTTTAGCCAGCAGATATCTCCGGGCGATATAGAGCGGGGTGTTCATAGATGACAGAGTTCAGCTGTGCAACAGTTTTTCGATCCGGTCAAGATAATCCAGCGAGTCATCAATAAAAAAATTAATCTCCGGCACTTCTTTTACCTGGTTGCGGATACGGCATCCCAGATGATAACGGATATTTTTAGCCATGAGGTTGATCGTCTTGAGAATATCAGCGGCTTGGCTGGATGGAAAAATACTGAGATAAACACGCGCTTGTCCCATATCGGGCGTCACACGTACTACCGTAATGGTTACCAGTATACCGTGCGGTATGCCGATGTCTTCTTTCGAAAAAATATCTACCAGTTCTTTCTGATAGAGACGCGCCATTTTATTTTGCCGGGTGCTGAACATTTGTTGATATTGATTTACCGATTATATGAGTGAGGTCAATGCTGAGAATTTAATGGCAAACAAAGATACGGATTTATTTATTATTTTCACGCCGCAAATCAGATGTATGGAAACAGTATTAAGCGGGATTCGTCCAACCGGTCATCTTCACCTGGGAAATTATTTTGGCGCAGTGCGCAATTTTGTGCGTATGCAGCATGAAAACAATTGTTTTTTTTTCGTTGCCGATTATCATTCGTTAACCACTCATCCGAAACCGGAACACTATCAGCAGAGCGTTAAAACTGTGCTGGCCGAGTATCTGGCCTGCGGGCTCGATCCTGAGAAAGCAACGCTTTATGTGCAAAGCGATGTTCCTGAAGTGGCCGAATTTTATCTCTTGCTCAATATGAATGCCTATGTTGGCGAACTTGAACGTACCACCACGTTTAAAGAAAAAGTACGTCAGCAACCCGAAAATGTGAATGCCGGATTATTGACTTATGCTGTATTGATGGCTGCCGATATTCTTATTCATAAGGCCGATAAAGTGCCGGTTGGCAAAGATCAGGAACAACATCTGGAGATGACACGCAAATTTGCACGCCGGTTTAATACCATGTACAATACCGATTTTTTTGTTGAACCCGCAGCGTATAATTTTGGCAATGCACTGATTAAAATTCCCGGACTCGATGGTACAGGTAAGATGGGAAAATCCGACGGGAATGGCATTTATCTGATTGATGAGCCGGCCGAGATCCGTAAAAAAGTGATGCGCGCGGTTAGTGACGCAGGCCCTGCCAAGATCAACGACACAATGAGTGAACCCGTACAAAACCTGTTTACTATGCTTGAAGTTGTGTCAGAGCCCGCCACTGTTGAGCATTTTAAGCAACAATTCAATAATTGTTCTATTCGTTATGGTGACCTCAAAAAACAGTTAGCCGAAGATATTATTAAAGTTACCAGCCCTATCCGCGAAAAAATACTTGCTATTCTTGCTGATGAAAAATATCTCCATCAGGTTGTGACACTGGGCGCTGAAAAGGCCAGAGCCAGCGCATCCAAAACTGTGCGTGAGGTACGTGAAATCATTGGTATCAGACCAATCTGATTCTCTTGTACTGAAATAACAGATTCATAGGTGTTTATCATAACTCCTCCTTGTATTGTCTCATGATGAGACAGAATAGTTGCAACATTTGTTACATAAATGAGACATTAGAGCAAAAAGATAGATGCTTTATTTCAAGGGTTTTTAGTGTTTTTTGTGTAATTTTGGTAGAAGTATATTTTTAAATGTTTGATAAAAGTAATGAACTCGTTAAATTACTTTAAGTCAGTTAATTATTTATGTTATGATCCGGAAAACATTAATTAAATCATTTAAATTAGTAATGGAAAATTACTTAACTGCTTAATTTTCATTAAAAAATGTGTATTGTTTCGATTATTTTCGTAAATTTGTAATCTTTTTGTAAAAATAAGTTATTAACATCATGAAAATAACTTTACAGCTTATAATACTGATACTTGCGTTAAATTTATCAACAGCGCAAGAGCCGGCCTCCAAACTGGTTATTAATGAAGTTACAACAACAGCATGCAAGGCAGGTAAATTGAATGGTTCTATAACCGTTAATATTTCAGGCGGTATGGCGCCTTACCGGATGATTCTTAGTAATGGAAAAAAAATAACTTCATCAACAACTGAATTATCGGTTAAAGGATTGCCGGAAGGTAAGTACTGGCTAGTGATTGAAGATAATTCATCACAGTCGCAGTTTAAGTCATCTATAGTGATAAAAAGTATTAACCCTGAATAGAAAACGCTATGAAAAGAATTGTACTATGGCTGTTACCCCTCTTGCTTGCAACAGGCAACAGCATTTATGCACAGTTCCGCATTGATTCGGTGAAAGTAACGAATATCACCTGTAATCCCCTGAATGATGGTACTATAACTGTTTATGTAGCCGGCGGCACTACGCCTTACATTTATACGCTTAGCGATGGGAAAAAAGATACGGTACCCGACCCGTTTTATACGTTTTCGGGGTTAACCAACGGACTCTACTGGGTGGTTGTTGAGGATTGGACGCTTGACGGCGATTTTCAGGGTGGGCTCAACGTCACACGTCCTGGTGTGTTGGCTATTGGAACGATCTCAATAAGCCATGTCTCTTGCAATGGTGCTAATGATGGTAAAATCAGCGATGCCGCATCAGGTGGCACGTCTCCTTTTACCTATGTACTGAAAGATAACGGATCAACAATTTCTACCATTGTATCGGCAACCAGCGCTACCTTCACTGGACTTGCGCCGGGGACACTGTATACAATAGAGGTGAATGATAAAAACTCCTGTGGCCCGGTAACCAGTTCGAATCAAACAATCATCGAACCAACAGTGATCAGTATAACCAATGCCATTACTCATATCTCGTGTAACGGACAAAATAATGGAAGGATTGATATTACGCCATCGGGCGGAACTTCGCCATATACTTATCTCTGGAGCAACAGCGCTACCACGCAGGACTTAGTGAATCTGAGTATTCCCGGAGCGCCTACATCACAGTTGTTCAGTGTTACGGTTACCGATAGTAAGGGTTGTAAAATGACGGATGCTTATACACTTACCGAGCCCTTGCTGCTTACGGCTACAATAGCTGTAGATACACAGCTCCGCTGTTTCGATGACAGCTCGGCAACGCTGATTGCCAATGTGTCGGGTGGTACAACGGTGTATACTTACCGGTGGGTACGCGCGTCATCTGTTGTCGGCACCTCTCAACGGCTCGATAATCAGCCGAGACAATTGTATCAGCTTACGGTAACCGACTCGAAAGGATGTGTCGCTATTGACAATATTTTTTATCTGCCCGGATTTCCGGAATATGCAGGGCCATCGTCTGCTATCATTATTTCTTCAGCCATTACCCATGTATCGTGCAATGCCGGCGCTGATGGAGCTATTGACCTGACACTTTCCGGCGGAGGCACCGCTTATACGTATGCATGGAGCAGCGGACAGGTTACACAGGATTTAGCTGCCATTGCAGCAGGTGTATATACTGTTACTGTTACTGATAACTATGGTTGTAAACCCGATAGCAGTTATACCGTAACACAACCGTCGGCCATTACCATAACACAAACCGGCATAACCCATGTGGCCTGCAATGGTGGAGTAACAGGAGCTATTGACATTACAGTTTCCGGAGGTACTACCGCTTATTCTTTTGCATGGAGTACCGGCGCTGTTTCCGAAGATATAAATTCACTCACCGCCGGAAATTATTCTGTTACTGTAACCGACAGCAAAGGATGTATCAATACAGGTGCATTCACCATAACCGAAGCGGCTGCACTTACTGTTTCGGCGGCCACAACTCATGTTGATTGCAGCGGCAATAGTACCGGAAGAATTAATGTATCGGTTGCAGGCGGCACACCGGCCTATTCTTTTATTTGGAATGATGCTGTTACAAATCAGGACAGAAACAACATTCCTGCCGGATTATATTTAATCACGGTTACCGACAGTAAGAGTTGTACGTCGTTACAGAATTGGACAATCACCCAGCCCTCGGCGCTTACAATCACTCCGGCTATTACAAATGTGTATTGTAATGGCACAGCAACAGGCGCAATAAATATTACCGTTACCGGTGGCACTACCGGTTATACATATTTTTGGTCCGGTGGTATTACAACACAGAACCGTTCAAGCTTAATAGCGGCTACGTATAATTTAACTGTAACGGACAGCAAAGGATGTACTGCTACAGGCGCATATACGCTGACACAGCCGGCTGTGCTAACCATCAGCGCTTCATCGGTTACTCATGTATTATGTAATGGCGGAGCAACAGGAGCAATTGATATTACAGTTACGGGCGGTACAACGGCTTATTCCTTTTTATGGACAGGAGGCGCAGTTACTGAAGACAGAACAAATTTAACAAACGGTGTACATAGCGTTACTGTTACCGATTCCAAAGGATGTTCAACTACGGGCACTTATACACTTACAGCGCCATCGGCTTTATCTATAACATCGGCACTTTTATCACATCTGATTTGCCGTACCGATAACAGCGGTGCAATTGATATTACGGTTGCAGGCGGTACTACATCTTATACGTATCTATGGAGTAACGGACGGACAACCGAAGATCTGGTGAATACCTCGGCATCCAGTATTGCTCATTATTGGGTTACTGTTACCGATGCAAAGGGTTGTACAGTACGCAATAGTGCGCGATATGTGCTTACACAGCCGGCTGCATGGGCGGTTGGAGCTACAACCACTCATGTGCGTTGTTTTGGCAACAGCACCGGAGCTATTAATCTTACGGTTACCGGAGCTACAACACCTTATACTTACATCTGGACCAATAGTGCCACAACACAGGACCTTGCCAATATACCTGCAGGTGTTTACAGAGCTACGATAACTGATGTTCGCGGTTGTACGCGTGTATCGGCAAGTTATACTATCTCACAGCCGGCATCGGCACTTACTATTTCACCGTATTCAATAACCCATTCAAAATGTTATGCTGATGATGGGGTTATTTCAATCACTGCATCGGGCGGAACCACACCGTATTCTTATTTCTGGAGCACTGGTGAAGTCACAACCACCATCACTAAGCCGGCCGGTCCGTATACCATTACAGTTACCGATGGCAATTCGTGTACTTTTATTAATACGTATACTATTACCCAGCCGGCAGCTGCATTGCAGGTTGTTGGTTCGGCTATAACCAATGTCAATTGTAATGGCGATGTTACCGGGAGTGTTTCGGTGGTGGTTACCGGCGGAACAACGGCTTATTCTTATGTTTGGACAGGCGGTGGAACAACTAATCCGGTTACCAATAAAGCAGCCGGTGCTTATTCGGTCACGGTTACCGATGCAAAGGGATGTTCATTTATCAGCGGACCATATATAATTACACAACCGGTTGCCATATCAATATTAAGTGCATCAATCACTCATGCACAGTGTTTTGGTGATAATGGTACCATAGCAGTGACAGTTGCCGGCGGGACACCCGGATATACTTATAACTGGACAGGCGGCGGAACCACAACTACGGTTACCAAAGCGCCGGGATCATATACGCTCACTGTTACCGATGCGCGCAGTTGTACAAGTATAACAGGACCATATACCATTACACAACCGACATCAGTGCTCACTATTACCGGATCGTCCATAACACATGCGCAATGTTTTGGAAGCCCCGGACAGATACAGGTGAGTGTGAGTGGTGGCACACCTTCATATACTTATGCATGGACAGGAGGCGGATCGGTGAACCCGGTTTCTAAGAACGCCGGATCATATTCAGTAACTGTAACAGATAGCCGTGGCTGCCAGACAACCGGAGGACCTTATGTTATAACACAGCCGGCTGCAGCATTAACTATAACTGCTGCTTCTGTGACCAATGTTCAGTGTTTTGGCGGTAACGGCGCTATACGGCTTACGGTTACGGGAGGTACAACAAGCTATTCATACTTATGGTCGGCAGGTGGTAGTGTTAATCCTATAACGTATCCTGCGGGGACATATAGTGTTACAGTTACTGATGCCAAGGGCTGTACAACGGCCCGGTCAGGAATTACAATTACTGAACCGGCAGTATTGACCATCACCGGCTCATCAATTACCAATGCTCCTTGCTTTGGTGATAATGGCAGTTTACAGGTAACAGTTACCGGCGGAACACCGGCATACAGTTATTTGTGGACAGGCGGAGGTGTGACTAATCCTATCACCAAAGCGCCGGGGACCTATTCTGTTACTGTTACCGACAGCAGGGGATGCTCAACTGTGGCCGGACCTTACACCATCACCCAGCCGGCAGCGGCGCTTACGATTATTAGTTCTACGATTACTCATGCACAATGTTTTGGCAATAACGGATCAATCTTATTAAATGTCAGCGGTGGCACAACCGGATATACCTATTCGTGGACTGGCGGTGGATCAACCAATCCTATAAATAAAGCAGCCGGTGCTTATTCAGTAACCGTTACCGATGCACGCGGATGTACTACTACCGGAGGGCCATATACTATTACACAGCCCGCTGCTGCTCTTACAATTACAACAGCATCTATTACCAGTGTGGTATGTAACGGAGGCAATGGATCAATTTCCGTTACGGTTACCGGCGGAACTACGGCATACAGTTATTCATGGTCTGGCGGTGGCTTAACAAATCCTGTTTCAAAAACAGCCGGATCATATACTGTAACTGTTACCGATGCAAAAGGTTGCACTGTCACCGGCGGCCCATATACCATTACCGAACCGCTATTGCTGGCAATCACTGGTTCGTCTGTTACTAATGCACAATGTTTTGGTGATAACGGTGCAATACAGATTACGGTTACCGGAGGCACTACAAATTATTCCTATTTGTGGACAAGTGGAGGAGTAACTAATCCTGTAATTAAAGCGCCAGGTTCGTATTCAGTTACTGTTACCGATGCACGCGGATGTACAATTACCGGTGGTCCATACACCATTACCCAACCGGCTTCAGGTGTTTCCATCACCGCTTCGGCTATTACCCATGCAAAATGTAATGGTGACAATGGAACAATCTCGTTAGTTGTAAATGGCGGTACACCAGCGTATAGTTATTTGTGGACAGGCGGCGGATCAACAAATCCGCTGAATATTACAGCCGGATCTTATTCGGTAACTGTTACCGATTCGCGCGGCTGTAGCAGTACCGGTGGCCCTTATACTGTTACTGAGCCGGCGGCAGTGCTTACTATCGCCGCATCATCAATAACTAATGCTATATGCAATGGCGGTACGGGCGCAATAGCTGTTACTGTTACCGGCGGCACAACGGCTTATTCATATTTGTGGACAAGCGGAGGGATAACAAATCCGGTTACTAAAACAGCCGGCAGTTATTCAGTAACGGTAACTGACGCTAAAGGGTGTACATTTGTTGGCGGGCCGTATTTAGTTACTGAGCCGTTAACGCTTGCTATCATTAGTTCGTCTGTAACGCATGTTCCATGCGCTGGTGGTAACGGAAATATTTCTGTTACGGTTACAGGTGGTACAACGGCTTATTCCTATGCATGGACAGGTGGTGAAGTCGTAAATCCTGTTACTAAAACACCGGGCTCATATTTTATTACTGTTACCGATGCCCGTGGCTGTTCAATTGTTGGTGGACCATATACCGTTACTTCTCCTTCGGCATTAACAATTACCGTTACGGGTGTTACTCATTCGTGTCAGGGATTAAACAATGGCGCTATTGATATCACTACAGCCGGAGGGTCACCGGTTTACCTGTTTACTTGGTCGAATGCTGCTGTTACCGAAGATATCAGCGGACTACCCGATGCCACATACACGCTTACCGTTACCGATTCGAAAGGATGTAAAGCTCAAACTGCAGTAATTGTTTCACTAATTACTGCACCCACAGCCGATGCAGGTGTTGCCAGCGATTCGCTATGCTCAAGCGTGAGTTATCCCTTGTCGGCTGCTACTGCTGCCAATTACAGCAGTTTACTCTGGACGACCTCGGGTGACGGTAGTTTTGATAATGCTACAAATATGAATCCCATTTATACCCCAGGAGCTGCTGATCTGGCTGGTGGTTCGGTATGGTTGTGGTTTACGGCTACAGGGAATACTCCGTGCGGAATTGCGCAAGACAGTATACAGATTGTATTTGTTAAATCGCCTTCGGTAGATGCCGGAACAGGAAATACTATCTGCAATGGCGATTCATATTATATTGCTGATGCGGATACAAATTTTACACAGCGTTTTGTTTGGAGAACCAGTGGCGATGGCACCTTTAACGACTCGTTGCGCATTGATCCAACTTATGTTCCCGGTGTGTTTGATAATCTTGGTGGAAACACCATTCAGTTGTATTTGTATGGTTTTGGATATTTCGGTTGCGATACGGTTGTTGATTCGGTAGCAGTTATTATACCTCAGAAACTCGAAGCATCCATTGGCGCTCCTTCGCCTTTCAATATCGGGCCTAATACCAAGATTAATGTATCCTTCACGATCACCGGTCATGGCTTTATCGAAGATATGGGCTTCTACCTTGTAGCGCCGGATGGCTTAACAACATTAACACTCAAAAACTCTCCCTACTCATTGGGCAGTGTTCCGGGTTCGTGCTATACTCCTGCATTTGGCGGCAATGCCAATAATCTTACCTTCAGCAATAGCGAAGCAGCATCGGACACTCTTCGATGTGGTGAGCCAACACCGCTTACTGGTGTTTATAATATTACTGATAACTGGTCAACAATTTACGGATTCGCTGCGGCCGAAGGCGGATGGAAACTTATGGTTACCGATTGCTTTAAAGCTGCAGGTACAACCGGTCAACTGACTGCGGCCACCATTACATTCACAGACACTGTGTCACTTGATACAACACTTGGTAAGATTGGCGACACAATAACCATAACCTTTACATCGGGAGTAATAGCTGAGCCAATATTGGAAGATCCTGCCGGTTTGGTTTGTTATCCTACTTTCTTCCAGACGCCTATGGGTTTGCGTACACGCTGCTTCGGTTCGTGCGATGCTCCTGCCATGGTTAATGTGGTTGGCGGCGTAACTCCTTATACATATACATGGAGCGGTCCGTTCCCTCCACAGGCACGCGTTGACCTTTGCGCAGGCGTACATACGGTGACCATTACTGATGGCATTAATTGTTCCACTACTACAAGTGTTACGGTTACCGAACCACCTGAAATAAAATATACAACACTTACATTTACCGATTCATTAGTGTGCAACGGTGATGCAAATGGCACTATTACGATGGCCGGCACTGGAGGCACAGGCGCATTGGTTTATTCCATCAATAATGGTTTATCGTATCAGGTATCAGGCAATTTCACCGGTTTGACGGCCGGTACTTATCTGCTGAGTATAAAAGATGATAACGGCTGTCGCAAAGATACAAGCATTACCATTAATCAGCCGGCGCCAATTACGGTTACAGCCCTGCTTACACATAATACGTGCAGCGGATCCGATGGTGCAATTGATATTACAGTGAATGGCGGAACAATCCCATACACCTTTAACTGGAATGACGGAAATACAGTCGAAGACCGCCTTGCACTCACCGACGGCAGCTATACGGTATCTGTCACTGATTCCAAATCATGCAAATCAGCGCCTGCAACTTTCGTGATTTCGTCTCCATCATCTATCGTAATTGATTCGGTAGTGTATGATACGATGGTAAGTTGCACATCGCCTTTCACTGATATCACCATTTATGCGCATGGCGGGACGCCGCCGCTCGAATACTCGATTGAGAGTCCGCAAAACTGGGTTGGATCGAATGTTTTTGCATCACAGCCTGTAGGTTTTTACTATATCGCTGTTCGTGATTTGGCAGGATGTATTCGTACCGGCGACACGATCGAGGTCAAAACACCTTCAACTATTATTTTCGATTCGGTTGTAGTGGATGATATCTCGTGCAATGGTCTCAATGACGGTAAAATCAGCGTATGGGCGCATGGCGGCTCCGGTTTGATCCGCTATATTTTAAATGACGGCACATCTGACATTGATTCAAATGCAACCGGACTCTTCAATAGTCTGATTGCAGGTGTTTATGAAGTCCGCATTAAAGATGTGACTACACTATGCGACACAACAATCACCGGTTTAACCATCATTGAACCTGCGGTTCTGACGGCTACCATCACAACTCAGAATATCTCATGCCATAATGCCAATGACGGTCGGATAATCATTACCGGTTTATCGGGAGGCACTGCTCCTTACCGTTTGTATCTTTATAATCCGGTTGTCCTTACCGACAGCATTATCCATCCGGCCGGAGATACTGCATTCCGCAACCTGATGGCTAATCCGGCATACCGGGTTGAAATATACGACACCAATGGTTGTTCGTTTGTCCGGTCGTTTATTGAAATTGTTAATCCTCCGCATTTACATATTGATTCCGTTGTTACAGACACAAATCTCTGTTCCAGCGCTTACACGCTTAATGTTTATGCAACCGGTGGCAGCGGCGCTCTCGAATATTCATTTGATAATGGAGTGGCCTGGCAATCGTCGAATACATTGAATGGCATCATTGCAGGCACATTCACTATCCTTGTCCGTGATACTGCTCTGTGTCCTGCCGATAACAACGGTATAGTGAAAACACTCGACAGCATTGGCGGATTGATTTTTGTTATTGATTCGGCAACCGTGAACCGTAATGAGTGCGGAGAAATTATCGTGTATGTTACGGGAGGGGTAACGCCTTTCAGTTATTCCCTTGTGCATAATATCACTGACACCATAGGCCCGCAGCCGGGCAAGGACTTTACCGGATTAACCCCCGATACCTACGAGGCAATCGTGCGTGACAGCCGCGGTTGTGTTATTAATTTCCCGGGAATTGTTATCCCGCAAATTGTAATTGACTCCATGCCGTCACATGGCGACACACTGGTAATTTATGCTCATGGCGGTGTTGGTGATCTGGACTATTATATTGATACAATTAAGGTTTTCGGCGCAACAGCCCCATACAAGGAAGACTCACTTTTTACAAAGATTAACCGGAATAAGTTGTATTATGTTTATGTTCGTGATTCGCAGGGATGCTGGATCATGGATTCGGTTACCTTCGATCTTCTAAATGTAAGAATAGATTCAATAATGGCAACCAAATGTCCGGAAAATGATGCCTCTGGTGGATTCTATGAAATTGTTGTGTCAGGTGGCGTTCCTCCTTATACAGGAGTGATACGCGGTATAGGACGTTATTCAGCGCGTGTGGATACTATTAAGATTGAGTATAATATCTTTCTGAACAAATATGTAAATATTGACTTTAGAGGTAATATGGTACATGACACTGTTGAAATATTTATTTGGGATGATTCAGGTCGTAGTCGGACCTTAAGTAATGTGATTATCCCATCCCTAACACCACATTTATCTATTGATACCATTATTATCAGTTCTGCTAATTGTCAGCGGATTCTTCAAGGTCATAAGGACATTGGTAAGATTACAGTTATAATACCGGCGTTATCGGCAAGTATGACCTGGTCGGATGGCGGTGATTTTACTCCTTATTACGATACAGTAATTGACAGATATGTTATCATTCGGGATTCAATCACATCCGGTAATTATTCATTTATGCTACAGGATGTTAATAAATGTACAACCATTACTCAAATTGTTGTTGTGCCTTATACTGATACGGTTTCTGTTGACGTTGCTCCCGGAGAGAATGATACGGTATTTATTTGTGAAGGTGGATTTGGAACACTTCATTCATTTCCTTCATTATCATTACGTCCGATTACTAACCGTTATACATGGACGGTTAACGGATCCACTTATACGAATTACGATCCTGCTAAACCTGATATTGTTACAGTTTCTCCTGCTGCTGAAACGCAGTATTTCATAGCTAAAGGATGGAACGCAAATTATTGCTATGATGATCAATTATTCTATGTTATCCGCAGCCCCCGTCTCGACATTCTCGATGAACCGACCATTGATAATATCATACTACTCTCCAGCGCCGGAAGGGACATCAATACACAGGTAATTGATAATTTTGAAGCTAAATATGATAAAGTTGAAAATGATGTAATTATTGTAAATGAAGACAAATCAAAATCACCGATTAAATTCAAATGGTCGGCTTATATTACCGATGCATTAGGGGAGTACACTGATGAGAAATCGTCAACTTATATCTCTCTGCTTGAAGAAGAAGATACGAAATTTATAGCTACCTCATTGGAACTAAATAAGCAGGTGAAGGTTAAACTGTATGCAGTCAATAGTTTGGGTTGTTCTGATACCGTTTCATTCCTTGTGAAATTATGGGACGGCTTTATTCCTTCGGGCTTTACGCCTAATGGTGATGGTGTGAACGACTATTGGGAGTTTTATCTGGGTATGGATAAATATATAACCGTTGTTGTTGAAGTGTTTAACCGCTGGGGCGAAAAGGTTTACATGAATACGGGCTACGAAGATGATGGCACACGCTGGGACGGCCGCCGCAATGGCAAGGATCTTCCCATCGGAACCTATTATTACATCATCACGGTTAAAGATAAATTGGAAGAAAAGCAGATTACCGGACCCGTAACAATTTTAAGATAATAATTCCCTGCAGGGATTAAAAATACACAGGTATGAAAAAGTGGTTGTATACAACATTCATCGGAACGCTTCTGGCAGCAACAGCCATAGCGCAGCAGTTGCCGTTGTACACACAGTATGTGTTCAATGGTTTTGTGTTTAATCCGGCCATCGCGGGTACACACAATTATTACCAGATACGGTCGAATACACGTGTGCAGTGGGTTGGCATCACCGATCATCCGCTCACCAATGTATTGAGCGTTTATGGTCCCGATAAGGAAAAAGACATGGGCTATGGCGGTTATTTCTTCAGTGATGTGACCGGGCCTACTTCACGTAGTGGTATCAGTGGATCGTACGCCTACAACGTCCGTATAAACGAAGAGCTTCGTCTTTCGTTGGGTTTAGCTATGGGCGTGCTCCAGTACAAAGCCGATGGCGCAAATATTGAGTTATGGAGCGAGCATATCGGTCAGGGCAGCGACCCGTTGCAGGATCAGGTGTATTCAAAACTGGTGCCCGATGCTACCATTGGCGCTTATTTGTATACATACAATTATCATGTTGGCTTATCAACATCGCAGTTGCTCAATAATAAACTTAAATTTCTGGAAAGTGATTCAGCAGCGTTTACAGGAATCAGCCGCCTTAAATCGCATTTCTTTTTTACCGGTGGATACAGATATTTTATCAATCGCGAATGGTCGGTGGAGCCAACAATGATTTTACGGGCAACCGGCGCAGTACCCATGCAGCTTGATTTTACGACCAGTGTGATCTATAAAAATATGGTCAGCGGAGGGTTTGCTATGCGTACCGGTGATGCCCTTTCCCTGCTGGTTACCTATCTGCATGAGAAGCAGTATTATTTCGGTTATTCATACGATTTCAGCTTGTCGTCTATCCGGAAATATAATTCCGGATCACACGAAATAACTATCGGATACCGGTTTAATGATATAAAATAATTCATGGTTAAGGTCGTATTCTGTTTCATTTGTTTTTTCTTTTTTTTTGTTTCATGCCGCGATGAAGTTATGCCGCCGGCACAAATCCTGAATCACGAAAAACTTGTGGCCATCCTCACAGACATGCACATGGCCGAAGGGTTTGTGCGGCTGAATAAATTGCCGGAGGGAATCCCTACTGACTCTGCCTTTTATGCTGCTGTTTACCGGAAACATTCGGTTACTATTGCTCAGGTTGATAGCGCTTTTAAGTGGTATACTATAAACAATCCGGGCTTGATGGAAAAAATTTATGAGGAAGTACTCGAAAAACTCAGCAATATCGAGACATCTTTAAAAAATCAATGATTCTTTTGCCGCTTTTTTTTTTACATCTTGATCTAATCAGTGAAGGATCATTTTTACTATTTTGGATTTTGCAATTGAGATATCGAATACTATTTGGAATTATAATCTAGTCAATTTAACCCGAATTTTTCAGTTGAAAAAACTCAACTGAAAAACGCTCTTGAAAATCTAATCGTTAGCTAATTGCTAACAATAAGATTTTCTAAGGCGGGGTTACCGCGTTAATGTAATAGAAATGTTAGTTTTATAGTATCTAAGGAATTTCTATTGCAAAATCGCGGTTTAAAGTGGATTATTCCATTTGTAAAACTGATATTAGCCAGTTGAACCCAAATTCCAATGTCTTAAAATCTGTGTTTATTTTTTTTGTAACTTAAATAGTCAATCCTTAATAACTCAAAATAACGGAAAAATTTAATGGTTTAGATGATTTTACGGTTAAGTTAAAAATGAACAAAATAAAATCTTTTTCGATTTTACTTAGTAATTTTCTAAAATTGAACGCTGTTGCAGCCATCAACGAGTTAATTTCATCACCGATTCTACCTTTCAGGTAATT
>Ga0101944_10001921_pt1 | contig 37625 bp, 33 predicted proteins | sample DewCreD2012metaG_FD_75245 | JGI IMG/M metagenome (GOLD analysis project Ga0101944, IMG submission 75245) | Hot spring sediment bacterial and archeal communities from British Columbia, Canada, to study Microbial Dark Matter (Phase II) - Dewar... ... | reverse complement strand
ATCGGTTCGCACGACATGACGTTGGACCTGCTGGCGCAACATCTCAATGAACGCGGCCGCCGGCTGGTGTCGGCCAATGTCGGCAGCCTGGGCGGGCTGGTAGCGTTGCGGCGCGGCGAAGCGCACCTGGCTGGCTCGCATTTGCTGGATCCGCAGACCGGCGAATACAACCTCAGTTATCTCCAACAGTATCTTCCAGGTAAGGCGGTTAAATTGATCACCTGGGTGCACCGTGAACAGGGTCTGATTGTGCAAAAGGGCAACCCTAAGGGGATTCGTTCCCTGGACGACCTGACTCGGGAAGATGTGCGCTTTATCAACCGCCAGCGCGGCGCGGGGACGCGCGTTCTGCTCGATTATCACCTGGGTCAGTTGGGTCTGACGCCAGAGGCCGTGACCGGCTACGACCAGGAAGAGTATACTCACCTGGCCGTAGCGGCTGCGGTGGCTTCGGGGCGGGCTGACTGCGGCCTGGGCATTCAGGCCGCCGCTCATGCTCTCGACCTCGATTTCATCCCCCTCTTTACCGAGCAGTACGACCTGGTCATCCCCTGCCGCTTCCTCGCGGGCGACCTGCTGGAGCCTGTTTTTGACCTGATGCGCTCGTCGGAATTTCAGCGTGTTGTACAATCTTTGGGCGGCTATGATATTTCTCGCATGGGGCAGATTGTGAGAAACTGTTGAAGAGAGAAAGAAACATCCAAAATGCGTATCGGAGGAAAACGCCATGCCTATTTCAGCTAACCAACCCGCCCCTGAATTTACTTTGCCCGATCAGACGGGCCGGCTGCGCAGTTTATCGGAGTTCCGCGGCCATCCGGTGGTGCTGTACTTCTACCCGAAGGACGACACCCCCGGCTGTACCACGCAGGCCTGCAATTTCCGCAACGATTACCCCGCCTACGAACAGGCCGGCGTGGTGATTCTGGGCATCAGCCCCGATTCGGCCCAATCGCACACCAAATTTGCTAAAAAATTCAACCTGCCGTTCACCCTGCTGGCCGATGAAGACCACAAAGTGGCCGAAGCCTATGGGGCTTGGGGTCTGAAGAAGCTTCTGGGCCGCGAATATATGGGAATTTTCCGCACCACGTTCCTGATCGGCCCCGATGGGAAGATCCTCAAGGTCTTTGAAAACGTCAAACCCGAAGGTCACAGCGCCGAGGTGCTGGCGGCCTTAAAAGAGGCCATTGCTTAACAATCTTATTCCCGCCCGGCGGCCAAAGCGGGCCAGCGGAGCGAACGCTCCTGCTCAGGAACTGAAACCCAAGGGCTGGCAGGACTGCGTGATGAATGGCCGCATCTGGAGCGCCGGGCGGGAATCAGGTGGAGGCTGTCATGGATCTCACCCTTTCGACGCCGGCGCTTCTCTTCCCGGCCATTTCTCTGCTTCTGCTGGCCTATACCAACCGCTTCCTCACCCTTGCCAATCTCATCCGCGAACTGCACCGCTCTTACAAGGCCCAGCCCGACCCGATCATTAAGGCCCAGCTCAACAACCTGCGCTACCGCGTGGCGCTCATCCGCAACATGCAGATTTACGGAGTTTCCAGCTTCTTCCTGTGCGTGGTCTGCATGTTTGTCCTCTTTGCGGGGCGCGCAGACCTGGGTAAGTGGATCTTTGGGGCCAGCCTCATCCTGTTGATGATCTCACTGGCGCTTTCACTGCGCGAAGTGCAGGTTTCGGTAGATGCTCTCAATTACCGCCTGAGCGACCTGGAACAAAGTTAGCCGGTGGGCATCTTTGCCTGCATAAGAAGTGGGGGGCAATCCTTATTCATGTCTCTTTTATCGTTGTGGCATCGTAATATAATGTAGTAATACAATACGGATAGTATCCGTTGTCTATCGGACATAAAATGCGCGTGAATCCTATACTTTTCCATTCCACCCGGATTCGAAAGGGGAATACCTGTTGAGCGAAAGCGCGGAACTGGAATTAAGCTTAAAGCGCAGTGAAGAGGATATTTACGCGCTGGAAATGCGCTTCACCCAGCCTGGCAGCGATACGGATATCCGCGTGGGCAGTGATCGCCCGGTGACGGCCTGTTTTGACTTTACCCAACTGCGCGCCCTCGAAGCCTCTGCTGCTGACTACGGCCAGGGGTTAGCCGAGGCTCTCTTTGCCGACCCGGCCTTTCGTACTGCGTTTGCCCAGGTACGCGCCAGCGCCCAAACTCTGGCGGCCAGCATCCGCCTGCGGCTGCTGCTGGATGCCAGCGCCGCCGAACTGCACAACCTGCGTTGGGAAACCCTGGTTGATCCAGACGATCACGCGCCCCTGTTTACGGGCGAGCAGATTTTTTTCTCACGTTATCTCAGCAGTGCAGACCTGCGCCCCGTGCGCCTGAAGCCGCGGGGCAACCTGCGCGCTCTGGTAGCCGCCGCCAACCCTGCGAACCTGGCCGATAACTCGCTGGCCGCGGTGGACGTTCCCGGCGAAGTGGGCCGCGCCCGCGCCGCTCTGGGCAGTATTCCCATTACGGTTCTGCCGGATGAGGCGGGCGAACAACGCTGTACCCTCAACCGGATGATCGAAAAACTGCGCGAAGGCTACGATATTCTCTACCTGGTGGGGCATGGCGCTTTTGTGCGCAACGAGCCGTGGTTGTGGCTGGAAGATGACGCGGGCCAAATTGCGCGCGTCTCGGGCCGCGAACTGGCAACCCGTCTGCGCGAGTTAGAGAATCCCCCGCGCCTGGTGGTGTTGGCCTCTTGCCAGAGCGCCGGCAATACCGCCGGTGACGCGCTCTTGGCGCTGGGCCCGCGCCTGGCCGAAGCTGGCGTGCCGGCGGTGCTGGCGATGCAGGGCAATATCTCGATGGATACGGTCGCGGAGTTTATGCCGGTCTTCTTTAAGGAACTCTACAAAGACGGTCAGATTGACCGGGCGCTGGCCGTAGCGCGCGGCGTGGTGCGCCACCGGCCAGATTTCTGGCTGCCGGTGCTGTATATGCGCCTGCGCAGTGGGCGCTTGTGGTATACGCCGGGCTTTGGGGTCGGCGGCGGCTTTGAAAAATGGCCCGCCGTCATCAGCAACCTTAAGACCGGGCGCTGTACTCCCATCCTCGGCCCTGGCCTGCTCGAAAGCCTGATCGGCTCGCCCCGCGAGATCGCCCGGCACTGGGCCGAGCAGTACAGCTACCCGATGGAAATCTTCGAGCGCGAATACCTGTCGCACGTGGCCCAATACCTGGCCGTACAGCAGTCGGCCAACTTCCCGCGCGACGAACTGCAAGTGTACCTGCGAAAAAAGCTCTTGGCCCGCTTTGGCGCGGCCCTGCCGCCCAGCCTGGTGCAGTCAGAGCCCGATTATAAGACCCTGCTGGCGGCTTGCAGTAACACCCTCGTCTATCAGAGCGGATTTGACCCCTACCGCGTTCTGGCCCAGTATCCACTGCCCCTGTACATCACCACCAACAGCGATGATCTGCTCGAAACTGCCCTGCGCGAGGCCGGTAAAGAGCCGCAGACGGGCATCTGCCCCTGGAATGAATATATTGAGCAGTCTCCCTACCTGTTCATCGAGGATGCCGGCAACCGCCCGACGGCCAGCCGCCCGCTCGTCTTTCACTTCTTTGGCTATGCGGACGAACCCGACTCGCTCGTGCTGACCGAGGACGATTATTTCAACTTCCTCATCGGGGCCACCTCGCACAAAGATTTAATTCCCAAAGTGGTCCTGAATGCCATGACCAACACCTCGATGCTGTTCCTGGGGTTTGACCTGGATGGCTGGGATTTCCGCATACTCTACCGCATCATCATGGCCCAGCCGGGCGGCGAGCGCCGCAAACGCTACCCCCAGGTGGGCGTGCAGGTGGACCTGGAAAGCGGTTATATCGCCGACCCTGAGCGCGCCCGGCGCTACCTCGAAAATTATTTCCGCGAGTCCGATGTCAGCATCTTCTGGGGCAGTGCGGATGACTTCCTACGCGAGTTATCGAACCAGTGGAAGGCCAACCCATGACCACAACGGCTCAAGCTCACCCTTCCGCGTCCCCACAGCCATCTGGCGGCGCCGCGCCCCGGGCGAACCCCTACGTAGGGCCGCGTTCCTTCCGCCCCGGTGAAAAATTATACGGGCGCGATCATGAAACTGCTGAACTGATTGACCTGCTGATTGCCGACCGGATTGTTCTGCTTTATTCGCCTTCTGGCGCGGGCAAAAGCTCGCTGATTAACGCCGCCCTGCTGCCAAAACTGCGCGAGCAGGATTTTCACCCGCTGCCGCCCATCCGCGTGAACCTGGAACCCCCGGCAGAGGCCGCCGCGATGGCCGGTCTGAACCGCTACAGCCTCAGCTTTATGCTGTCGCTCGAAGAGAGCCTGCCCGCCGGAAAGTGCCGTACCGTGGCAGATCTGGTTGAAATAGGCCTGGTTAAGTACCTTGACTGTCACATCGCCGAAAACGGCATCACCGACAGCGTGGTCTTGTTTATTGACCAGTTTGAAGAAATCCTGACGGTAGACCCCACCAACCAGGCGGCGAAGGTTGAGTTCTTTACGCAGTTAGGGCAGGCACTGCGCAACCGCTCGCGGTGGGCGCTGTTTGCCATGCGCGAAGATTATCTGGCCGGCCTCGACCCCTACCTGCGCTACCTGCCCACGCGCCTGTCCAGCCGCTTCCGCCTCAATTTTTTAGAGGTGGACGGCGCGCTGCAAGCCATCCGCCAGCCTGCGGAAGATGCCGGAGTGCGCTTTGATACCCAGGCGGCCAACAAGCTGGTGGATGATCTCCGCCTGGTTAAAGTCCAGCAGGCCGATGAGACCATCCAGCAGGTTCCAGGGCTGTATGTAGAACCTGTGCAACTGCAGGTGGTGTGCTACCGGTTGTGGGCCAGCCTGCAGGAAGGTGACGAAGAGATCACCCTGGAAGATATCGAAGCCATGGGAGATATTGACCAGGCTCTCTCTGATTATTACGCCCACACCGTCGCGGACGTAGCCGCGCAGGCCGGCGTTCCAGAACGCTTCATCCGCAAGTGGTTTGACCGGCGGCTGATCACCGTGCAGGGCACGCGCGGGCAGGTGCTGTTGGGTGTGGACAAAACCGAAGGGCTTGAGAACGCCGCCGTGCGCCTGCTCGAAAGAGCTTACCTCATCCGCGCTGAAAAGCGCGGCGGGGCCACCTGGTTTGAGCTTGCCCACGACCGCATGATCCAGCCGGTGCAGGAAAACAACGCGCAGTGGTTTGCCCAACACCTTTCGCCGCTCCAGCGCCAGGCTGAAATTTGGGAAGAGCAGGGCCGCCCCGAGGGGCAGTTGTTGATGGGCAAGGCGCTGGACCATGCCATTGTCTGGGCCAGGGAGAACGAGCGCGAGCTGAGCTCTGCGGAAAAGGATTTTTTGCAGGCCTGCCTGAAGGCCAGGGCCAACCGCCAGCGCTACCGCCGCCTGAACCGCCTCATCCAGGTTTTGTTTGTAGTGTCGCTCCTCGCTGGCGGGGTGGCGGCTTACCTGTATCTCGAGTCGGTGGCCCTGAACCGGCGCTCGCAGACCCTGCTGTTGTCTTCTTCGGCGCTGACGGAGCTTCCCTTCGACCCTGAGCGCAGTGTTTTGTTGAGCCTGGCGGCTGTAAAAGGGGCTCTGGAATATGAGATCAACGCGCCCTGGGCTATCGAGGCACTGCATCAATCCCTCACGGCCTACCGCCTGGAGCGTACCTTAACCGGCCATACCGACCGCGTCTACAGTGTAGACTACAGCCCCGACGGCAAGCTGATCGCCACCGGCGGCCGGGATGGAAACGCGCGCATCTGGGACGCCGACACCGGCCAGCCATTGCACGTCATCCAGGGGCCGCCCGAAGGCGTGGGTGACGTGCAGTTCAGCCCGGATGGCTCTTTACTGGCCTTCGGCGGGCTGGACGGCTCCGTTCACCTGATTGATACGGCCACCGGGCAAGAGAAAGCTGTCTTTCAAGATCAGACAGATGGGGTCTGGTCGCTCGCTTTCCGGCCTGACGGCAGTCAGCTTGCTTCGGCCAGTACCGACCAAACCGTTCTGATCCGTGATCTGAGCACGCTGGAGACGGTATTCGTCTTAAACACCACCGCCCCCCAGGAAGCGGTTGCTTACAGCCCCGATGGACGGAGCATTGTTTCTGGGGGAGACGACGGCTATATCTGGCTATGGGATGCGGATACCGGCGAACAGACGGCCTCGATCCGCGCTCATGAAGGCATTGTGAACGGGATCGAATTTAGCCCAGATGGCTTTTTTGTTGCCACAGCCAGCGCCGACCGTTCTATTCGGGTTTGGAGCCTGCTGGGGGCCCGGCTGGAAAGAGAAATCACCGGCCATACCGATTGGGTTTACCGCGTCACCTTTACTCCGGATGGCAATTCCCTGATCTCCGCCAGCGCCGACCGCACCATCCGCATTTGGGATCGTCAAACGGGGCGCGAGCTGTACCGCCTGTCGGGCCACGGCAACCAGGTGTTTGACGTGGATATTGACCCCGACGGGCGGCATTTAGCCAGCGCCAGCCAGGATCAGACCGCCCGCATCTGGGATATTTCGCCCGCCGGCAGCCGCGAACTCTTCACGGCAGATTTTGGCAGCCGCGTCTATGCCGTTGCTTTCTCGCCAGATGGCCGCGAACTGGCAGCTTCTGGCCCAGGCGTGGGGGTTAAAGTATGGGATACCAGCCAGTACGCCCTGGAATATTCCGTCCCCGCGCACGGCGGCACGGAAGTGGAGGCCCTGGCCTACAGCCGCGATGGTACGCGCATGGCAACCGCCGGGCGCGATGGCTACTGGCTGTTGTGGGATACTGCCAGCCAGACGGTGATTAAAAAAGTCGCCGCTCCGCAGGGCCGCCTGTGGGGCCTCGACTTTAATACTGCCGGAGACCGCCTGGCGACGGCCGGCGAAGACGGCAGTGTGACGCTTTGGGACGTTAACGCCGGTCAGCCGGTGGAGCAGTTGGCGCTGACCACCGACTATCCGGGCATGAACATGGCGGTGGATATTCACCCGGTCAACGAAGACTGGCTGTTGGTTGGGGATACGGTTGGCCGCGTGATCCTGTGGGATGCCAACGCCTCGACTCCGGTTCAGGTCTGGGAAGTATCTGACGATGCGGTTCAGGGCGTGGCTTTTAGCCCTGCCGGCGACCGCATGGCGGCCATCACGGAAGATGGGCTGGTGGTGGTGTGGGAATTCGATACAGAGATGAACGAATATGTGGAACAGGCGCGCTTTAATCAGCATAACGGCGCGCTGTACGCTCTGGCTTTTTCGCCGGATGGCACGATGTTAGCGACCGGCGGCGCAGATCTCACCATCCGCCTGTGGGATTTGGACGAAAGCGATGAACTGTACACCCTCTACGGCGGCCATATTGACCGCATTTATGGGCTGGCCTTCAGTCCCGATGGCCGCCGCCTGGTTTCGGCAGGGCGCGACCGGACGGTGCGCGTGTATACGATGGACGTGCAGGAACTGGTTCAACTGGCCGAGCGCCGCGTCACCCGCGGCCTGACCGAGCAGGAATGCAGAAAGTATTTCCTCGGCGACCGCTGTCCTTAACCACGCAGCAAAAGGAGCAACTATTATGTCGGATCCGATGTTCTTCAACGGCATTGATGCAGTTACCGGCTCGTACCTGCTGCCCCCCTTAGAGCCGGAACAACTGACTTCGATCATTCTCGGCGAGCCGCTCGATGAGGCTCAGACGCAGGAACTCAAAGCCTGGCATGAGCGCCTGACCACCCAGCACTTCGCCGTCAAAGAAGGGGTAGACCCGAAAAACCTGGCTGAAGCCGGCTGGGGCATTATCTTTGCGCACGACGCCGACCCGGCCATCATCGAGGCCCTCAAGCCCCTCATCGAACACCGCCGTGCCCAGGCCAGCGCGAACAAAGAACATTACTTCCAGCAGTATACGCGCGGCGAGGGCTACCGGCCCAATGAGTCGAAGAAAGATTGGTTAGCCCGGCACGGCGTGGGCTTTGGCCCGGCAGATCCCGAAAAAGTGCCTTATTATCTGCTTCTGGTCGGCGGCCCAGACAAGATCCCCTATAAATTCCAGACCCAACTGGACGTGCAGTACGCGGTGGGGCGCATCTGTTTTGACACCGTTGAAGAATATGCCAACTACGCTCAGAGCGTGGTGGAGGCCGAAACGAAAAAGCTGAAACTGCCGCGCAAAGCCGCTTTCTTCGGCGTTGCCAATCCAGATGACCCTGCGACCATCCTCAGCGCCGAACAACTGGTACAGCCGTTGATGACCGCCCGCAAGACCGACGCCGACCTCTCCAACGCCGGTTGGGATTTTGACCTGATCCTTAAAGAAGACGCCAAAAAGTCAAAGCTGGCGCAGTACCTGGGCGGCTCGAAGACCCCGGCCCTGTTGTTTACCGCCTCGCACGGCATGGGCTTTCCCAACGGCGACCCGCGCCAACTGCTCCACCAGGGCGGCCTGCTCTGCCAGGATTGGCCCGGCCCGCGCGAGTGGCGCAAGCCCGTGCCGGAAGATTTTTACTTCTCGGCGGATGATCTGGACGCGAACGCCAGACTGTTAGGCTCCATCGCCTTTTTCTTTGCCTGCTACGGGGCCGGCACGCCCATGCTGGATGATTTTGCCCAGCAAGCCTTTAAAGACGAGCGGGCGGTGATCGCCCCGCGGCCGTTTATCTCGCGTCTGCCGCAGCGGATGCTCAGCCACCCCAAGGGCGGCGCGCTGGCGGTCATCGGTCACGTGGAGCGGGCCTGGGGATATTCGTTTGTGTGGGGCAAAGCTGGCCGGCAGTTGGCCGTGTTCGACAGCAGTCTCAAGCGCCTGATGGAAGGCAGTCCGATTGGCTATGCCTTTGAGTTCTTTAACGAGCGCTACGCTGAGCTGTCCACCGTCTTATCGGATGAACTTGAGGAAATCAAGTTTGGCAAAGACGCCGCGAGCATGGCCCTGGAACTGGCGGGCCTGTGGACGGCCAACAACGACGCCCGCAACTATGTGATCCTCGGCGATCCGGCTGTCCGCCTGATGGTGGCCGAGAGCGGCGAAGCCGCCCTGACCGAGCGCCCCAGCATCACCCTGACCACCGGCGGCGCAGGGGTTCCGCAGTCTATGAGCGCGGTTGTGCCGGTGAATACAGCGCCGGTCTCCGCGCCGGGCGACACCAGCTTTGGCTTATTCGACTCGCCCAAAGAAACCATCAACAACATTGGCAGTTCCATTCAAGAGTTTGCCAACAAGTTGGGGGCCTTTTTAAGCGCCTCCATCGAAGACGCCGCTACGCTTAAGGTCTGCACGTATACCAGTGATAATCTCAGCCAGGTAAAGATGGTGGGCGGCGAACTGACGGGCGCGAACCTGCGCGCGCTGACCTATCTTAAGATTGACGGCGATACGCTCATCTGCGTGCCGGAACAGGACGGCGAGGTGGATATGGCTCTGTGGAGTATCCATGTAGAGATGGTGAAACAGGCCCAGGAAAGCCGCGCCCAACTGATTAAGACCGCCGTGACCGCCGCCAGCAGTCTGGTGGGGCTGGGAGGGGCGAAGTGAACCCTGCGCCGGGTGGGGCTGATCCTTTTGGCCTGTGGGACAGCGTGGTTGCCCTGCCCGCCCAGCCGCAGGAGGCGCTGGCGTTTGGCCTGCCCCCTGCGGCCGGAGAAGAAGCCGGTCCGCCGCCGCAGGAGGGGGTGGTCTGGCGCGTCTGCGGCGAGGAAGATTTGGCGGCGCGGGCGCGGCGGGTGCGGGCCGTACAGCAAGGGCTGGCCGCCGCCGAAGCGCGTCTGGCGGGTGTGCTGCAGAGGCCCCCGTCCGGCGGGGATGAGCAGGTCTCTTTCAGCGTTCCTGCCGCCCTGCCCCCTGATTCGCCGGAGGGCCGGCTGTTGGGAGCGCTCCAGAGCGCGGCGGCGGCGCAGGAAGGGGGGGCCGTCAGCTTTGGCCTGCTCGATAACCTGCCCGGCGGCCCTGACTGGCAGGATTTGCAGAGCCGCCTGGGGAATTTGCTGCAAACCGTCAACCGCCAGTTGTTTAACTTTGCCTGGGTAGATACCGAAATGGGCGGCGTGCTGCTGGCGCGCACCACCATTCGCTGGAGCGGCGATATGACCAACCTCTGGCTCCGGCAGGCCACGCCAGAGCAGATCACCCTGCACAGCCGCTCGCTGGCGGTGGCGGTTGAATCGCGGCAGACTAACCTGCGCGTGATCACGTCGGTAGCTGGCATGGCCTCCAGCCTGGCGCTGGCCTTTACCACGCCGTTGGGCCCGGCGCGCCTGATGGCGCTGGCCTGGCAGTTTATCTCGGAGGTGCTTGTGCCGTTTCTAAGGTCTGATTCTGCATCGTGATGCACCCCTTACGGGCTGTTCAACAAACCACCTTCATTCGCTAACAGGAGGAAGCCATGGCAAACGAACTCAACAATGCGCTCAAGAGCGCCGCAGAGAAGATTGTCAAATATGTGGAGGAAGTTTCGAGTATGACGGTCGAAACCCGCTTTGTGGAAATTGATGGGAATAGTACCGACTTTGCTCAGGCCCGCCCGGCGGCGCGCACCGTCATCCGTCTGGACGGCGACAGTTCTACCGTTGTCCCTGTGCGCCGCAACGAGGCCGGAGCGATGGTGGTAGACGCCGAGCTGTTCGAACTGCACGAACGCAACGTGGCCGCCGCCATCCAATACCGCGCCCAGATTTTAGACGCCCTGCTCCAGACCATCAAACCCCAGGGCTGAGAAAGGTTAAGCCCTAAGACAGCTGGCGGGATTAGGGTGGTTCAGCCATCCCAATCCCGCCAGCTGCCTCTTTTTCTGGCCTTTTGAGGGCGGGAGGTTTCTGGACGCTCTTTATTTGCTTTTCCCGTTTTCATTCTCCCCGGCAAATGCCGGCACCTGAGACAGCGAAACCGTTGCGCCGACCAACGTGCTCAGCCGGATGCTCGCCAGGTGTTCAATCAGGCGGGCTTGCAGGCCGTTCCAGACGTTGTTCGATGCGCACGTTTCGGGCCGCAGGTTCGTTTCATCGTCCAGGCCGGGCGCGATGCACACCGGGCCTTCCAGGGTCTCGACGATCTGGAGCAGGGTGATCTCTTCGGCGGGGACGTTCAGGCGCAGACCACCGTGCGGGCCAGGCGTGGCTTTGATAAGCCGCCCCTGGATGAGCGAGCGCCCAATCTGATGCAGGAAGGGCAGAGGGATCTGAAGTTTCTCTGCCAGAACGGCGGTTGCCTGGGCGCGGTTTTCTGGCTCGGAGGCCAGGGCGATCATCAGCTGCAAACCGTAATCAAGACGGCGACTGATACGAAACATGTTTCACCTCTAACATTGAATAAATCGGATGTACATTGTGGTATTCTTTGACTGACAAAGGTCAGGTCTGGATACCCTAAAGATACTCTTGATTTTAAATCGAGGAAAGTGACAATCATCATATTATTGCACAACAAACGGCCAAATATCTACCTTTTGGATAAAAGATATAACCCCTCTTCCTATAGAAAAGATTCCGTATTATAATTTTTCTTGTGAACCTGTTCACGACAGGTTCTGAATGCAAACGGAATAACTGCATGACAGGATGAATCATTACAGACCATGAGGAGGAAATGCAATGAAAAAGTCAACCTGGTTCTTGTTGGTAGTGGTGATCGTTGGTGCGCTGGCGTTGGTTGCCTGCGGCGGCGGGGGCGGCGGTGGTGAAGTTAAACGGCAAGACCCCCCGGCTGAATATGCCAATATGACCAACCCGGTCGCTGGCAATGCGGATGCGATTGCTGCCGGCAAGGACCTGTACGCGCAGAACTGCGCTAGCTGTCACGGCGATACCGGCGCGGGCGATGGCCCCGCGGCGGCAGCCCTGGACCCCAAGCCCCGCAACCTGCAAGATACCGCTGCCAACGCCACTGACGCTTACATTCACTGGGTTGTTACCGAAGGCGGCGCGGCTGCCGGTCTGAGTTCTTCGATGCCCGCTTTCAAGGGGGTGTTATCGGAAGATCAGACCTGGCAGGTGACCTCTTACATTAAAAGCCTGAAGTAGTTTTCCTGCTGGCTCGACTGCTGTAACGCGAGCCACTGCTGTACAGAAAACGAATAAACGGATTTTGGCCTGGTAGACCTCATTCGTTTGTTCGTTTTTTGATTCTGAGATGGCCTGGCATAGAGGTTAGACGTTGGGCGCGTTTTTTGATGTTAATGGTACAATTTGCGTATGTTCAGTGGCATCCCACAGAATTTAAGATGGCTGGTGCTGCCCACTGCTCTCTTTATTGCCGCAGTTGGGTTGTCTTTGGGAGCGTTCGCGCTGGCCGCTGTTCCGGCGGGCTGGGCCGCGGCATTGGGGCTGGTGGGGGCCGGTAGTGCCTGTGGGTTAGGCTGGCAGGCGCGCCGGCGTCTGCAGTTGGAGCGCGCGCTGGCAGAAGCCCAGGCGGAGGCTCGTCACGCTGCGGCCCGCTTGCATGAGGTGGTCAAAGAAAGCGCCGAAACTGCCCACCGATTAGACCTGGTGCTCCGCTTCAACCGCCGGCTGGTCCAGGCGCAGGATGAACGCGCCCTGATGAATTCGGCCCTGGGAATGATTAACGAGCTAACCGGCGCGCTGGGTTGTTCGTTCGTGCCGGTGGATGAGTGGGAACAGCCTTTACCCCCTTATACCTGCGGGGATTTGCCCGAACCGGTTTTAAGCGCCTGGGCCGCGCACCTTTCGGGGGCCATGCTGCGCGAGCGGTGCGGGGCCTGTACGGTGCTGCGTTCTACGCCGGGCGGCTGTCCGCTTCACCCCCAGGTGGTAGGCGACTCACTGCGGGTGTACTGCCTGCCGCTGGTGGGGCAAGAAGTGGCGGTCAACGGCGGTGAATCTCTGGCCCGCCGGTTGGGCGTCTTGAACCTGTATCTGCCCGCCGGGCGCGAACTGGATGGCGAGACGCAAATCTTTCTGGAAGGGCTTTTACAAGAACTGGCCCTGCTGGTCGCGGCGGTGCGGCGGCGTGAGCAAGAGATCACCACCCTGCGCCAGATTCAAATGCTCCACGCCCCCGAAGGCAGTTTGCAGGAATCGTTAAGCGGCCTGCTGGAAGGACTGCGCCAGGCCCTGGATGCCGATTTTGTCTTCCTGCGCCTGCGGCCTTCGTCTGATGACCGCATTTCTGGCCTGAATGTGCAGGTTGGGCAGGCCCTGCCTCTGCCGGACGCGGCCATTGAAGCCATTTTTGCCCGCGTCCTCCAGGGAGAGAACGAGCGGTCGCAGCCGGGAGATCTACCTGCCTGGCTGGCCCTGCCCATGCGCCTGCCTGAAGGGCAGATCCCCGGTATGCTCATGGCGGGCAGTACTGCCTGGCAGGGACTGCCCGCGCGTCAGGAAGCCATCTTGCAGACGGTGGCCGCCCAGGCCGCGCTGTTGGTGGAGAATGAACGCCTGCTGCGCTCGTTGGAATATAAAGCCGTCATCGCGGAACGCAGCCGTCTGGCCCGCGAAATCCACGATGGGTTGGCGCAAACCCTGGCCTTCTTAAAACTACAGGCCGCGCAAATGCAGTCGTATCTCGATAAGGGCGATCTGGCGCGGCTTTCGCAGGTGCTAAAAGATAATTACCAAACGCTTGCCGAAGCCTATCTCGACACCCGGCAGGCCATTGACAACCTGCGGCTCACCCCGCGCGAGGGCTTAGAAGCCTGGCTGGAGCGCACCCTTGCCGATTTTGAGGCAGTCCATGGCGTGGCCGTCGAGCGGCACATTCATGCCATTGCTCCGGGGTGGAATGCCGTGCTTTCTCCAGAGGTGCAGGCCCAGTTGATCCGCATTGTGCAGGAGGCGCTCAACAACGTGCGCAAACATGCCCGCGCTACGCGGGTGATCGTCTCGCTGGTGGAGCGGGAGGGCGACCTGGTGTTAGAGATCCGCGATAACGGCCGCGGCTTTGACCCAGAAGACGTGCCGGAGATTTCACAGCATGGGCTGAGGGGCATCCGCGAGCGGGCCGAGTTTATCGGCGCGGATTTTCAAATTATCAGCCAATCACGTCAGGGTACGGTCGTGCGGCTGGTGCTGCCGGCCTACCTGAAGGAAGGGGCCCGGTGAGCACGGCGGGGAACGTGATCCGTTTGGTGGTGGTAGATGACCACGCTTTATTCCGGCGCGGGTTGGTGGGCCTGCTGGATGAAATGCCCGGCATCAAAGTGGTCGGCCAGGCGAGCGACGGCGAGCAGGCTCTGGCCGTCATCGAGCAGACCCGACCCGAACTGGTGCTGTTGGACCTTAATATGCCCCGCATGGATGGGGTTGAAACCCTGCGCCAGATCCGCCTGCGCAAGTTAGACGTGCGGGTGCTGATGCTCACCATTTCGCAGTCCAGCGAAGATTTGCTGGATGCCATTCGCGCCGGGGCGGATGGGTATCTTTTGAAGAATACCGAACCCGAAGATTTGCGGCGTGCTTTGCTGCGGGTGGCGGCGGGGCAGGGGGCGCTCTCGCCAGAAGTGACCGGGCCTGTCTTAAAAGCCTTGAGCCGGATGCCCAACGAGGAGCCGCCGACTTTGCTCTCAGACCGCGAACTGGAAGTGCTGGAGTGCATGGTGGCAGGCATGACCACCCAGCAGATTGCCGTGCGGTTGTTCATCTCCGATAATACCGTCAAGACGCATATTCGCCACATTTTCGAAAAGCTGGAAGTCTCTAACCGCGCCGAAGCCGTTGGCAAAGCCATGCAGATGGGCCTGGTGAAAAAGAAAGAGGAGTAGAGGCGGCGGCAGAGGGTGATGAGATCATCACCCATTCGTTTTTTTCGCTTTCACCCACCCTGGTTACATCAGGGTGGATGTTTTTAAATCGGCCTGTTCTTATAATGCAGGCAGTTGTTTGTGACTTAATGGGTAATGAGCGGATCACCGGATGACCTGGAGAAGATGAGTATACCTGCAACCCCCCCCCAATCTCTGCGCAAGGTGCTGATTGCCTCAGCGAACCCCTTGTTTGCGCGCGGGCTGCAAAAAATGGTGGCCGAACACTGGGGCAGGCGCGGCGCGGAAATCCGGCTGGCCGACAGTATGGAACAGGCGATTGAGGCGCTGAATACCTGGAAGCCCGACCTGGTGATCGTTGATTACGACGATGTGGGCCGCCCGGGGGCTATTCAGCGCGAGACGTTTTTAAGTCATTTTATTGCGGGTGAGCGCCCCATGCAGGTGATGTTGGTATCGCTGCGGGCGAGCGGCGAGGTGGTCGTTTATGACCGCCGCACGCTCACGCCCGATCAGGCCGAAGATTGGTTCGACCTGCCCTGGACGGTCCAATCTGAAATCTCCGAACAAACTCAGCCGCCGAGGAGGAATCGAATGAGGCATTTTGTGATTGTAGGGCTTCTGACTGCGGTCTTAACCGCCCTGGTGTACTTCCTGCTGACCACCGCACGCCTGTACCCGGTTGCGGCCAGCGTGCAGGCCGGCCCCATTGACGCGATGATTAACCTGCAAGTCGGGTTAATTTCCTTTTTGTTTGCGTTGATTGTCTCATTTATTTCCTACAGCGTGATCTTTTTTCGGCAGAAGCCCGGCGAAAAGGGCGATGGTCCCTTTGTAACCGGGTCTACCCGCCTGGAAGTGCTGTGGACGCTCTTCCCCCTGGTGTTAGTCATCTATCTTTCCTTTGCAGGGGCGCAGGCCCTGGCCGAGGTGCGCCAGCCTGAAGCCCAGGTCCTACAGGTTAAGGTGACGGCTTTTCAGTGGTCCTGGTTGTTTGAATACCCAGAGTACGGCATTCAGTCGAACACCCTCTATATGCCGGTGGACCGCCAGGCTCATATCACGCTCACCTCGCGCGATGTCATCCACTCTTTCTGGGTTCCAGAGTTCCGCGTCAAGCAAGATGCGCTCCCCGGCGCGAACCTGGTGAAAGAGGTGCGCATTACGCCCACGATCATCGGTGATTATAAGGTGCGCTGTGCCGAGATGTGCGGCGGCGCGCACGCCTACATGGAAAGCCCCGTGAAGGTGGTCAGTCAGGCGGACTTTGACGCCTGGGTGCAGGCCGAGATGAACGCCGCCAACGCCAGTCCCGAACAGCGCGGCGAGCGGTGGGCCACCACCAACTGCACCAGTTGCCACGCGTTGGATGGCTCAAGACTGGTTGGGCCTTCCTGGAAGGGGGTTTATGGCTCACAGATTACGCTGGCCGATGGCAGTACCGTCACGGTTGACGACGCTTACCTGCTGGAATCGATCCTGGACCCCAATGCCAAAATCCACCAGGGCTTCCCGCCGAATGTGATGCCGGCGAATTATGACGCCACGCTCACCGAACAGCAAATTAACGACATTATCGCCTTTATCAAGACGATCAAGTAGCGGAGGAGATTCGTTATGACAAAACTGTACCGTATTGGCCTGGTGCGGGGCCTGATCTGGCAGGCGGTGGGAACAGCCGTGGGCTTTGGGCTGTTTACGGCCCTGCGCGCGGTCCTGGGGCTGGCTTTCAAGGCAGAACCCGCCTGGGTATTCGGCATGATGTTCGGCGCAATTGCCTTTCTGGTGGGTCTGGGCGCTTTCACCGACTGGTTCCGCTGGGCCAAGGGCGAGGCGACGCCTGAACCCGAAGAAGTGCAAGACCCCCCCGGCGCACTGCGCTTCTTTGGCATCAGCTTCGATCATAAAGTCATCGGCATTCAGTACGTCGCCAACTCACTGCTTCTGCTGGTGGTCGGCGGCCTGTTTGCCCTGATCTTCCGCGTGGAACTGGCGCGGGCCGGGATGCAGTTTCTCTCGTTCCTGTGGTTTAACACCTTTATCGGACTGCACGGCATTGTGCTGATTGGCTCCATGCTCTTGGGCGGCGCGGCCATTGGCAACTACACCGTGCCGCTGTTGATCGGCGCGCGCGACATGGCTTTTCCCCGCCTGAACGCATTTGCCTTCTGGCTGTCGGTGCCGGCGGTGGTCTTGATTTTATTGAGCATGCCGCTGGGTGGGTTTGAAACCGGCTGGACCGGCTACCCTCCGCTCAGCGCGCGCGGCCCGATGGGCATTCAGGCGTTCTTCGCGGGGGTGTGGATTTTGGGCTGGTCTTCGGTCTTGGGTGGTCTGAACCTGATCGCCACCATCCTGCGGATGCGCGCCCCCGGCATGAAGATGTTCCGCATGCCCATCCTGGCCTGGGCCGTCCTGGCGACCTCGATCATCACCCTCACCGCCACCCAATTGATCGGCATGTCCTTTCAGTTGGTCATGTTCGAGCGCCTGCTGGGGATGCCTTTCTTTGAGCCAGCGCGCGGCGGCAACCCAATTCTGTTCCAGCACCTCTTCTGGTTCTATTCGCACCCGGCGGTGTACGTCTTCGTCTTGCCGGGCTTTGGCGTCATCAGCGAACTGCTGCCGGTGTTTGCCCGTAAGCCCCTGTTCGGCTATAAGTGGATAGCCCTGTCTTCGCTCGGCATTGCCATCGTTGGTTTTCTGGTGTGGGCGCACCATATGTTCACCGCCGGCATGGAGGAGTATCTGCGCGTGCCCTTCATGTACAGCACCCTGCTGGTGGCCGTCCCAACGGGCGTGAAAGTCTTTAGCTGGACGGCCACGCTGTGGGCCGGGCGGCTGCGCTTCGCCACGCCAATGCTGTTCGTGACCGGCGCGCTGGTGATCTTCCTCACCGGCGGCCTCACCGGGCCGCCCCTGGGCGTCGTTGCCAGTGACCTGCAACTGCACGACACCTACTTTGTGGTGGGGCATTTCCACAGCACCATGTTCGGGGGGTACGTCTTCCCGTTCTTCGCCGCCCTTTATTACTGGTTCCCCAAGGCCACCGGGCGTAAGATGAACGAGGGCTTAGGCAAGCTCCACTTCTGGCTGATGTTCCCCTCTTTCCTGGTGATGAGCCTGGGGCAGATGTGGGTGGGTTTGCACGGCATGCGCCGCCGCATCGCCGACTATGACCCGGCTCTGGGCATTGAGACGGCCCAACTGGTTGTGACCATCGCCGGTTTTCTGATCGCCCTTTCGATCCTGGTGTACCTGTACAACCTGGTCACCAGCCTGCGGCGCGGCGAAGTGGCTGTGGGGAACGTCTGGGGGTCGCGCTCGCCAGAGTGGCAGATTCCCTCGCCTGCCCCGGCCCATAACTACCCCGCGCCCCTCCAGGTGGTCGGCGAGCCTTACGATTACGGCCTGGAAGGTTCGCGCTACGTTGAGATCGGTTCAGGCAAAGCGGTTCCGCAGGCCGGAGATTAAGGGTAACAGCGTGGCCGCTCTCTGCCCAAGTGCGGGGAGCGGCCAGAGGAGAATGAAAATGAAGGAAAAAACGGAAGAAATGCTCTCGCCTGCGCCCCACACAGTGATTGATAAGTCGGCGGAATTGAAGCAGGGAATCATGGTGTTTGTTGGCCTGGCCGTTCTGACTCTGATTGAGTACTTTTTGGGCGTGGCGCAAGTGAGTGCGGCGACGATCGTGCTTTTGTGGCTGATCGCGCTTCTTAAAGGCGGCCTGGTGCTGTTCTTCTTTATGCACGTACTGCGCGTCTTTCGCGCGGATGGAGGTCATTGATGAGTGCGCAAGCTGTACCCGTTCACAGTCGTGACCATGCCGCCGCCCACGGCCATTCGGATTACAACCGCTGGGCCGCGACGATGCGGCTGGGCCTGTGGTTATTCTTTGTATCCGATGCATTCGTGTTCGGCGCGCTGTTGGTAACGCGCTTTTACCTGTTAGGACTGCACCGCCCGCATCTCGAACAGTGGTTGGGGCTAATCGTCACGTCCGTTCTGCTCGTCAGCAGCTTTTTTATGAACCGCGCCGAGGTGCAGATCTCTGCTGGCAACCGCAAGGGCTTTCTGACCAATACGCTTATCACCATGGCCCTGGGCATCACCTTTTTGGTGGGCGTGGTCGGCGTGGAGTGGCAGCAGGCCCCCTTTGGCCCCGGCGACGCCGCCCAGGGAGCCGTCTTTTATATGATGACCGGCATGCACGCTCTGCACGTGCTGACCGGGGTGATCTTCCTGCTGATCGTTTACCTGAAGGGGCGTAAGGGCCTGTACACGGCAGAGCGGCACTGGGGAGTGGAAGCCGCCGCTATCTACTGGCACTTTGTGGATTTGGTGTGGGTCTTCTTCTACCCGGCGCTGTATCTGATCGGGACGGTGATCGAATAAAATAGAATGAGGGGTGGGGTTGTGTGGCCTGAAACGCCGCACAATCTACTTCCCCTCATTCTGAAGCTAGAAGTTAGGGTGCTATGCTGCGGCGTATCGAATTTTGGGTAATTGGGGGCATGGTCGCCAGCTTGCTGGTCGCTGCCGCCGTGGTCTTCACCCGGCCGCATTCGTTCCGCGGCTCGGTCATAGATCCTCCCCTCCCGGCCCCCGATTTTGCCCTGGAAGACGGCTCTGGCGGGCGCTTTCGGCTCAGCGAACAGCGCGGCAAGCTGGTGATTTTGTTCTTTGGCTTCACCACCTGCCCGGATGTTTGCCCCACTACGTTGAGCGAGATGAAGCTGATCCACAAGCGCCTGGGAACACTGGCCGAGGATGCGCGCTTTGTGCTGATCACCGTTGACCCTGAACGGGATACCCCGGAGCGCACAGCCCAGTATGCGGCCTCTTTCCACCCTGCGTTTATTGGGTTGAGCGGCAGTGAGGAAGAACTACAGCCGGTCTGGAAGGCTTACGGCGTCTACCGCGAAAAACGCCAGACGGCTTCGGCCTCTGGCTACCTGGTGGACCACTCTGCGTTTGTCTATATCATTGACCGCAACGGCAACTGGCGCGAGACGTTTTCGTTTGGCGCGCCGGTGGATGATATGGTGGAAGACGTGCGCTATCTGCTGAGGGAGCGTTAAATGTTTGCGCGTTCGATGTATCTCGACTTTTTCATTCGCACGCTCTTGGGGCTGGCGGTGGGCCTGGTCTTTGCCTTCCTCATCAGCGAAGGCTCTTTCTGGTTACTGCCCAACAAGCAGAGCGCCTCGCGCGACCCTCACGAGGTCACGCTGGTCATTCCATACGGCACTTCCGAGCAGGTCAAAGCAGGGGCATATAACCGCTCACTGCCTGAGAATATGACGTTTGTGCAGGGCGACGTTCTGATCGTCAAAAATGAAGATGTCGCCGCCCATCAACTTGGGCCGGTGCTGGTTCCGGCGCATGCCAGCGGCGTTTTAGAGCTGAGTCAGGCCAGCGAATACAACTACACGTGCAGTTTTCAGCCCACCAACCGCATGGGGATCAGCGTATTACCGCGCGTTGACCCGAACTCGCGCGTGCAGGCGCTGTTGGCCGTTGGTCTGCCTACCGGCATGATGCTGGCGATCTATAGTTACATGATCCCGCCGGAGAAACTTAAATTCCTGAAGGGATTAAGGAAGGCTTCTTAGATCAAAAGGGGTGATGGACAATCACCCCTTTGTTTTTAGATGCTTCACCCACTCTCGTTACGGGGGAGTGGTTGTTACCCCGCCTAAGAATATCTATAATGTCAGAATGATGAAGGAAACTCTGCTTACCCCGCGCTGGATAATCGCCACAATTGTGGTTCTGGCGGCTATTGGGGGCATGGTGCGCCTGGGATTCTGGCAGTTAGAGCGCCTGGAACAGCGCCGGACGCTTAACCGGCAGACCGCCCAACAGTTGAACAGCCCGCCGTTAGACCTTAACCAGGCGCTCGCCGATGGCAGTCTTAAACCAGAAGATTTAAACCAGATGGAATACCGCCAGGTGACGGCGCGCGGCCAGTACCGTTTTGCAGAGACGGTAGCCCTGCGCAACCAGGTTTGGGAAAACCGTCCCGGCGTTCACCTGCTGACGCCGCTGTATCTGGATAACTCTGACTTTGCCCTGCTGGTGGATCGGGGCTGGATTCCGTTGGAGCAGACCTCGCCGGAACATTGGGCGCAGTACGATCAGCCGGGAGCGATCATACTGCGGGGGCAGATTCGCCTGGCGCAGAACCGCCGCCGCTTTGGCGTGCCCGACCCTACCCTGGCTCCCGGTCAGACGCGCCTGGATGCCTGGAACGCCGTCAACCTGGAGCGGATCGCCGCGCAGGTGGAGGGCAATCTTCTGCCGGTTTTTGCAGTGGCGGCCCCTGAAAATGACAACGCCGCCATGCCCTACCGCGTGGTCGAGCAACCCGACCTCAGCGAAGGGCCGCACCTGGGCTATGCCATTCAGTGGTTTTCTTTCGCGGCGGTTGCGGCGGTTGGTTATCCGATCCTGGTGAGGAAACAGTTATATGAACATCACTAATCCTTATTTGCGCAGTCTCATCTTAGCGGCGGCGGTGGTCACGTTTCTGCTTCTGGTTACCGGCAGTGCGGTGCGGGTGGGAGATGCGGCCCAGGGCTGTCCGGATTGGCCCACCTGCTACGGCCAGTGGCTGCTGCCAGAGCCGTCTCATCTGGCAGGGCCGCAGAACGCGCTGTATTTGCAGTATGCGCACCGCGTTCTGGCGGCGCTGTCGCTCGCGCTGACGGCGGCGGCCGCCGCGTGGACGGCACTGCGCAGCCGGGCGCAGACCTTTATTGGGGGCGCGCTGGCCGCCGCCGCCGGCCTGATGCTGATCGAAGCCCTGTTGGGGGGCGGGGTGGTGGCAGAAGAGAGCGCGCTTCTATCGGCGCTCCACATGGTTTTGGCGCTGGCCTCATTTGGACTGCTGGCCGCGGCGGTGACGGCGGCCTTTTGGCGTTCTGAGGTGAAATTTTCCTGGCGGTCGCCTTTTGCCCGCCTGGCGCGCCTGACCCTGCTGGCAACCTTCCTTCTGCTTCTCAGCGGCACGCTCGTCACCGCCACCGGAGCGGGTTCGGCCTGCGCGGGCTGGCCGCTGTGCGGCCCGGCACTGCCCACGAACGGCCTGGGCTGGCTGGCGCTGGCTCACCGGCTGGTGGTACTGCTGGCGGCGGCGCTGATTACGGCCCAATTCCTTGCCGCCTGGCGCGGTCAGCGCAGTCAGAGCGTGGCCCTGCCGGCCGCGACCGGGGCTTTCCTTATCCTGCTGGGTCAGGTGTGGATTGGGGCGGTTAAGGTCAGCCGCGGCTTCCCCGCCGACCTGGTAGGACTGCACGCGGCCAGCGCCGCGGCGCTGTGGGCCGTGCAGGTGGTTGTGGCCGCGGCCGCCGGGCTGGCCCGGCGCACGGCTACCGCAGAAGCCGCCGAATGGGCCGAGCCGCTGTCGCTCCGCGCGCGCGCCAGAGACTTTTTCCTGCTCAACAAGCCCATCATTGTGGCGCTTCTGCTCGTCACCACCTACGCGGGCATGGTCGTTGGGGGGCGCGGTCTGCCTTCGCTGGAAGTCACCTTATGGACGCTCTTGGGCGGCGCGCTGGCCGCGGGCGGCTCCAGCGCCCTCAACCAGTATATTGACCGCGAAACCGACCGCGCCATGCAGCGCACCGCCCGCCGTCCTCTGCCCGACGGCCGCCTGAGGCCCGCTGAAGCCCTGGCCTACGGCCTGGGCGCGGTCCTGGCGTCTTTCTATATCCTGGCGGCGGCGGTCAACCTGCTGGCGGCGGTGCTTTCCCTCGCCGGGATGGTGTATTACGTTCTCATCTATTCGCTCTGGCTTAAACACGCTACCGTGCAGAACATCGTCATCGGCGGCGGGGCTGGGGCCATACCGCCCCTGGTGGGGTGGGCCGCGGTGACCGGCTCGCTGGATATTCCCAGTCTGTTCCTCTTTGCGATCATTTTCTTTTGGACGCCCCCGCACTTTTGGGCGTTAGCCCTGGTGCGCCGCAAAGATTACGCGCGCGGCAACGTTCCTATGCTGCCGGTAGTGCGCGGCGAGCAGGAAACCCGCAGGCAAATCCTCATTTATACGCTTGAACTGGTCGCGCTGACGCTGTTGATGCCCCTTTTCAGCCTGTCGGGTACGATCTACCTGGTTTCGGCGGTGGCTTTGGGCGCGTGGCTCATCCACACCGCCTGGAAGGTGTATTGGGGCGAGGGCAACAAGATGGCCCATAAGATGTACCGCTATTCCAGCATGTACCTGGCCTTCTTAATGCTCGCTATGGTATTAGATGTGCTGTTTTAACCTGGTGGAATGACAAAAAGGGGGCATATTACGCGCGGCGGGGGTAAACAACCCCCGCCTTCGTTTCTAAAAGCCCCTGCGGGGATTCAATCCTTCAACCCCAAAGGTTCCAGGTTCTCATAATCCGCCGGTGGGCGGGCCGACCCGCTACTGCAAGCGGAGTAAAACCCGGCCCCGTTCCCAAAGTTCTTCTAATCCATAATAATCGCGCTGTTCCGGCGAAAACAGGTGTACCACCACGTCGCCCAGGTCCACGACCAGCCAGCCGTCAATGGCTTCTCCTTCGATCTGGGAATAGATTTGGAATTCTTTTTTGGCCGCTTCCTGGACGGCTTCGGCCAGGCTTTCTAACATCCGGTCGCTCGTGCCGTTGCAGATTACAAAATAGTCGGCAAAGGAAGCGATGTGCTGGATATCCATCAGCAGGATATCTTCCCCTTTTTTATCTTCCAGGGCATTCACTATGGTGCGAGCCACCTCAATTGAAACGGTTTCAGAAGTACTCAGATTTCACCTCTTATTCAAAAAAACTCAATCGTGTTGATATTCTAGCACAAAGAAAGTCCAAAATTAAGGGTTATGCGCTGTGCTGTGATGATCGGATTTGCCCAGCGCAAAGTGATCGAGCGAGGTATACACGGCCCCGGTCGGGCGCAGGTCACTGCGGAACAGGTGAACCTGATCCACGCGGACAGCAGTGAGCGGCTTCACCTGCATGCCTGCCAGTGCCTGCGCAATGGCGGCAATCTCGGCGGGCGTGGCGTTTTGCGATACGCGCCCCAGGGTGAGGTGGGGCGAAAAATCGCGCTCCTCGGTCGGATAGCCGAGCGTGCGCGCGCCGGTTTCGATGGCGCGCTGTAATGCCCCCAGGGCCGGCGGCGCCTCACTGCCCACCCAGATCACCCGCGGGCGGCGCAGGTTAGGAAAGGCCCCCATCCCGCCGATGGTCATGGTGAACGGCGTGTAGCGCGAAGTTTCGGCCCGGAGCATGCGGGCCAACTGCTCCAGATTGCCTACCGAGACTTCTCCGAGGAATTTCAGGGTCAGGTGAATATTCTCCGCCGGAACCCAGCGCACCGCTTTGCGGGCCGCTTCGCCGCCGGTGCGCAGACAGCGCTCCTGAAGTTCCTGGATCATCTCGCCTAACTGCTGGCGCAGTTGAGACGGTAATTCGATGGCGATGAAGGCTCGGATGGCGTTCATAGGGTTATGGTTCTTGAATGACGGCTTCGATTTGAATATCCCCGGCTTTTTCAAAGGTCAGGGTAACGGTGATTTTCTGCCCGACCTGCAAGTCGCTTTTCAGGCGGATCAGCATGACGTGCAGACCGCCGGGCTTGAACTCCACTTTTTCCCCGGCCTTAATCGCCACTTTTTCCTGCGGGTGCATGCTCATCTTGCCTTCCGCATCCATACTGCTGAGGTGAACTTCGGTTACCTCGGCGGCATCGCTGGAGGCTTTGAGCAGGTTGTCATCCTGACCGGAGCGGTTTTCAAGGGTGAAGTAGACCGCGCCGTTACCCCCTGCCAAACCGGGCCGGCCCCAGGCATCTGTGATGGTGATGCCGCCCCCCGATTGGGCCTGACACGCGCTTAACACCACGGCCAGCGCGAATAGAACGATCCCGAACTTCCGCACGGACTGCATCATTCCCTCCTCTGATGTAACGATGATTGCTGTTAATCAGTATAACATAACGTTGGATTTGTACTTAAGAGATATATGTTCCAATTTGCCGGATCCAGCGGCGTTTGACGATCTTATAGCCGCGCAGGTATTGGAGTTTGGGTTTTACACTGCCATCCTGAAAGATATAGAGGTAGGCAATCGTTGGGACGTGCATTTTTTCAACCCCAAAGCTGGCCGAACCCGGGTTGAGCAGTAATTTTTCGCGCAGCCAGATGCTTTCGGGGTAGTGGGTATGCCCAAAAATAATCACGCTGGCGTTGGGGGCTGTGTGGGTCAGCAGTTTCAGATAGCGGCGCAGGTTATAACCGCTGATGAGATAGCGGGCTTTATCCACCAGGTAGCGGGCAAAGCCGCCGTGTCCGTGCATGAGGGCAATTTGCACTCCGCCAATTTCTGTTTCGACCACCAGCGGCAAACCGGGGACAAACCAATCGCGGTTGCCGCGCACGGCCGTCACCGGGGCGACCTCGCCCAGTTGGGTCAGCACGGCGCTGCTGCAAATATCACCGGCGTGGAAGATGTGCGTCACCCTGGCCCTGCGCAGAGACGGCAGGATCAGGGGGTGCAGTTCGCCCACCCGATCGGGGACGTGGGTATCTGCCAGGACTCCAATCGTGTAGAGCGGCTTTTGGCTCTTGGGATGGCCTTTAGGGGCGCGCGGCCTGGACATAAATCGGGCAGACGCCCTACCGGCGCGGGAGAGAGAGATAGCCGGCCAGCGCCTGGCGCGTCTGGGACGGGTTATCAAAGCGGATGGTATGCAGTCCAACGGCGCGCGCGCCGGCGATGTTGCGGTCGTTGTCATCCACAAACACGGCTTGTTCTGGCGGCACGCCAAGCTGAGCCAGGGCGGCCTGGTAGATGGCGGCCTTGGGCTTGGCCGCTCCCTGGCGGGCAGAGCTGATTACGGCGTCAAACGTGTCGGGGGGGATGCGCAGATCGGCGCTTAGGAACTGCGGCAGGTCAACGATCCAGGTATTGCTGAGCAAAGCCGTGCGATAGGCCGGACGAAGGGAGCGGATCAGGCTCACCAGTCCAAAATCAACCCGGTCACCGGCAAAGAATTCGCGCCGGAAGGGACGTACTTCTTCTGGCCGTAAGCCCAGCGCCTGGCGCACGTATTCCCAAACGTCTTCCGGCGAAGCCAACCCCTCTTCGGCGCGCTGTGCGACGGGGTTGGCAAAGACAATGTCTTCGAGTTGAGCGCGCGTTTGGCCCAGGCGCTCGGCCAGGCGCGCGCGGGGGGTGGGGTCATCCGTCCGCAGGATGACCCCGCCCAGGTCAAAAATGACGGCGCGGATGCCGGCAGGGGGTGGAGTAGGTGCAGAAATGGGTTGGTTCAATGAATTTGCCTTTCTAATAGGACCTTTGCAGCGATCAAGTATATCTTAATCTGGTCCATTCCACCCACAACCTTGTTCAGTGGTGAGAAGGTTTTCGCAAAGCTGCTTGATTTTTTGAAAGCCCTCATCTGGTATGATGGGCGCGGCCGACCGCCGGTTGTTGGGGAATAATTACCTGCAAAAAATATAAATTCGATTGAAATACTTATTGACAGATTAATCATTTATCTATATTATAAATATCACATAAATAATCTTATATCTCTCATCCGCCAGGGGGCAGCAGCGGCGGACGGGTTGTGAACTTTTGACATCACGAGAGGGCTGTAGGGGTACTACTGTGGTCTGTCAGCGGAGGCTTTATTGTTAGCGTGCCGTCACAGTAGGGTTGGTCAGGGAGTGCGATGAACCGAGCGCCCAAATTGGTCGCTTTCTTGTCCTTGCAAGGCTGAGGAATGGACAAGGGGGTCTCGGGGAGCCAGTAGCGAAACCGGCCTTAACTAAGGTCGGTTTTTGTATTTTCTGAGGTGGAAAATGCGATTCTTTAGACTCCATAAGCATTGGCTGGCCCGGTTGTTCTTTGTCAGTGGGATAGTCTGCCTGCTGGCAGGGATGTGGTTATCGTCGGCAGGCGTGCAGGGGGCGTGGAATGACGGTGTGAATACCGGATCGGGCCTGCTGCCTGATATTTTTCGTATAGATGAGCACCAAATCCAAATAACGAAAACTTTCTGGATCGGACTCACGCGGACCGCCGCCATCAGTACGCCCACGCCGACCGTTACCAGCACCCCACCCGCGCCTGCTACGAGCACCCCCACGCCGACCGCCACCGTCACCCTGCCCGCGCCTGCGACCATCACCCCCACGCCGACTACTACCGCTACGAACACGCCTACGCCGACCGTCACCGTTACCAGCACGCGCACGCCGACCGTCACAAATACGCCCACCGTTACAGTTACCAACACCCTTACGCCGACCCCAACCGAGGAACAAGGCGGCGAAGAGACCTTTACTCCAACGCCTACCGTCACCCAACCTCCGCCTGCCACTAACACTCCGACCCCTACCGCTACCCAGCCGCCCACGCTGACCTATACGCCCACGCTTACCCTGGTTCCTTCCTTTACCCCTACGGCAACGAAACCCGCGCCGACCGTCACCAACACCCCTACCCCCACCGCAACGGCTCCCAATGTACAGCCCATCTCTCTTTCTGCTGTGTGCGGTTACGCCGGTGATTACCTTAATTTCTGGCAGGTGGTCAACCCTGCCTCTGTGACGGTCGCCTTTACCTGGGATTCGCCCTCAACGGGTGAGCGTGGTTCTGGCCTGGTGGGGCCGAATACGACGGCTTACTTCAGCACCAATGCCAGCAGCAAGGTGGTGCGGTTATTTGTCAACAACCAGCTCGTCAGTCAGGCGGTGGCTGACGATGCGCCCTGCCGGGTCCTTCTCAACCCGGCCTTCGGCTGTACCCCCGACAACCAGATTGCCTGGCTGTTGTTCAACGATAACGAGGTGGACGCCGGCTTTAGCTGGTCGCTGGATGGTCAGCAGAGCGGCTCTGGGGTGATTCCGGCCCGCAGCAGTCAGATTATCACCTTCTCGCCCCCCGGTGATCATACCTTTGTGGTCGCCTGGGAGTTCTCGCCCCTCGGCCCTCGCTCCGTCACAGTGACAACCACCATGAACTCGTGCGCTTTTACAGCCACGCGCACGCCCACCCCGCCTGCGCCAGAGATTGTGCCAACCTTTACGCTGGTCCCCAGCTTTACCCCCACGCAGTCTCTGCCGGGGACCGCGCCGACCGGCACGCCGACGCCGGGTTCGACCCCCACGGCTGACCTGCTTGCGCCCGGAGCCGCGGCAACCTTTACGCTGGTTCCCACCCTGCCCCAGCCGGGCGCTACCGAAACGCCGGTGTTGATCCCCGTGACCGGCGTAGACCTCACCCCCACTGGCAGGTTAGCCGTGCTGAGCCGCGTTTTCATTAACCTGGGGATGGTGATCTTGGGTGTGGCTTTGCTGATTATGGCGGGGTTGTTCCGCCCGAGGCGCTGACAGGCCGCCGGATGAAGCGATTCTTGCGCCGTTTTTCAGATTGGTTAGCCCTGTTTGGCCTGGTGTTCCTGCTGATCGGGATGTTAGGGGCGGCGCGTCAGTTTAAGGAACTGATATTGGTCAGCGGGGCTGACCCGCCAGAAGGCTTTCTGCCGATTACGGTGGAGATGGAGACGAACCAGCACCCGCCGCCGGTCGCGCTGGCGCAGACAGAGAAAACAGACCCTCCAAAAGCGCCCACTGCGGCCCGGCCCACCGGCACGCCCTTCCACCCCCTGCCAGAGACAGCCGCCGCCGCGCCAGCCCCTACGCTTGCGGTGGATACCGGCGCGGCGCGGGCTTTTCTGCCGGCGGTGAGCGGCAGGGCGGCGCCGGATGCGGCTCTCACCCCGCCGCCTGACCCCACCCCGGCGGTAGAAGACCCGCCAGCGGCTCAAGCCGCTCCGCCCTCCCCGCCGACGCCCACCCCAGAGCCGGTCATCCCAGATCGGATTGAAATCCCGGCCATTGGCCTGAGCGCCCCGGTGGTGCCCGTCGCCCCGGCGCAGGTGTTGGTAGGCGGGCGGCGCTACGAACAGTGGGCCGCCCCCGACCAGGCGGCGGGCGGATGGCATGACCGCAGTGCGCGGCTGTTCGAGGCGGGGAATCTCGTCATTAACGGCCACCACAATATTTACGGAAGCGTTTTTGCCAGCCTGAAAGATTTACACCCAGGCGATGAGATCATCGTCTATGGGGGCGGGCGGGCTGACCGTTACGTGACCGCTCAGGTGATGATCCTCGAGGAACGTTACGCTACCCTGGATCAACGCGCAGAGAACGCCCGCTGGATCTTGCCATCCGATGACCGCCGCCTGACCCTGGTGACGTGCTGGCCCGCCGAGAGCAATACGCACCGTCTGATCGTCGTCGCTCGACCAGAGGGAAATCCCTAACTGGTAGCATAGGGATAATCCTACACGCGAATTGCCTGAAATATACTGGAATCAAACCAGTGCCTATTGACAGATCGTACTTTAATTCGTATTATCTTAAAAGAAAGGGGGTCACAAGGGAATACGTTGTGACGTACCTTTTGGATGGATGGAGAGTTTGGCCTTTTTGCCAACTTTGGGCTGTTAGCCTGGTTCGTGGTAGTATTTGCCCTTTCAAAGCCTGCCAATTTACAGAAAGACCAAACTCCAGGATGCGATGAACCGAGATTCTTGATTTGGTCGCTTTCTCATCCGAAGGATGAGGGGAATCTCGGGGAGCCAGTAGCGAAACCGGCCCGGCGCCGGTTTCTTTTGATTAAGGTAAGAACTGTACGTTTATTGATGGAGAGGATCTATGAACGATCTAGTGGAGACCGAACAGCAAGTCGCCCTTGCTCCCCAGTCGGGCGTGGACCTGGATGAAGTGTACGCCACCGAGCGCCACAGCGTGCTGGTGATTGAAGATGAGCCGGATACCGTTACGTTGTTGAAGCAAATCTTGCGGAATGCCGGTTTTAACGTGATGGGGGCTTTATCTGGCAGTGAAGCCTTAAAGAAGTGCGCCGATATCAAGCCCGATCTCGTGATGCTCGACCTGATGATGCCCGACATGGATGGCTGGGAGACCTATCGTTATCTGCGGCAAATGTGCGATGTGCCGGTGATTGTCATTTCGGCCGTCGGCAATAAAGAGGATATCGTCCGCGCCCTGAAGATGGGGGTGGATGATTACGTGACCAAACCTTTTTATAACGCCGAAGTGATCGCCCGCGCTCAGGCCGTACTGCGCCGCTATGGTAAGCTGGAAGAGGTCAGCCGGCTGGTTTTCCCTCAGGTTGACCTGGTGATTGACTTCCAGACCCAAAAAGTGACCCTGCGCGATCAGAGCGTTCAACTGACCAACAAAGAATTTGCCGTTTTGGCCGTTCTGGCTCGCCATGCTCCAGAGGTGGTCAATTACCAGACGATCGCTCAACAGGTTTGGGGGATGGATACGCCCGATGTGCGCAAGCGCATCAAGTACCTCGTGTACATTATCCGGCGTAAGTTCCAGAACCTGGATTCAGAGCGCGAGTTGATTGTGAACGTGGACCGCCTGGGGTATAAGTTGGATACCGGAGAAGATTAAGCAGGGTCTCGATGGTTTGAGAGGTAAGCCGCTTCTATCGGAGTTTGCAACCCCTTTGTAGAAGGGCGCGTGCCGCTTTGCGCGCATGCGCCCTTTGCGTTTCCTTATTATAATAGGGGCATAACGAACACAGGATTCGGGATTATGTCTGATCAGACCGCGAAGATTTCTGAAGGCGTTGACCTGGATGCGCCCGCCCTCTACATTAACCGCGAACTCTCGCTGCTCGATTTTCAGTGGCGCGTGTTAGACGAAGCCAAAGACGAGCGCAACCCCCTGCTGGAGCGCGTTAAGTTTCTGGCGATCGTCGATTCGAATATTGATGAGTTCTTTATGGTGCGGGTGGGTGGGCTGCGAATGCAGCGCGACGCCGGGGTCTTCGATCAAAGCGCCGATGGGCTGACGCCCGCCCGGCAGTTGGCGGCCATCCGTAAAGAGGCCCTCAAGCTGTTAGAAGAGTCGCGCCGCCATTTGCGCGAGGAGCTGATCCCCAAGTTATGGGATGCTGGCATCCGCATTATGACCTACAAAGAACTGTCTGGCCGGCAGAAGGAATCGGTGGATGCGTATTTTCGAGAGGTGATCTACCCGGTCTTAACACCTCTGGCGGTGGATCCGGGGCATCCATTTCCGCATATCTCGAACCTGAGTCTGAACCTCGCCATCCATTTAGAAGATAAAGAAGGGCGCAAGCATTTCGCCCGCGTTAAGGTTCCCCCTTCACTGCCGCAGTTAGTGCCGGTGAAGCGTTCTTCGGGCGGGGTGCGCAAAGATGGTACTGCGCCGCACACCCACCTGTTTGTCTGGCTCGCCCACGTCATTGCGGCCAACCTCGACCAACTATTCCCCGGCATGAGGGTGCTGGAAGCCCATCAATTTCACGTGGTGCGCAACGCCGATATGGAGATTCAGGAACTGGAAGCCCTGGACCTCATTGACCTCGTGGAAGAGAGTCTGCGCCGCCGCCGCTTTGGCATGGTGGTACGCCTGCTGGTGCATAAAACCATGCCCGATTACATGCGCGACTTTCTGGCCGAGAACCTCAAAGTGGACCGCAACGACATCTACGCGCTTACCGGCCCGCTCGACCTCACCTGTCTGATGCAGTTGACGCGCATTGACCGCTACGATCTGAAGGATAAACCCTTTACGCCGGTTGTCCCGCCTGCCCTGCGCAACCGCGCCGATATTGAAGACAGCTCTATTTTTGGCGCTATTCGAAGGGGAGACATCCTGCTTCACCATCCTTATCATTCGTTTGCGCCGGTGATTGAATTTTTGAGGACCGCCGCCGAAGACCCCAACGTGCTGGCGATCAAGCAAACGCTCTACCGCACCGGCAATAATTCTCCGGTGGTGAATGCTCTGCTCTCCGCCGCGAGGGATTACGGCAAGCAGGTGGCCTGCCTGGTGGAATTAAAAGCGCGCTTTGACGAAGAAAGCAACATCGGTTGGGCCAGAATGCTGGAGCAGGAAGGCGTACACGTAACCTATGGGCTGTTGGGGTTAAAAACCCACTCCAAGATTGCCCTGGTCGTGCGCCGCGAAGGCGAGCATATCCGCCGCTACTGCCACCTGGGAACCGGCAACTATAACCAGGATACGGCCACCGTCTACGAAGACCTGGGCATGTTCACCTGTGATGAGGCCATCGGCGCGGATGTGACCGACCTCTTTAATTACCTCACCGGCTACTCGGCCAAGTCGGATTATCGCAAGCTGTTGGTGGCGCCCATCAACCTGCGCCAGCGCATCGAGGCGCTTATCCTGCAAGAAACCGAGCGTCACCGCAGTCACGGTGATGGGCATATTATCTTGAAGATTAACCACCTGGTAGATAAGCCGATGATTAAACTCTTGTACCAGGTGTCGCAGGCGGGGGTGAAAGTGGATCTGATTGTGCGCGGGATGTGCTGTCTGCGCCCAGGGATTAAAGGGGTCAGCGAGAACATCCGCGTCGTCAGCATTTTGGGACGCTTCCTGGAACACTCGCGGATTTATTACTTCCATAACGGCGGCAAAGAGAAGGTCTGGATGGGCAGTGCCGACCTGATGCCCCGCAACCTCAACCAGCGGGTCGAGGTTTTGTTCCCGGTGGAGAACCCCAAACTGATCCGCTTCTTGCGCGACGAAGTTCTGGCCGTTTACCTGGCGGATAATACGAAGGCCCGCCTGATGATGCCCGACGGCAGTTTCAAGCGCCTCAGCCCCAAAGACGGCGCGCCGGAAATTGCGGCGCAAGAGGTTTTCCTGGCGCGCGCCGCCAGCATGGGGTATTAGCCGGTGGCATCAGACCTCACCCTGGCGGAGATCCAACAGCGCGTCGTGGAGTACTTCCAGGCTCACGCGGCGCGTTACGGCTTGCAGGCAGGCAGTCTGTCGGCCCGCTATATTTTAAACTGGGGCGGGTTTGTCAACGTCTCGTTTACGGTGAGCGATGGCCGGCGGGCTTATCACCTTAAACTGGCGGATCTTGACGAAACCATTGCCGACCTGGAACGCTGGTACGACCTGCGCGCCCCGCTCGAAAGCCGCTACCGCGCCCCGAAGATTGTGGATTGGGTTGAAATGGACGATATGCCGCTGGCGGGCCTGCTTTTTGAGCATTTTGCGGGCCGGCAGGCCCGGTTTGCGCAGGAACCGGCCCTGCACCGGCAGGTATTGGAGCTGGCCGCGCGCCTGCACGCCGATTCAGAGCTGACCACCACCCTGCTGGCCCTGGACGGCCCGCCGGGCGACTGCGCGGATTATTTTATTGCCACGTACATTGACCGCTTCGATGAAGACCTGCTGGCGGTTGTCCGCGACCTGCCGGAGTTTGTTTCTTTGACGACCCTGGATTGGATGCAGGGCGAAACCCGCCATCTGGAGGCTCTGGCGCGCGAGGGGGCGGCCTTTGCCATGCCTGCGGCGGCTCCGACGCACGGCGACCTGTGGGAAAATAACGTTTTGGTGAACGAGCGCGGCGATTGGGTGGTGCTGGATTGGGATGACCTGGCGCTGGGCGACCCGGCTCTGGAGTACAGCATTCTGCTCAGCGCCATCTGGCGGCAGAACCCGGCGCAGGGGCTGGCCGTAGCCCAATGGCTTCCCCTGCCCGCGCGCGCCGACCCGGCCCTGCAAGAACGCCTGGCCCTCTGCCTGCGGGCCTATCTTCTCGATGAAGTCATTGATACGCTGGCCGATTACGTGGAGTGCGATTTTGCCCCGGAACATCGGGACCAGGTGCGCGCGGAGAAACAGCGCAAGCACCTGGCCGCCCTGGAACTGTACCGGCAGTTGTACCCATAAGCGCGCCCCGATTTCATCCCCGATTAATCCTGATACGGTATACTACCCCCGCAGGGGAGGATATTTCATCTGTAAACGACTCTTGGCAGAGAGAGGATGGAGCCGTGAAGTTCTGGCAAAAAATAGCGGTTGGCGTGCTGTTCCTGATCGTGCTGGCGGCGTGCGCAGTTCTGTTCCCCGCCGGTCAACAGCCGCTTTTGCCGGTCCAGACGCCGCCCCCGGCCCGGCCCTCCCTCCGTCCTACCTTTACGGCCAGCCCCACCGCCGAGGCCACTCTGACCGCCCGGCCTACCGTCACGCTTACGCCTGCCGAGACCCCTTCGGAGCCGCGTAAAAGCCTGCTGGATGAATACCTGCCGCGCCATGCCGTGCTGGCGGAGACCGCGCATTTCGTGTTTTACGCTCAAGATGGCTACTTTCCGGTGGAACTGGAACGCTGGAAGGCCCAGGTTGAAGAAATTTACGCTTACGTGGCCGACCGGCTGGGAGCCGAGAGCGGGGTGAAAATCGCGCTGGCGTTTTTACCGGCCCAAAAAGAGGCCTGCCCGATTCGCGGGCTGGCCTCGTCTGAAAATCCGCCCGTCATTCTGATCTTTGCCGACCCGGGCACCTCTGAAACCTATTTGCGGGCCGTGCTGGCGCACGAGGTGGGGCATGCCGTTGCGGCGCAGGGGCTGGCAGGCGGCCTGCCCAATGAGATTGCGCTCAGCGAGGGGCTGGCAACCTGGGCCTCTGGCAAGTATTGGAATGCCTGGATGGGCGTGCCGACCATTCATCACCTGGTGCGCGGCTATATAGACAGCGGCAGGTATTTACCCCTGCCGGAAAATGTGGACCTGCCCAACGTTTACCCCTGGCAGGAAGGCGCCGATGAAAACTGCCTGGCGCGCCGCGACCAGGTTTACTCGCAGTGGGCCTCGTTTGTTGATTATCTGATCGAACAGTATGGCTGGGAGAAGACGCACCGGTTATTCGAATCGGCGCGTACGGAAGAGATCAACGGCCAGGAAGTGCGCTATCCCAGTGACTATGCTGGCATTTTTGGGAAGCCGCTGGAGCAGTTAGAAGCGGAATGGCTGGATTGGGTGATGCGCGTGACTCAGCCTAAACGGCAGGCTTACGGAGGGCCCTTTTCTGAAACAGGCTGGCGCTGGCATACCCTGTCAGGCTTAATCCCAGGTAGACCGGCGCATAGATCAGCGCGGCCGGGTTAAACAGCACCAGAATCACCGTTGTGAAGGCCGCCGCCGCCGCGATCACTGCGCTCCACAGGCTGCCGGTCATAAAACGGGCCGCCGCGCCGCACAGGATGGCATATAACGGATATAACAGCCATAACAGCAGCCTGATCTGATCGTCATTGAGCAGGTGCGAGAACTGGATCAATTCCTGGGTTAACGCCAGCGCCAGCATGGTAACCAGGCTGATCCCAATGGTGCGGGTCGTTTTTTGTTGAGTGGAAGCAGACATTTTGTTTTTATTGTATCACGAGGTGTTATCGCCCCAAAGTGAACCGCGAGCCGCCGCCAGGCTTTGTACAAGCTGTGCCAGCGCGTCTGGCCCGCCTACGTTCCCCGGAAAGACAATGTACGCCAGGCCCGGAAAGCGGCTTTCGGGCCCGGTCTGCCAGACGGGCACGCCGGGCAGGGCCTGCCCCAGCACCATGGCCCGCTCGATTCCCAGCCCGGCCGTGGCAATATCGCTGCTGGTGATGCCCCCCTTCGCCAGCAGGTAGCGCGGGCGCGCCCGGAGAGCCCGCACGACCGCCACCAGCGCGTCTGAGATTGACCGCCCGATGAGCAGGTCTGCCTCGCCGCCGGTCTGGCTGGCCGCCAGCGCGCGAGAGGTGTACACCACCGTATCGCGGCCGGCGGTCAGATGCCGGTTCATGGCCGCCGCCGCCCGGTCAATCTCAGACGCCCGCCGGGCCTCATCCAGCAGGCTTTCCACGCGGATTTCCACGCGCGCCGCCGGGGTCTGCGCGAAGAGCGCCTCTAGCTGTGCCGTGGTACGCGGTACGTAGGACCCGGCAACGATCAGTCCGGCGGCGCTTTCTGGCTGGTGGGCTTCAGCGGCGCTCGCGATGGGGCGGCTGGCAAGCAGTTCGGCGGGGCTCAGCAGGGGCCGCGCGGCCAGCCCGGCCATCACCCGCACAAAAGAGGCGGCTGTGCGGTACAGGTAGCGCCGCCCGGCCTGTTCGGCCCACCGCAGGCCGAGGGCTAACACTTCCAGGTCGCGGTAGCTGGCGGCATTGGCGACGATCACACGGGGCGGCCCGCCGCCTGACCGCGCCGCTGGCAGGGCCAGCAACTGGTCGCGCACGGCCCTCGGCCCGCCCTGGCGCAGGGTGTGGAGCGCAATGGAGATGACCTCATCTGCCGCAATCGCTCCCCTGGTTTTTTCGGCCACCCATTCTTTGAGGTTCGAGGCCCGGTAGCCAAAGGTTTTGTCGCGCGCGAATTCTGTTTCGCCGGCAGGCGTCAGCCGCTCGCCCTCAGCGGCGTAATGCACATCTCCGATGGTACAGCGCCCCCCCTCTGGAAAGCAGGGGACCAGCACCCAGGCGTCGAAGCCGCCCCCCAGCGCGGCATCCAGGGCCTGTACTTCGCCGGGAAAGTGCCCGCGCAGGGTTGAATCGGAGCGCGATACCACTGCAACGCTGCGCCCCACCGCGCGCACCGCGGCCAGCAGGTGTTGACCGATGGATTGGTTAAGGGCTTGGGCCTCCCGCAGGGGCAGTGCCCGCGTATTGGTCAGCAGGTAAAAAGCTGGCCTGCCCCGGCTCAATTCCGCGGCTAAGGCGGCCGCCGTCCAGCGCGTCAGCACCGGCAGGGCATGCACGGTTTGCGTGCCGGTGGGGTCATCATCCAGCACGACTAACGCCCGCCCGTTGAGCGCATTCGCCGCCCGAATCTCAGGCAGCAAATCTTCCGGCCATTCGGGGGGCAGTGATTGCCATAACGTCTCTGCGCGCATCATCCCTAATTGTATAACCAACGCCCTGTTCTCAGACCACTAACAGCCAGGCAGTCAGCGTGATGGCGCTGAGCAGGGTGGTCCAAAAAATGGAGCGCGAGGCTAGGGCCGGGTCTTGCCCGTACTCTACTGACAGGATATACACATTCACCGCCACCGGCAGGCCCGCGGACGTCACCAGAATGGGCGCCAGTTCCTGAATCGGCCCGGCCGCGCCCGGCCCCAACAGCGGGGCGGCCAGGACCATCCCCAGTGCCAGCAGAGGTGAGGCTACCAGCCGCGCCGCGCTCACCGCCGCCAGGGCCTTGAACTGCCCAAAGGCCTGACTGCGCGCCAACTGCACCCCCAGCGTCAGCAGTGCCACCGGGATCAGCCCATCTGCCAGGTAGCGCACCGACTGGTAGAGCGGCCCCGGCAGGCGGATGTGCAGGCTGTTGAGCGTCAGCGCCAGCACGATGGTGTAGACCACCGGAGACTTTAAAAAGGCCCCGGCCAGTTCTCGCCAGTTGCCCTTGCCAACCCCCACCAGCCACAGCCCAATCGTAAAATTGGCGATGAGTTGTACCATCAGTAAGATCGTCATCACGCTCACGCCCTGGTCGCCGAAAGCCAGTTGGGCAAACGGGATGCCAAAGTTGCCGGAGTTGAAGAAAATGGTCCCCATGACCAGCACGGGGTGCTGGTCGTGCAGGGGCCGGATCTTAAATACCCACCAGCTTAGAGCCATCAGCGCCAGCATGTGGATCAGGCTAAAGGCCGTCACCACGCCAAAATGGAGCGGGTCTAGCTGGCTGTCTATCAGCTTGATAAACACAGTGGCCGAGATAAAGATATAAAAGCTCAGCCGGGCGAGGGTGTTGAGGTCAATCGTCAGAAAACGGTCGGCTAACACGCCCACGCCGATTAAGACGAACACGGGCAGGATAATTTCGGTTAAAATTTGCAGGATCATCATGGGTGGTGGTATTATAAAAGCAGATGGGCCGCCTGGCGAGGTCTGCTTGATCTTACCACCCCAAGGAAAGGCTTCGATGCACCCCTTATTCGACCGTTTTTATCATGGGTTGATTGTCTCGTGCCAGGCGCTGGAAGATGAACCCCTGCACGGTTCGGCGATGATGGCGGCGATGGCGCGGGCCGCGCGCATGGGCGGCGCGGCGGGGGTACGCGCGAACTCTCCGGCAGATACC
>Ga0101944_10001919_pt1 | contig 37645 bp, 29 predicted proteins | sample DewCreD2012metaG_FD_75245 | JGI IMG/M metagenome (GOLD analysis project Ga0101944, IMG submission 75245) | Hot spring sediment bacterial and archeal communities from British Columbia, Canada, to study Microbial Dark Matter (Phase II) - Dewar... ... | reverse complement strand
AGACAAGCCGCAAGTGCTGCTTGCCCGCGAAGTCTCGGCGACGGCCGAGACCCTGCGAAAGCTGGATGAGATTCTTTCCAGCGGCGGGGATCCGGCGTGGCTGCTGGAGGCGGTGCAGAACCACCAGCAGCGCGTGCGCCAGTTACAGGATGCCATCGGCGCAGAATTTCAGGAAGTTGCCACTGATGCACGCCGTAACAACCTGCCGGCAACGATGTTGCTGCGGCTGCGGCTGGCGCAATACCACCTGCAGAACTCGGTCAAAGCGGTACTGGATGCGTTGCAGAGCGTCAGCGCCGGTGGCACGCCGGACGGCGCTGGCGATGGGATGGCTTCCCGTGTGCGGACGGCGATCAATACGTTGAGCAAGCTGCATTTTCAGCGCGGGCGGGCGCTGCACAGCGACGGGGCTGGCGAGTGGCGGGCAGGCCGGCGGATCGCGCCAGGCATGCGCGCGGCTGTGGATGAGCCGGGTATTGACGTGACGGCTGCGGCCAATGCGAGTGTACCGGAGGCGGGTGACTTGCAGCCGACGATCGACGTGCAGATCACGCCGGAGATCACCGGGAAGGCGTCGCAACTGGGGGGCACGGCACTGGCGTATTACGAGTATGTGCGCAATCAGTGCCAGTTCCAGCCGTATCTCGGATCACGCAAGGGGAGCGTCGAGACCCTGCGCCAGCGGGCGGGCAACGACTACGACCTGGCCAGCCTGTTGATCGCGCTGCTGCGGAGCAGCAACATCCCGGCCCGCTACGCCAGCGGGATCGTCGAGATGCCGGTGGAGCAGGCGAAGTCGTGGCTCGGGGTGGACGATGGCCAGGCAGCCGCGAGCATCCTGAGCAGCCAGGGGATGGAGGGGCAGGGGCAGTATGTGGACACGCCGGAGAACGTGGTGGCGGTGCGGTGCCGGCGCGTGTGGGTCGAGGCGTACGTGCCGCGCGGGCGCGGTTCGGCCACGTGGGTGGCGCTGGACCCGGCGTTCAAAGTGCACCAAGTGCAGGCGGGCCTGGATATCCCCGCGGAGATGGCTCTGAGCGCGCAGAGATTCGTCGACGAGTACTTCGCGCCGAGCGGCCAGGGCGCGACCTTGCCTCGCACGCAGACACCGCTGGAACTCCTCCGCCAGCAGATCGCCGATTACCTTGCGGCCAACCATCCGGGCCAGACGCTTCGGACGGCGGGGCGCAGCATGACAACCCGGGCACAGACCCTGGGGGCGCTTCCGGCATCGCTGCCGTACAAGGTGCTCAGCCGGGACCAGGACTACAGCGAGATACCGGCAGCCAGGCGGTACCAGGTTCGTTTCCGTCTCTACGACGGGCAGACGACGCTGATTGACCAGACACTCAACCTGCCGGAAGCGGCGGGTCGCCGGATCACGATCGACTACGCTGCGGCCACGCCGGCGGACCAGGCCGTTATCGATGCTTACGGCGGGCTGTACAAGACGCCGCCGTATCTGGTGTACCTCAGGCCGGTGTTGCGTGTCGCAGGACAGGATGTGGCCATGGGGGCGGCGGGGCTGGTGATGGGCCGGGCCTACGGGGTGGAGATTCACTTTCTAGCGCCGCAGGACGCCCCCAACCCCGTGCCCGTGGTCCGCAGCGAGGTCATATGCGGGGCGATGCAGGCGGTGGGGCTGGCTGTTGAGGGCGTGGCCGAAGGAATGTCCGTGACGCCGCCGGCTGACGACAGCGAAGGCGTCGCACAGTTGCTGTACGACACGGCGATGGACTACTTGGCGCGATGCTACAACGGCAAGCAGGAACTGGGCCGGCTGATGAACAGCGCAGTGGCAGGAGAGGTGACTTGCGCGGTTGTCGGCAGTGTGGTGGATGTCACGTATGACGGTTCGGGCGGGCCGCTTACCTTCCAATGGGCGGGGATGCGGCTGGATGCCGTGCGGAACGTCGTGAGCAGCTGGCCGGTCGATCGGTACGCCGCGGGCGACGCGGAGCCCAAGGACCTGCTGATCCTGAGCGGGGCGGAGGGTTCGGCGTGGGCACACCGGATTTTCGAGGACGGGTACGCGGCGGAGTCCATCAGCGCGGTGAAGGTTCTGCAGCTTGCGCAAAACGCCGGCATCGCCGTCTACAAGTGGTGGAGCGAGGCAACGCTGCCGGACAACACGCTGCCGCAGGCGGTTCGCCAGGCGATCCAGGATGCGATTGCGGCCGGGCGCGTGGTGACGTTTCCAGCGAGCGAGGTGACGGCCGGGACGCCGCAGACGGGCGAGTGGACCGGGGTGGGCTGGATCGAGATGGACCCGGCCACCGGCGCGGCGCGCTACGTCCTGGCCAGCAGCCACAGCGGCCAGACGGTGGCGCGCTGGCCGGCCGAAGCGGTCGGGCTGATGACTGGGGATGGCGCCATCCGGAGCGTCGATGTGGTGATCGACGATCCGGCGGTGGATTCGCCCGCCGGGGCCGCGCTGTTTGCGCGGGCCGGCGACGCCTACATCACGTTGAAGTACCACCTCGTGGCCCACTATGGCCAGGACGTATCGGTACGGATTCCGGCGGCGGGTCATTACAGCCGGACGACGCGCGTGGCAACCAGCCGCTTCGAGCCGGGGCATCACGACCTGACGGTCTGGTTGTCGCGGTGGCCGTCGTGGGCGGGCGTGCCGACCGGGACGCGGAAGGTCTCCGTCGTGGGCGTGGCGATCCGGGGCGGGGACGGCGCCGCGGCGGCAGCGCGATTCCTGCCCGTCAAGCCGGCCGCCGGATCGGCGGAACAGGAGATCATGAAGGCTGTCGTGACCCCGAGCGATCTTGCGGGCACTTTCGCGTGGAGCAGCAGCGCCGGGATCCGCGTCGTCACTCCGAATGCACAGAGCACGGCGGTCCAGACCACTCGCACAACGGCCAGCAGCGCGTTGGGTCTAGAGACGCTCGAGGTGACCTTCACGCCGACGGGTGGGCCGGTCTGCGGCGGCGATGCACCGCACCTGATGACGGTGTATGACGTGCAAACCAGAGCGGAGGATGGGGTGTCCGGGGCACCGCGCTACGTGGGGGCGACGCACGTCGCCAAGGTCAAGGCGATCGTTGTGCCGGCGGGGGTCGAGGGCAAGTTCGAGGAGTGGTCGTACACGGGGGATAAGGTCACCCTGTCATATCCGCCGGCCGGGTTGCTCGGCAAGCAGGTGGTGGAGGTCTGGGGCGGCGCGGCGGCCAGTGAGGCGGTGGATGCCGAAGCGATCCAGCCGCGGTTTCGCCCGGCGGGCGGTTCCCAAATACATGCGTTCGTCCCTCACAACATGACGGTGCTGAAACTGACCCTGAGTGTGGCCGGCGTGGCGGAGGACAAAAAGCAGGTGCCGGGCGCGGGGGTGGCGCCCAATACGGACGACGACAACCGCAACGGCGTCCAGGATAAGAACGAGACGGGCACGGTGGCGGGCGAGAACGACCTGGTCGCCTTGCAGATCAGCGTCCTGCCGTCGGTGAACGACGGATCTGTCCGGCTGGAAATGACGACCGGAGCCGGCAAGGTGGCGGTATGGTCCACCGCGACTAAGGGCCAGGCGGTTGCGCTGCCCGGGGAGTGGCGCCTGCCGGCGACCGTGCCGGCGACGGTGTATGTCGAGGGGCTGGCCACGAGCAGCAGCTTCGCGGATGTGGAGTTCAGGCTGTCATACGAGAATGCGGAGGCGGGCGTTGCGGCCGGCGCAATGACGGACAAGGTTCGTTTCAGCGTGATCGGCATACAGAAAAACCCGCTCGGCTCGGGCACTACACTTTCGGGGTTCGTGGTCGGAAAGGTGTACGTGCCTTCGCGGTACGGCGGGATGCTGAAGCTGACGGGCGACGTGCAGTTGTTCTACACGGACGGGGCGGACCTGCAGCCGAGCACGGCGGTGCAGATTGCCCAGGACAATCTGAACTCGGCGCTGGTGGCGCAAGGAAACCCGTGTTCGTACGCGGTGCCCAATGGGAGATGGGGCTGGTTCTACATCAAGCGGCGGCAGACGAGCCCGGGAACGGTGACGAGCAGTTTCACGGAGACGGGCAAGGCGGCGCGGCGGCCGTGGAACGGTTGGTGGTGGCCGACGCTGGACTCGGTGAACCCCAACGCCTACGACAACGGGTATGCGCTGGACAAGTTCGACCGGGTGTACGGCACGAAGGCGCAGCAGTGGGAGGCCGCAGGGCACTCCGGCGGAGAGAACTGGTGGGGCCATTGCTGGGGCTGGTCGATCGCCTCGGTCCTCGTGCCGCAGCCTCAGGCGGTGACCAAGAACGGGGTCAGTTTCAGCCGGGACGACATGGAATACATGTACACGGAGTTGCTGGACAGGTCGCCATACTATGACGCAAGCCTGTCGATCTTCAACATGCCGGCCACCACGCCGACGTACGCGTTGGGACAGGACATCGATGGCTACTGCGACGATCTCTACAGGATCCTGCGGATCTGCATCCGCGAGGATCGGGTGGCGGTCCAGACGGACCTGCGCGCGCGGGCGACGCCGCCGAATCGGGTGCGCGAGGTGTGGAACCATGCGATCCACGAATACGTGGCCACGTTCGTGGAAGCGCCGGGGGCGAACGACGAGCGGCTGGTGCGCATTTTCATGGAAATATGGGCGAACAACGACAACTACCCGCCGCCGACCGACGGCACCAACGATCGGTACGAGTGGTACGAGTTCGACCTGGACTTCGACGTGCAGGGCAGGGTTATCGCGAATTCCAGCCGGCAGAACTGGACGCGGGCGCAGTACTACCCGCCGATGGAACTGGTGCGACTGACGGGCAGTTCGTGGATCGCCAAAAACCCGTACGTGACCAAGTCGCGCGTGGACGGTTTGTATCAGCCATAGAGATGGATGGAGTACACGCATGCGAGCGAGAGACATTTGCGGTCTGGTGGTCGGGGCTGTGCTTCTTGCGTCTGTGGCAGGCGCTCAGACGGCGGCACCGACACAGAGCGGCCTACGCTGGGCGGTGGGTGACACGTGGAAGGTCGGGACGTGGTACGGAGAGGCGGTGCCGCCGGATCTCCGGGCGGCTCAGAAGGCAGCCTACAAGTTCCGGGGCCAGAGAGTCGTGGCGACCTTCGCGGTGACATCCATCAAAACGGTCAACGACACGAACTGCTACGAGGTGGAGGTGACGCTGCCGCGCGAGCAGACGGGTTTCCAGCGCCAGTACCTGCTGTACGTGTGCGAGGCGACGGGCCGGATGTTGCAGGCGAGGGACGTGTCCCGCCGAACGGACGGCACCACGAAGGACATCACCGTCGATTTCAGTCCATCGGAGGGGCCGACGTTCGTGCATGATCTGCCGAGCATTGTTCCATTCGACTGGCCTAGTTTCTCCCAGGACGTGGCCGGCAGGAAGCAGGACGCGTACACGAAGAGCCAGGTGACCGCAAGCAAGCGCGTTGTGCTGGAGGATGGAACATCGCAGGAGCAGGACGAGATCACGATGACAGAGGCCGCGCAGCAGAGGCAGACGAAGGTTGTGCAGCGCTGGCGGAAGGGCGAGCCGTGGTGGCGCGAGGCCAGGAAGTACGAAGACGGGCAACTGGTGGCCGAGGCGGTGCTGCTGGAGGTCAATGGCAAGACGGTCATGCGTTCGGCGGAGGCGGCGGAGAACAGACAGTAAAGGCGACGGCAGCCAACAACGGCAACAACAACCCACGCTGACGCCGGGGGCTGACAAATACGGCAACGATGATGCACGATCGCGCAGAGTGCAGGCCAGGGGAAAGACGATGTCGGTTCACATGAGATGCCTGGTACGTGTGGCGGGGCTGGTAGCGGTGCTGGTGGCGCCGGCGATCGCTGAGGGTCCCGGTCCCGCGCGAAGCGTCGGTGACGAGCGGCGGGCGGGGCGGCTGGCGCCGGTTCAGCGGTTGCAGGTCGCTGCGCCGGCGCAGCCGTTGCCGGCGGTCCTTGACGGCTGGACATGGCTGACGGCGCATCAGAACCCTTCCGGGACCTGGGGCAGCGCCTACGAGTTCGTCGATACGTGCACGGTGGCGCAGACGCTGCAGGCCACGCAGCGGCAGGGGACTGCACTGACGGCGGCTGTCGCATGGCTGGGCAACCAGACCGCGCCCAACTTCGAATACCTCGCGCGGCAGATCATTGCCCTGGCAGCCGTGCCCGACCAGGTGCGCCTCGCGGCGGACCTGGCGGATCACCTGATGGCGCAGCGGAACCCGCAGGAGACGGACGACACTCGCCCGAACTACCCGGAGGGCGGCTGGGGCTTGGCGGCGGGCTATGCCACGGATTGCATGACGACCGCCCTGGCGCTGCGAGCCTTGCGGGCGGTCGGCGTGGCCGGCGGCATGGCCGTACAGAACCAGGCGGTCACGTCGAACCTCACGCAGACACACGCGTTTGAGCTGCCGCCGGGGGTCGTCAAGGTTCGCATGCATATCGTGACGCAGGGCGTGGCCGTGAGCGTCCGGATTAAGGCGGGCACCGCGCCGCCGGACACCGATCCATATTTCCAGGTCGCCGCGGACGCGTCCCTGGACATCGTCTTGCCGGATGACGGACCGCCGGTGGTGCCGGGCACCAATTACATTACCGTAAAGAGCAGCGGTAGCGGCAACTACAGCATCCACGTGTCCTGCCAGACCGCCTACTGGGACACGCGGACGCTGTGGGATCCGTACAACACGGCGGGGCAAGGCTTCGGGCCGCTGGAGTACCTGATTCGCTCGCAGAACGCCGACGGCGGATGGGGCCTGCAGCGAGGCCAGCCGACGGAGTTCTATACGACGCTGCACGTGCTGGGGGCGCTGCAGGACTACGCCATCTATGGGCTTGCGAGCCAGCGCGCGGCGGCGGTCAATTACATCAAGTCGCAGCAATTGGCGGGCGGCGGGTTTGGTTATGATGGTGCGGCGCTGCCGTATGTCACGGCCCTGGCAATGCTGGAATTGGTCCGCAGCGAGACATATCCCTACAGTACGGCGGTTCAGAACGCGGCGGCGGCGCTCCGCGCCATGCAGAGCGCTGACGGGTCCTGGAGCCAGGAGCCGTACGACACGGCGCTGGCCCTGCTGACCCTTTACACACACAGCCAGCCGCCGAGCGTGAGTGCCGGAAATGACCAGTGGGTGATCGATACCGATGAGGACATGGTTGAGGTGCTGTGGCTTTCCGCTGCGGCCAGCGACATCGACGGAACAATCCAAAGGTACGTCTGGTCTGAGGCGGGCCAGCCGTTGGCAACGGGACCGGATGTGCCCGTGAACCTCCCGCGCGGGCGTCACACCATCGAGCTGACCGTCACGGACGATGCCGGGCGGATGGCCGCCGACACGGTGGAGGTCATCGTCAGCGGGCCGATTGCCACGTTCTATCAGCAGAACATGGACGCCAACCCCGGCTGGAGTGTCGAAGGCTTCTGGGGGTGGGGCGTGCCGATGGGGCTGGGCGGCACGCACGGCGGGGCGGACCCGACCGCAGGCTACACGGGCGTCAATGTCTACGGTTACAACCTTTACGGCGGGTACGAGAACTTCATGGGGCCAACGTACCTGACCACCACGCCGATCGACTGTTCAGGGCAGGTTGGGGTGCGGCTGCGATTCCGGCGGTGGCTGTGCATCGAGGAGGCCAAGTACGATCACGCCAGCGTGCAGGTGTCGAACAACGCGGCGGATCCAAACTCGTGGGTGACGGTCTGGGAGCACACCGGCGGCACGCTCGTGGAGACGGCGTGGTCGCTCCAGGAGTACGACATTTCTGCGGTGGCGGACGGCCAGCCGACGGTGTACGTGAGATGGTCGATGGGCCCCACGGACGAAGGCTGGACGTGGGGTGGCTGGAACATCGACGACGTGGAACTGGCAGGCGGAAGCATCACGACCGGGCCGATCACCCGGACGTTCTACCGGCAGAACATGGACACCAATCCGGGCTGGACGACGCAAGGCAACTGGGCCTGGGGCGCGCCGACGGGCAAGCCGGGAACGAACGGCGGGGCGGACCCGACCGGCGGCTACACCGGGACGAACGTCTACGGCTACAACCTCAACGGCGGCTACGAGAACAACATGACCCCGACCTACCTGACGACCACCGCGATCAACTGCGCGTCGTACGTGCAGGTCCGCCTGCGTTTCCGACGGTGGCTGTGCATCGAGGAGGCGAAGTTCGACCACGCCAGCGTGCAGGTGTCGAACAACCCGGCGGACCCGGGGTCGTGGGTGACGGTCTGGGAGCACACCGGCGGCACACTGGTGGAGACGGCGTGGTCGCTGCAGGAGTATGACATCTCCGCGGTGGCGGACGGCAAGCCGGCGGTGTACATCCGCTGGGTGATGGGTCCGACGGATGCAGGGATGACCTGGGGCGGCTGGAACATCGATGACGTCGAACTGATCGGGCGGAAGCGTCCTTCGGAGGTCTTCTACCGGCAGAGCCTGGACACCGATCCGGGCTGGGCGGCCCAAGGCAACTGGGCCTGGGGCGTCCCGACCGGCGGACAGGGCGACCATGGCGGGGCCGATCCGACCAGCGGTTACACGGGCAGCCACGTCTACGGCTACAACCTCAATGGCGGGTATGAGAACTACATGTCGGCGAAGTACCTGACGACCACCGCCATCAACTGCGCCGCGCACAGCAACGTGCGGTTGCGGTTCCGGCGATGGCTGTGCATCGAGGAGTCGAAGTTCGACCACGCCAGCGTGCAGGTGTCGAACAACCCTGCGGACCCGGGGTCCTGGGTCACGCTCTGGAACCACAGCGGCGGGACGCTGGTGGAGACGGCGTGGTCGCTACAGGATTATGATATTTCGGCCGTGGCGGACCGGCAGCCGGCCGTGTACATCCGCTGGTCCATGGGGCCGACGGACGAGGGCTGGACGTGGGGTGGCTGGAACATCGATGACGTCGAACTGGTCGGCATACGGCAGGTGCCTGCTCTGCCCGGGGACATCAACGGCGACGGCAAGGTGAACGTGTTCGACCTGCAGCGGCTGGCGCAGAGCTGGAACAAGCAGCAGGGGCAGGCCGGGTACGACCCGGCGTGCGACTTGACGGGCGATAACAAAGTGAACGTGTTCGACCTGCAGGTGATGGCACAGAACTGGAACAAGCAGGCCGAGTGAAGGACGCCGTTCATGCAATCGTGCCGGCGGCCAGGACGACGTCGCCGTCGTAGAAGACGGTTGTCTGACCGGGCGTAATCGCCAGTTGGGGTTCCTGGAAGACGACCTCGAGGGCCGGCTGGCCGTTCCACTCGATCGCAGTCAACCGGGCCGCAGCGGGCTGGTGGGCCTGGCGGACTTTGGCCATGACGCAGAGTGGTTCGGCCGGCACTTGCGGCAGGGCGATCCAGTTGAGTCTGGTCGCGACGAACTTCTGAGAGTAGAGGTCCTTCTTCTCGCCTACCCGGACGGAGTTGTCGGCCTTGTTCACACCCGTAACGTACAGGGGACGCGGGAAGCCGCCGAGCTTCAGGCCGCGGCGCTGGCCGACGGTGTAGCGGATGATGCCGCTGTGTTGACCGACGACCTTTCCTTCGGCGTTGACGATCGGTCCGGGCGTGGCATCTTCCGGGCGGAACAGCACGTCGTAGCTGTCACACTCAATGAAGTCCTGGCTCTCGCGCTTTTCCAGCAGGTGGTCCCAGCCGAGTTGGGAGGCGATCTGGCGGACCTCATGCTTCTGCCGCTCGCCGAGCGGCAAGACCAGTTGCCCCAGTTGCGCCTGGGTCAGGTGGGACAGGAAGTAGGACTGGTCCTTCTTGAGGTCCTGGCCGCGGAGCAGGAGGTGACGGCCGCGCGAAGCATCGTAGGCCACGCGGGCGTAGTGGCCGGTGGCGAACAGCTCGAACTCGACGCCGTGCTGCGCCCGGGCGCGGTCGAGCAGCAGGCCGAACTTGACGCGATGGTTGCAGCGGACGCAGGGGTTGGGCGTGCGCCCGGCGAGGTACTCCTGGCGGAAGTATTCCAGCACCTCGGCCTTGTATTCGGCCGCAAGGGGAACCACCACGTGCGGAATGCCGAGCTGGTCGGCGATTCGCCGGGCCGAGGCGATGTCCTCGGCCTCGCCGGGGCCGTAGCAGCCTGCCCGGCCGGCGTTCTCCAGCGGAATCGAGCCGTCCCAGGTCTGCATCGTTAGGCCTACGACCTCATAGCCCTGCTGCTGCAGCAGGTATGCAGCCACGGATGAGTCGATGCCGCCGCTAAGGCCGACGGCGAGTTTTCTGCTGGTTGTCGTGTTGCCTGTCATATCTTCTGTGTACGCCAAACGTCCGGGTTCGTGCGTGCGCGAACGTGTAACGCTCGATACCCCTGAACTATAGCGGAAGGGGCGCTGAGAGCCAACGCGACCGAAAGCGGTGCACACGACCATCAGGGCAATCGTATGTTCCGGTCTGACCCCGCAGGCTCAACATGCGGCAAGGGCCTGTTCGAGATCGGCGATGAGGTCCTGGGGGTCCTCGATGCCGATGGACAGGCGGATCAGGCCCTCGGTGACGCCGATCGTTTCGCGTTCTTCGGGCGTGAGCACGGCGTGGCTCATGCTGGCGGGGTGGCAGACGAGCGACTCGACGCCGCCGAGGCTTTCGGCAAAGAGGAACACCTTGATCCGCTTGATGAACCTTGTCACCTGCTCCCGGCCGCCGGGCAGGCGAAAGGCAACGATCGCGCCGAAACCGTCCATCTGCGCCTTGGCGAGTTCGTGCTGGGGATGGCTGGGCAGGCCCGGATAGATCGTTTCCACGATCTTCGCGTGGCGAGCGAGGAACTCGGCGACGCACTGGGCGTTGCGGGCGTGCTTCTGCATGCGGATCTCGAGCGTCTTGAGGCCGCGAAGGCTCAGGTAGCAGTCCTGCGGGCCGGGCACCGCGCCGACGGCGTTCTGGTAGAACCGGATCGCCTCGTGCAGGTTCGCGTCGTTCGTGACCACAGCGCCGCCGATGACGTCGGAGTGGCCGCTGATGTACTTGGTCGTGCTGTGCACCACGATGTCGGCGCCCTGGGTGAGCGGGCGCTGGAAGAAGGGGGAGGCGAAGGTGTTGTCGGCCGCAAGGACCAGGCCTTTCTCACGACTTATCTTTGCCACGGCGCGCACATCCACCAGCTGCAGCAGCGGGTTGGCGGGCGTTTCGATCCAGATCATGCGGGTGTTGAGGCGGATCGCCTTGGCGAAGGCGGCCGGGTCGGTGCCGTCCACATAGGTGAAGCGAATCTGACGCGGCACGTAGACCTTCTCGAACAGGCGGAACGTGCCGCCGTAGATGTCCTTGGCGGAAACCACGTGGTCACCGGGGCGGAGAATGGAACAGGCCGCGTCGACCGCAGCCATGCCGGAGCTGAAGGACATGCCGAACCGGGCTTCTTCGAGACAGGCCAGGCACTCTTCAAGGGCGGTACGCGTGGGGTTGCCGCTGCGCGAGTATTCGTACCCGTGGGGCTTGCCGATCTCGTCGAAGACGAAGTTGGCGGTCTGGTAGATCGGCACGTTGATGGACCCGGTGTTGGAGTCGGGCGACTGGCCTATACGGATCGCTTTGGTCGCAAATTTCATTCTACAGCTCCTGGACGCACACGTAGAACTGCTGGGTAGGCGTATGCAACTATAGCGCGCCGGTGACGAGCAAGCCAATCGGCCTCTCACCATGCCGGCTTGCAGCATCCGCAAACGGTAACTGCCGTTTGGTACGCTACTTATGGCTGTTTTTCCGTCGGGGACGCAAGGGCATCAGCACAAACGGATGTCACCCAGCAGAAAACATCATTACCTCGATAGGAATTATGACTATTGGTGCGCGTGTTTGTCAATAGGCGTGCTCTCGAACTGTGCCGCACAAAAGCCCGCGGCCTCGCAGGGACGGCTGCGAGGCCGCTGTATGGCAGACCGGCCTGCGGCTCAGGCCGGCGAACACGCCTGAAGTCGGCGTCAGTGGCCGTGAGGGTGGTTGTGTTGCGAGTGGTCTGCCACTGCATGACCCTTCGCGGCTGTGCGTGTGTCGGCCTGGGCGGCTGCATCGATTTTGGCCAAGGCCGACAGTGGATCCTTGTTGAACTGCGGGATGCAGCCCGCGCAGCAGAATTGCACCAGCCGGTTGCCTGCCACGTGGTTTGCGGGCTTTCCCATCGACCCGAGTTTCTCATTGGAGACAGGACAGGTCTTCAGGGGGTAGCTGTTCTTCTGGGCGGCGATAACCGCCTCGTCGATTTTCGCCACATACTTGCCCGGATCTTCGTCGAAGGATGTCCTGCACTGGCTGCAGCAGAAGCGGACGAGCCTGTTCTTGTAGATGTAGTTTGCGGGCTCGCCCATCTCCCCGCCCAGTTTCTTGCCTGATACCACGCACGTTTCCAGCGGGTAGTACGGCAATTGCTGCTGGATCATGGCCTGGTCGATCCTGGCCAGGTACTTCGCGGGATCCGCCCGGAAGGTCTTCGCGCTTTGCGCGCTGGCAAAGCGAAGCTCGCGCCCCTGGTAGTTGACGATCACTGCCTTCTCGATCTTCTGGCCCAACACCAGGTCCTTGTCCAGCAGGTAGGGGTCGCCGGCTGCCTGAGCCTTGCCGGCCGATGCGCTCTTGTCCCTCGGGCAGGCAGATGCTGCGGCCTGCTTGGAGCACGCGTCACCCGATGCGCAGCCGGCGCCGGCGAAAGCACCTGTCGCCGGCAACAGCATCGTGCCACCGGCCAGCAGCCCTATCATCAACTTGCTCTGAATCCGTCGCATGCATTTCACTCCTTTGTCAGTGTCCTTTATACGTACGTCCGGGCGCTCAGTTCGAATAGCTGTTGCCCGTGTAGATCTCCATCCACAGTTTTGTGCCGTCCGAGGCACGAGGCTGCTGTTGCGGCGAGGGTTGCGCCTGCTTCTGCTGCTCCGGGGCTTGTCTTGCGCAGGCGGATATGCATTCGTCGGCCCAGCTGGCAGCCGACGCTGTTCCCGCAGGAGATCCCGCGGCGCAAGCCCCAGCGGCCGACAGCAGCAAGGCCGCAGCCAGCGCGCCGGGTGCCGCAAGACGGGTCTGTCGATGCATCAGGCTCGGTTCGAAACGTCGCATGGTCAAGTCCTCCAAGCGGCACGGTGCGCGACGGTGCTGTAGGCCGTAGAACGTCCAGGCCACTGCCGCCCGTCCGTTGCTGTGCCGCGTTCGGTCTTCCAAACGCTGCGCAAGCGGCCTGAGGTTCAAATTGCCGAGCAGGGCTGGACATCGTGGACAGGCCTGTATAATGCCGGCGTACAACGATCTGTTCATGCCCGAACCGCGATGTTGACAGCGCAGTGAACCCGCAACGCCCCTGTTGGCGTTGGTAGTAGAGACAGGCTGCCCATGGGCAAAGACAAGTTGACACACGATCAGGCCGAGAAGGTCAAGCAGATCGTCTGGCCTCTGCTGCCGGTGCTGCTGCGCAGCGCACGGTACCTGACAGGCTGCAGCGAGCAAGCGGACGACCTGGTGCAGGAAACGGTGTTGAAGGCAATGGGCGCCATAGACAGCTTCAAACGTGACACGAACGCCAAGGCCTGGCTGCTGACAATCCTGCGGCGGATCCACATCGATTGGCTTCGAACCAGCAAGCGGCGGGTGAAGACTTTGTCGCTCGACATGGACGATGGCATGGATGCCGTGGCGCCCGCTCCGGCAGAGGCCGGCATCTTCGACAGCCAGTGGGATGAGCCGGAGATGATCCTCGAGGCCTTCGAGGACACGGAGGTGGTAGCCGCCCTCAAGTCTCTGCCCGAAGAGATCCGCTGGACGCTCCTGCTGGTCGATGTGGAGAACCTGGACCACCAGCAGGCAGCCAGGATCCTCGGCATTCCGGAAGGCACGATCAAGAGCCGGGCCTTCCGGGGACGGGGCATGCTGCGGGACCGGCTGTTCCGACTGGCCCGGTCGCGCGGCCTGGTGGAAGGAAGCAACCCATGAAGGCGGATATCGAAAGACTCGACCAACTGACGCGGCAGCGCCTGGGCCGGCTCGGGCAGGTGCCGGTGGATACCTCGGGGCTCGAACGGCGGCTGGAAGCGGCGCTGTGCCGGCAGCAACGGCCGGCTGCGCGGTGGTCCGGGCGGCTCGTACGGCTTGCTGTCGCAGCCGTCGTGGCCATCGCCGCGGGCAGTGCATTGTTCTTCCAGCTGCGCGGCACGCCGGTCGTGGCCGCGCCGGCGATGCTGGCCCAGTTGCACCGCGACCTCGTGGCCGGGCAGGTGCCGCTGGTCCCGGTCAGCAGCATTGAGCAGGCCAACCGGTACCTGACCACCGAGTGGAGCGAGGCGCCGCCTCTGCCGGACCCGACGGCGGCCACCGTGACATCATGCTGCAAGCACAACCTGGAGAACCGCAAGGTTGCCTGCGTGGTCCTGCAGTACAACGGGCGTGACGTGACGATGATGGTCGGCCGGTCGCGCGATGTGGTCTGCGGGGCCGAGCACAAGGACTACCAGCATCACGGGCGGCACTACGGGATCCACGAGTCGAACGGCCTGCAGATGGTCATGATCGAGAATAAGGGCCGCTGGGTGTGCCTGATGAGCCATGCGTCGATTGAGACGCTGATCCGGCTGGCGGACAGCCTGCGGTTCTAGCGCAAGAGTCTCTCACGTTCCTCCTGGCCCCGCGTGCAACCCGCGCGGGGCCTCCTTGCTTGCTGAAACCTGCCGGGCCGCCGTGGCCGGCGACGAATGGTTCCCGTGCACCTCGCCGAAAAATCCGTACCAACATTGAACCTCCCCGTCGGCCCGGTTCGTTGGGATATTCGGAACCACGCGGCATCAGGTGATCCGACAAGCCTTGCCTGCAGGCCTAAGCCTTCGGCCCGCTCGCCGGTGCATGATATCGAGCCTTCTACCCATCGTGCGTCAGCCGCCCCGGTGCCCGGTAGCGCTCGGGGCGGCTGAACAAGTCCGCGTCGTTCCGAGGATCTGCCTCAAGTGAATGCTGACTCCTGCCGGGCATGCTCCTCGGCAGGTACACGGACTCCCTAAAGTGGATCAGGGGATGGCCGAACCCGATCGATGGGCTGCGGCGGAACCGCCGTACGGCATCCGCACGACAGGACTGCTGCAGCCCCCATCCTCTCATGCACGAGTTGTCAGGATCCAATGGAGTCCGGCTGCCTGGATGTGCCGCCTGTCCGTGTGAGGCGGGCATTGTACGCAAAGCAGGACGTTTGCGTGACAAACGTATCGACGTTGCCGATGGGTGCTCTGGTGGCGCTGCCGCTCATTGCCTCGCCTCTCAGCTGTACGCAGACGCAACTGGCGGCCGGCACCGTTTCGACCGCCGACATGAACGACAGGGTTCCGGCATGCCCGATTGGATGCAGAACATGACAGACGAGCAGTGCGTTCAGATGCACGACCTGATGCATCTGTCACAGCCGCAGTAAGTTTGGCAATCCCGCGCAACAGACGCGCAAAGGATCAACCTGTCCGCAGGCGGTCCTCGCCAGCGCTATGGAATGCGGCCGGAGGCGGATCCAACCGCCGACTTTCGCCTTCCCCCCGCCGGCAGAGCCACTATTATAGTATAATGTTACCACACCCTCGCCCGCCTATGGCGGCCTGTCGCGGCAATGCGACATGCGCCGCGCGATTGCATGACGCGACGTCAACGCAGCAATAATCTTAGAAAATTATCAACAGTATTTGCCCCGTGCCTGCCGATAGCTCGCTACGTAAGCGGTCGATGTGTCACACACCAGTATCCCAGGAGTGATTCCCATGAAACGGATGTGGAAGGTCTTGGTGGCAGTCAGCATGTCGTTCGGCGTCCCTGCCGCGGCGTCGGCGGGTTGCAGTACCAATCCATCGAAGTTTCTCCCGATGATGGAGAAGATGCACCCCGGCTTCGTCGCAGGCCTGCTGGATCGCGGCACACAGTGAAACGCGGACCGGGCCGAATGCAGTGAGCCTCCTGTACAGGATCAAGGGTATGCAAGGCGTTCTTGCAATAGGCTGCGGCAGTCGTACGGGTGTACGGCAGCACGCGTTTCGCTGTCGCAGCTGTTCCCTTCCTGTCTGGTTCTGATGCGTTGTCGAAGGAGAGTACTGATGAAGAAACGTCTTTGGGCACTGATTGTGGGTGCAGGCCTTGCGTTGCCGGCGGTAAACTCGCCGCTCAGCTGCAGCAACCCGCAGCTGACGAGCGAAAACTTCGGACCGACGATCCTGAAGTACTTCGCGAATCCGGAATGCCTGGAAAAGTACGGAATCTCGGTGCCGCAGTAAGACGGTCTACCTCCCAATCGAGTCCGCAGCCGCGCTTGAGGCTGCCGCGGGCCGTGGTGCTTGTCGCCATGGCCCGCGCTCTTTATGGCGCACGGCGGGCAGCGGAAGCAGCGCCACGATGGCTGACGTGGCCGCCGCCGAGACCTGACCCGGCGGCGGGACAGCGACGACACCATCGATGGTGACGGTTGCGGCCTGATTGCGGGTGCGGCCGGAGGAATCTTCCGCTCAAACAGGAAACAAGAGCCTCCCGCGGAGGCCCTTCTTTCGTCGAGCTCGCGTCAGCCGCCGGTCAGGTCTCGAATCACCAAGCTGATCACCTCCGGGAGCGGACGGCCCTGCGCCAACAAGCCGAGGACAATGAGGATACAGGAAAGGCCAAATGCAGCCATCAGATCGTTCTCCTATTCGCATCGGGTCACGGCTGCAGGGACCGCCCGCTGATGCCGCCCCGAAGATGCCGCTTGTCTCGGGTGCACCCGTACCCAATGAGCCGTAACGTTTCCGTTCGGTAAGCAGGTTCAATGAATCGGCAGATTCCGCGCGCAGCGCGGCTGACGCTGGGGCTGACACGGCCCCGGCTACGGCAGGATCCTTGCTCTTGGATAGGGTTTCAGCGACCACGACGGGAAAGCAGCGTGCTGGACGGCAAGCCAACGGCAGCCTGTGGCTACTGCCCCGCCCCGGAGTCGGCAGGCACTGCGGCTTGGGCGCGTTGGCGGACCAAGCGGCCGCCGATCGCTCCCTCGAGTTGGTCGGCCGCCATGAGCTGCGTCATCCGGGCCATGTAGAGGTCGGTATTGGTCATCGTGAGCATTCGCTGCGCTTCGATGACGACGAAGACCGTGGAGGTGCCGGCGCGGTAGGCGGAGGTCGCGCTTTCGAGGTTCTGCCTCAACTGCGGCAGCAACTGCTCATCGTAGAAAACCAGCGTTCTCGTGGCAGCTGTGTAGTTCGCGGCTGCCGCGCGGACGTCCCGCTCGACCTGCCGCGCCAATTGTTCGTACTGAGTCACGGCCTGCCGGTACAGGACGACGGCCCTGGCGATCTGGGCCTGGTTCTGGTCGAAGATCGGCAGGGGGGCGGAGATCATGGGGCCGAGCATCGCGTCGATCATGCTTTCGCGCGGCATGGGCGCGCGCGGCTGGATCCCGAGCCGGCTGAGATTGTCCAGCGTGCTGCCCATGGGGGCCTGGCCGGCCATGCCCGCGCCGGCCTCGGCGCCGCTTGCCCCCACGGAACGTGCTTCCACGCGTTCCAGGGATAAGCCGAGCTCCAGCGAGGGGAAGATCATCAGCCGTTGCTCGCTGATCCGGGCCCGGGCAGCTTCCACCGCGCGCCGGGCTGCCTGCAGGTCGGTTCGCTCTGCCAGTGCCAGTTCGACGAATGCTTCCACATCGATCGGGCGGGTCTGTGCCGGCGGCAGGGGTTCGAGTTGCACATCGTCGCCCGGCCAGCGCATCAACCCCATCGCCAGGGCGAGGTCCGCCTGGGCCACGTGCCGCTGGCGATCCAGGTCAATCAGGACCAGTTCCGCTCGCAGCACGTCGGCCCGGGCCAGGTCGGCGTCGATCTTGCCCGCCTGGCCGGCCCTCAACCGGGCCTGGGTCAGTTGTTCGCTCTGGCGGGCGATCTCGATATTCTCCTGGGCGACCCGTACGGATTCCTTGAGGACCTGCAGGCGGTGATAATTCTCCTGAACCATCGTCGCCACTTCGACGGCCTGGCGGGCAACGCGGAGCATGGTCTGGTCGAGAACGGCCTGGGCAATCTGCTTGCGGATGGGTATCTGCCAGAGGTCGGCAATCTCCTGGCCGACGCCGACCTGCACGTCGGCCCGGCCGCCGCCTTCGGGCAGCATGCCGGCCAGGCTCAAGACGGGATTTCTCAGGAGTTGGGACTGTACCAAGTCGGCTCGAGCCACGCCGATGTCGTAGAAGGCCGTCTGAAGCTCACGATTGTGCAGCAGAGCGGCCTGGAGGGCCTCTTCGAGCGTCAGACCGTCGGCGATCTCGGGCAGCGGCGCCGGCGGCTCGTCGGGCTGGAAGACCTGCATGACGGGCACCCGCTGCTGGATGAGTTCGGCGGTGCGGGCGTAATCGGGCTGCGGCTTGACGCGGGCGCAGCCGGCCAGACCCAGCAGTGCCATGGCGACAGCCACTCGGGCAGCGACGTTCTTGGCCACGTTGCTCCTCCAGGAATGCAAAGTATGTGCGCAATCTTATGGTATTGTGAGCATTGTGGCCAGAGCGATCTGCTGTTCGGCGGCGCTGCTCCCAAGCGAGGTCAGAAACAACGCGCCCTCGCGTCTGACCAGTGGATCTTGCGCCTGACTCCTGACGCCGGAACAATGGGAGGTTCGCCTGGCCCGCTCCCAATCGCCGAACGACGGGCGATTTGGGCCCCTGCGGACCGTGAACCCCCGTGCAATGCGCCGGGCTGGTGCCCGCCCGTGAAGACACGGGCGGCGCTTGCCTCGCCGGGCTGCTACGCGCAATGCCATACATACCACAATGACGCATCCAGCGCTCATCCGGCTCTGCCGGCCGCTATCTTGCCAGCGTTCCGGAGCATTCCATCTGTACGGAAACGTCGTTGCCGGCATCGATGCTGGATTCGATGTCCCTCACCTCGAGGTGGGTAGCGTCTGCTTGCGTTATCGTGATGTCGTGGGTCGTATCGAAGGCCTTGCCTTGCCCGGCAATGGTGCCGGTCGTCAGGATCGAGACGCTGCTCGTGTCCTCCTCTTCGGTAATGCTCTCGATGGTCTGGGTGATGGTCACGCCACCCGTGGTGGTCGTGAGCGTCCGGCCGGGGACATAGTCATCGCCGTAGACGTTGAGCTGACCGAGTTCCGTCACCTCGACGGTGGCCTCAAGGGTGCTCTCGAGCGGCTGGGTGCCGGCGGCGTCGGTCCGGGTGCCGGTGCAGGTGAGCGTTCCGCCGTAGCTGCCAGCGGTCAGAACGGTGACCACCGGCGCGGCTGGCAAGCCGGGACATCCGCCGATCACAAACAACGCGACCAAACCGACTAGTGCGATCCCTCGCATCTGCAATCTCCTGTTCGTCCGTCCCTGGAAGCAATACAAGACAAAGCGGTCCGATGCCGCCATGGTTCAGAACGGCCAGGCCAAGCGGGGAGGTTCAAACAAAAAGTGAAGCCCCAGACGGGGGGATCTGGGGCTCAGGAGAACCACACTGACAGTTTTCCGGCTTTGATCGTTAGGCACAAGGGCCGTCGCCGATCATCACCGTCTCGCCTTTGGAAGCAAGGCTGGATTAGGGGAGAACCTGTGCTTCCGCTCTTCCTGTTAAGCAACTCCCGTGCCAATCGTCCGGCGATTGCGGGTGTGCCGAGGGACTCAATCTCTGTAAGTTGAGTGTTTCCAAGCGCTACGCTCTAGCGGGAGCATTTGGCTCGTGCCGGCACGTCCCGCACGGCTGTCTCCTCCATGTTAAATTTCATCAACATTCGGCACATCCGGCAACCTCAGCCGCAACACTGAATAGTCCCGTCAGCTGGATGCCGTCGAAAGTTAGCAGGCTGGCACTGATTTGCAGGTTCTGAGCAGCAGACCACTAGACCGCAGGTGAACCGATCCCGCCAGCGCCGGGACGTCCTGCTCGGGGAGATTGTTCTCCTGTTCCCCGCTCTAGGGCGACTGGATACCAAGGAACTCCTCCGGAAGGGTGCGGTGGCCTTTGAGCCCCAGATCGTGGCACTCGTCCTCGCGACGTGATCCCCGGCCACTTGGGGCGATCCGTAATAGTTCTTGTCGCCAAAAGTGCATTCGTTATTTGCTGCAAGCCCGTTGCTATTTCTATCCGTGTCTGTCGTGGCTAAGCCGTTGCCGTTCCGCCCCCCTCACGCCACCAAGTCCTTCACCTTCGCCGCGATATCCTCCGGCGACAGGCCAACGTACGCCAGCACGTCATCCGGCGCGCCGCTCTTGGGGATCCGCCGCACCGTCATGCCCACCACGCGGACCTCGCCCTGCTCGGCCGCCGCTTCGGCCACCGCCGACCACAGCCCGCCGACGTAGTTGTCTTCCACCGTCAGCACCAGGTTGCCCGTCTTCTTCGCTGCCGCCAGGATCGGCTCGGCCTTCATCGGGAAGCAGTACGCATCCACCAGCGTGCACTTGATACCCGCTTTGGCCAGCTGCTCCACCGCCTTCTTCGCCACGTGCACCATGTAGCCGTTGGCCACCACCGTCAGCGCGTCGCCCTCGATCAGTACCTTGCTGCCGCCGATCTCGAACTTCTCCGTCGGCTTATACAGCAGCGCCGTGTCCGGCCGGAACGTCCGCATGTACGCCATGCCGTCGTGGTTGGCGATCAACTGCGTGCAGAAGTAGGCACCCACCGCGTCGCTCGGCTGGAAGAATACACACGCCGGCTGACCGAAGCCGTTGTCGGTAAGCGTGAACGACCGGAAGAACGCCACGTCCACCAGACCCATCTGGCTCGGCCCGTCGGCGCCCAGCGACACGCCCGCGTGCGAGCCGACCAGCTTGATGTTCGCCCGGCTGATATTCGCCATCTCCACCTGGTCGTACCCGCGGCTGATGAACTTCGCGAACGAGCTGCAAAACGGAATGTACCCGCCCGCGGCCAGCCCCGCCGCCGCCGAAATCATGTTTTGCTCGGCGATCTTGCACTCGAAGAACCGCTCCGGGAATTTCTTGTGGAAGTACTCGGCGAAGGTCGAGTTGCTCACGTCCCCGTCGAGCGCCACGATACGCTCGTCGGCCCGCCCCAGTGCTGCCAGGGCGGCTCCGTACGCCCGACGCGTCGCGATCTTGCCCTTAGCCAGGGCGCTCGCAAGTCCAACAAACTCCATACCTTGCTCAAATGGCATGATCTGGATAGCACCTGTCGGCAAAACCTTCCCGCCCGCCGCCGGTACGGCCGCGGGCCGAATTTCCACTTTCGGTTGCGCTGGCACGTTGCGTTTGGCCAGGACCGCGTCCAGATCCGCCTCGGCCTCCGCCAACTTCTCCTCCGGCAGTGGCTTGCCGTGATTGCTCCGATCCTTCAGCGCCGCAACGCCCCAGCCCTTCTCGGTCCGGGCGATGATGGCCGTCGGGCTGGTCGCCGACGCCGCACATGACAGCGCCCGCAGCACCGCCTCCGGATCGTTCCCGTTGGTCACCTCCACCGCAAACCCATACGCGCTCAGCTTGGCCGCCAGCACGTCCGCCGACTGCTGCCTGCTGACGTAATCCGCCTGGCCCTGGCCGTTGCAGTTGAAGATCGGAATGACGCTGGTGAGCTTCTGGTCGATGATGAAGTCCGCCGCCTCCCAGATCTGCCCTTCGCGGCTCTCGCCGTCGCCGATGATGCAGTAGATCCGCTTGTCGATCCCGCGCAGCCGCGCCGCCAGACCGAGCCCGGCCGCCACACTCAGGCCCTGCCCGAGCGAGCCGGTGGCCGCATCGAAAAACGGCATGCCCTCGGCGGGGTTCGGATGGCCGTCCAACACGCTCCCGATCTCGCGCAGGGTCGGCAGGTCGGCCGGCGTCAAAGGCCGGGCTTCGCCCTTGGACTTGCCCGCCACCGCACCCATGTCCGCCAGCGCCGCATAGATGATCGGTACGGCATGGCCTTCACTGAGGACCAGCCGGTCGTTGTTCGGGTTCCACGGATCCTGTGGGTCCCACCGCATCTGCTTGTACAGGAGGGCCACAACAATGTGCGATAGAGACAATCCACTCGACGGGTGTCCTGACCCCGCCTTGGTCGTGCTCTGTACCACGTACTTGCCGAGTTGAACAGCCTTGGCCTCGATGGCCTGGATGAGGGCCGACATGCCCGAAGCGGACTCCGTTCCAGAGGACTTCCCAGTCTGCGCCATTTTGTTCCTACCTCATATCAGCATGAAAAAGTGGAGATTTTCGTCAGCTGGTCGCCGTTTGGCAGCACTCCCTACCCTGACAAGCTTCAGGGATGCCAAGACGAACCAGGTCCGTAAAGTAATTCCTTCGTACTCACATGACAAGGGCATAGACCGAAAGCACTTAGTGCCAGCCCACGCCGCCGATATGCCACAGCTTATGTCACAAACCGGATGTTTCAAACCTGGCACGCCTCACCGCCAATCAGGACGCTTTCGATGCCAATTTCGTGCGGAACCGCTGCCCACCGTGTATAATGCGGGGGATGCGAGGTAGTACACGCATAGGTTGCTCCCTAACACAATGGAGGTAAGTATATTATGCCTGAAGGGCAGAACGGCCAGAACGACAGCACAACAAACATCCGGCCACAGGTGCAGGAAGTAATAGACGAGATTCGCGAACTCATCCAGAACGACGGCGGCGACATCGAACTGGTCGATATCGACAGCGAGAACAACGTGTTCGTCCGGCTGCACGGGGCCTGCGTAGGCTGCCCGCGGTCGCAGATGACCCTGTCGCTGGGCGTTGAGCGTCGCCTGAAGATGCGCGTCCCGGCGGTCAAGTCTGTGGCAGCGGTGTAGATAGCCCAATCCGCAGCCGCAGGATTTTGGTGCAAGGCGGCACCCAGCCCGCCATCTAGCCAAGCGATATGGAGCCCCCAGGTTTGGAGTTGGCTGAACGTTCCGCTAGCATGCCTTGTTGCGAGTCTTGCCTCTTTTGGGCAAAAGCCATAAGATGGCTCTCTCACAGCAGGTGACGGGGCGTAGCTCAGCCTGGTTTAGAGCGCTGCGTTCGGGACGCAGAGGTCGGAGGTTCAAATCCTCTCGCCCCGAGTATTCCCGAAAAGAAGCCCTTCGGCCAAAAAGTCGAAGGGCTTTCTCTTTGGTAGACCTAGAGTTACGTCGCTCAGGGTACGGTTCAAACTCACGCACTCCAACACCTCCCGCCGGACCGCGGAGTTTGAACCATGCCAGATCTCTACCAAGTTCTGGCTGAAGTCGAAGACGTTCAGGGCGGCCTGCCCCAGCGCCGGGTCGAACCGGTCCGCCTCGTCCAGTTGCCGGGCCACCTCATCCGCCTGCTGCTTCAGCTCGGCCGACTTACCGGCGAACGTCGCCTCGTCCACGGTGCCAGCCAGGTAGCCGTTCAGCAGCCGGTCCTGCATGTTGGCCAGTTCCGACTTCCGTTTCACCAACGTCTTCTTGCGCAGCCCCTGCGCCTGGGACACGTCTTCGAACGCCGCAGACAGGCAGTCGCGGAACCACTGGGCGATCTTGGGGGTAGGCATGCGGCACGAGTCGAGTTCCCGGAGGATCGCCATCTCCAGGTCGGTTTCGCGCCAACGGACCTTCGGGTGATCGGCGGGTGGATTGTTGTTCCCGCACCGGTAGTACACGTGCGTGTTCAAGTTGCCATCGCGGAGCTTCCGACGGATCTGCTCGCCAGTGACGGCGTGGCCGCAGTAGGCGCAGCGTAGGACGCAGCCGGAGAGCATGATTTCCGGCTTGCCCGTCCGGCGGTTGCGACCGTGGACGACGTCCTGGCAGGCGTCGAACAGCCGCCGATCGATCAGCAGCTGGTACTTGCCGGGGAAGACCTGGCCGTTGCGCTCCAGCTCGCCGATGTAGAACCGGTTGTTGAGGATGTACGACAGTGCCGTGCGGTTGAACCGCGGCTGGCTGGTCCGGAACGTGTGTCCCTCTTCCGCGAGCTGGTCTGCCAGGCTGCTGAAGGTGTACTGGCCGCTGGCATACAGCTCGAAGATACGGATCACCGTCTTGGACTTCTCCGGATGGGGAACCACCGGCTCTTCGCGGTTGTCGACGTTCATATACCCGTACGGCGCGAGGCCGGTCGGCCAGCCCTGGCGGACCTTCTCGTCCATCCCCTTGAGCACTTCGCCCCGCAGGTTGTCCGAGTAGTACTGCGCGACCGCCGCCATCACGTTGAACGACAGGGCGCCGGCGGCCCCCGGCCCGAACTGGTTCTCGACGAACACCAATCTGACGCCGCACGTATCCTCCAGGTCCTGGAGGCGGACGGCGTCCCGCATGTTGCGGCAGACGCGGTCCAGCTTGTGGCTGAGGATCGCGTGGATCCTCTCGCGCCTGGCGTTGGCCTTGACCCACGCCACCATCTGGTTGAAGACCACGCGATCGGCCCCTCGCTTGGCCGATTCGGCGACCATGAACTCCCGAGCGATCGACCAGCCGGCCTTGGTCGCCTTGTCCCGCATCGCCCGGACCTGCGCATCGATGGAATAGCCTTCGCGTTGCTCGCGGGATGATACCCGTGCCCACGCCACTACGTTCATTTCCTGCTCATCTCCCGCCGTGCCCTCAGAAGCACCTCGCCCAGCCGCTTCACGTTCATCAGGATCTCCAGTGCTTCGTCCCGGCTGATCGGCCGCCCGTACGCTTCGGACCAGACATCGATCGTGTTGGCCAGTAAGTCGTCCGATACCCATGCCAGGGACATTGGCCGCTGCACGGCCTCTCGCGGACCAGGTGGATGTTCCTCATCCTGGGCGACGAATCCAGTCATTTCCTCGAGAATCTGCGACTTTGGGGGACTGATTGTGCTGCTCATTCGCCAATCCAGCCCTCCAGCCCGAGCTGCTCGAAATGCATCCGGATCGCCTGCATCACGCGATCCACGCGATGCCAGCCGCAGCCGAGGCGCTTGGCGATCTGCTGCTTGGTCAGGCCGGCGGCCAGCGCGTTGCAGATGACCCGCTCGCGCGGGCTCAGGCGTGCCACGGCCATGGCCACATCGATGACCACCGGGCTGACCTCCTCCCGGCTGAAGATGGTCATGTCGCTGGCGGCGGCCGCCACATGCGCCTGGTAGCGATCCGCCGTCCGCTTCATCTTCGTCAGGCAACCATCCACCACCGTCGTCAAAACCGTCCGTTCCTGGGCTGCGCTGGCATGGTGCGGGTCATACCTGAATGCCAGCAGCGCCAGCACGATCTCCTGCAGCACGTCCGGGATCTCGTGCTCGCGGAATCCCATGCGCTTCGCGCGGGCGATGATCAGATCCACCTTCCAGGCGTCCACCAATCCGTCGTAGTTCGGCATATGCATCGCAGGCCCTTTCATTGGCTGTTCGTGTGCCGGGTCTCTATTGCCCGGACATCACGAACGCAGTCTGGCGGGGCCATCGGGGTCAGTTCTCTAGGCCGGCGGATGTGGGCCGCAACTCATCTGTGCAGCCGTATGTGTTGGACATGAGCCTCACATGTGAACCCGAAACACATATGGCCACACATATGTGTTTGCGGGGTCACGGCGAACTTTGGGGGCGAGCGGGTAATAACGCTACGGACGGGCAGCGTGTCGCACCGAGACACGCACACGATCCGTCCGGATAGGAATCATCCCATGCCTCAGGCGGAAGCTGACCTGGCAATCATTGACCTGAACCTGCTGCGGAATGAGACAGCGGAGGAGTACCACGCGAAAGCGGCAGAGTTCCTGACCAGCCACCAGCTGCTGGACTTCATGAAGTGCCCGTGGCTGTACCACAAGAAGCAGCTCGGGCTGATCGAGGACCGTGACTCGCAGGCATACTTCGTCGGCCGCGCCGCGCACGTCCGCATCCTGGAAGGCCGCAGCAAGTACTGCCGCGAGTTCGCCTTCGGCGGCCCGATCAATCCGACCACCGGCAAGCCGTTCGGCCAGGCGACCAAGGCATTTGCCGAGTGGGCCGCCGCGCAGGGCAAGCCCGTGCTGCTGCAGGACCAGGTGGACCTGATCGAGCAGATGGCCAGCGGCGTCGCGATGAACGACGCGGCCGTGGACCTGCTCGCGGAAGGCAAGGCCGAGGGTGTGGTGCGGACCGACTACTGCGGGATGCCCTGCCAGGCGCGGCTGGACTGGGTTCATCCACAGCGCGGGATCGTGGATCTCAAGACCTGTGAAGACTTGACGTGGTTCGAGTCCGACGCCCGCCGCTTCGGCTACCTGCGGCAGATGGCCTTCTACCAGGCGGTGCTGGGCAAGGCACTCCACGGGCTGTTCGCGCCGGTTCACATCATCGCCGTGGAGAAGCGGGAACCGTTCCGCTGCGGCGTCTGGATGCTGGACGAGAAGACGCTACTGGCCTGCCGGCAGGAGGTCGAAGCCGCCATCCGCCGGCTCCGCTCGTGCGCGATCGAGGATGCGTGGCCGACCGGCTACGAGGAGATCCGCATCCTCGAACTGTTCTAGCCCTTCCCACGCCCGGGCCTGACAGGGACGTGCCGGCAGGCATGGATGCCTCCCCTTTCCGGCGGCCCGGGCGTGCTTTCCGGCAGGATGGGTACGGGCGAGCAATTGCAGACCTCGCGTTGCGGGTTCGACTCCCGCACCTGCCTTCGCACCAGAACAAGGAGATCTTGATGAGCATGCTGCAACAGATCCACGTAGGCCGACGGCACTCGCCGCCGCGGATCCTGATATACGGAACCGAGGGCATCGGCAAGGCACAGCCGTTGGACGCCCAGATCCTCACCCCTGAGGGCTTCGTCTCCATGGGGGAGATTCAGGTGGGACACAAAGTCATCGGCTCTGACGGCAGTGCCCATCGTGTTCTGGGTGTCTACCCACAGGGCGTCAAGGAAGTCTATCGCGTCACCTTCCGCGATGGCTCGACGACGCGCTGCTGTGACGATCATCTCTGGTTCACGCAGACCGTCACGGAGCGCAGTCAAGGGATCTGTGGCGCGGTGCGCCCGTTGCGCGACATTCGTAAGACCCTCCGCTACGGAACACACTTCAACCACGGTGTTCCACGCGTGGCGGCCGTTCAGTTCCGCCCGACGGACGAAGACCTGCCGATCGATCCGTGGCTTCTGGGCATGTACTTGGGTGACGGGAGTTGCTCGGGCAGCGTGATGATCACCAACCCGGAGGCGGATGTACAGGCAAAGATCGCAGACTCCCTCGACACACAAGACACCTGTGTGGCCACCGGCCCCATTTCGCTGCGTGTCAAACGGCGCCAGCGGACGGGAAGCCCTTCGGCCATGATGGCCGGACTGCGCGAGTTGGGCCTGGACAAGCTGGCCGCACAGGAAAAGCATGTTCCGCCCAGTTACTTGCACGCTGGCTTGCTGGAACGCCTGGCCCTGCTCCGGGGGCTGTTGGACAGCGACGGCTATGTCACCAACCCCGGCGCTGTGGAGTTCTGCACCGTCAGCCAGCGACTGGCCAGCGATGTGTGTTTCCTGATCCGCTCGCTGGGCGGCTCCGCCAAGCTGGTGACCAAGACGCCCACCTACACGCACAAGGGCCAGCGACGACAGGGCCTGCTGGCCTACCGCATCTTCGCATCGTTCCCGGAAGGCCTGATTCCCGTGTCCTCCGAGAAGCACACGGCCAAGTGGGCCACGCCCAAGTGGGCGATCCGGCACACGATCCGAAGCGTCGAACCTGTGGGGCTGCAGCTGTGCCAGTGCATCAAGATCGATGCGATCGATTCTCTCTACGTGACCGACGACTTCATCTTGACGCACAACAGCTCAACGGCTTCGCAGGCGCCCAAGCCGATCTTCATCCCCACCGAGGACGGTCTGGACCAGATCGACTGCGCATCCTTCCCGTTGGCCAACACCCTCGCGGATGTGCAAAACGCCCTGCAGGTGCTGATCCACGAGGAGCACGATTTCGAATCCGCGGTCATCGATTCGCTGGACTGGCTGGAACGACTCATCTGGGATGCCCTGTGCGGGCAGTACGGCGTCAGCAGCATCGAGAAGGTCGATGGCGGTTATGCCCGCGGCTACACCCATGCTCTGACGCACTGGCGCAGCATCCTCAACGACCTGGACACCCTGCGCAACCAGCGGCACATGTGCATCATCCTTCTGGCCCACGCCAAAGTCGAGAAGTTCGAGGATCCCGAGCAATCGGCCTACGACCGGTACTCGCCTCGCCTGCACAAGCACGCCACGGCCCTGATCACCGAATGGGCCGATGCCGTGCTGTTCGCCACGCGGAAGGTCATCACCAAGACGGAAGACGCTGGCTTCGGTCGCGATCGCACGATCGCCTCAGGGCTCGGCAAGGACGGCGGGGAGCGCATCCTGCGGTGCGTCGGCAGCCCCGCCTGCGTGGCCAAGAACCGCTATGGCCTGCCTGCTGAACTGCCGCTGTCGTGGCAGGCCCTCATGAACGCCATGGCCGAAAAGGGGGACGGTCGATGATCACGATCAAGCATGACGGCGTCACTGTGTGTGTGACTGACGAGAAGGTGGGGCTGGCGGAACAGCTGGCTCTGGCTCTGCAGGCGATGGAGTTCCACATACCTGGGTACTTGGCAGAGCTGCTGGCGGAGTGCCTGATCCTGCTCGACCAGATGAGCACCTACCGCAATGGCGAGAACACTCAGATCAACCAAGCGTGCAACGACTTCTTGTTAGCCGCTATGGAGTTCCAGACGGACATCGAGAACTGGCGGAAACACATCATCAAACGATAGGAGAACTGATATGGCCAATATGAACGGGTTCAATGCGAACGAAGTCGAGCCAAGCAGCAGCTTCGATCCCCTGCCGGCGGGCCAGTATCTCGTCGCGATCACCGCCAGCGAGATGAAGCCCACCAAGACCGGCAACGGCAGCTATCTGCAGTTGGAGTTTACGGTCCTCGACGGCGAACACAAGGACCGCAAGGTCTGGGACCGGTTCTGCCTGAATCATCCTAATCCCCAGACGGTCAAGATCGCCCGGGGCCATCTGTCGGCTCTCTGCCGGGCCGTAGGCGTCATGCAGCCCCGCGACAGCGCGGACCTGCACAATATCCCGCTCACCATCAAGGTGAAGGTCAAGAAGCGGAAAGACACCGATGAGCTGACCAACGAGATCAAGGGCTATGAGCCCAAGTCTGCCGCGAGCCAGCCCCAGGCGGCTGCGCCCAGCGCAGCGAATACCCGCACACGCCGCCGTGGAAGCGATAATGAGACTGACACTGCCTTGGCCTCCGAGCATGAACCACTACTGGCGGCGGGTCGGACCACGCACGCTGATCAGCCGGGAGGGCCGGACGTTCCGCACGAACGTCTGCGCCCTTCTGGGCGGGGGCGGTCCTCGAAGACCGCCGGCCGATGGACGGATTGCCCTATGCATGGATGCCTTCCCGCCGGACCGGCGTCGGCGGGATTTGGACAATCTTCAGAAACCCACCCTGGATGCACTGCAGCATGCCGGGGTCTACATGGACGACAGCCAGATCGACCTGCTGCTCACGCGACGGCGGGAGGTGGTTCCCGACGGTCGGCTGGCGATCACGGTAACAGACATGCCGCTGCAACGTTGCCCGCTCTGTGGCCGGGCGATGTGCGAGGTAGATGAACGATTGAACTGAACCTGGAGAGCAAATGCTGATGCGTAAGCGAATGTACATATCGGGACCGATGACGGGCATGCCCGGGCACAACTTCCCGGCCTTCCATGCCGCTGCCCGGCGGCTGCGGGCGGGCGGCTGGCGCGTCGTGAACCCAGCAGAGAACTTCGGCGGCCGCACGGACCTGCCTCGCGAGCTGTACATGCGGGCGGACGTGATGCTCCTGGCGATCTGCGACGCGATCGCCCTGCTGCCCGGCTGGCAGAACTCCCGCGGTGCCCGGGTCGAGTACCTGCTGGCCCGCGAGATGGGGCTGGACGTTCTGGACGCTGCGACCCTGTTGCCGGTGGCGGATGTGCCGGGTGCCACGGTGCAGATCGCCGTGGCGGATGATTCAGTGGACGAGTCTGTCCTGGCCGAGGCCCTGCGGATCACCGGCGGGGCCCGCCAGAGCAGCTACGGCCATCCGCGGGAGGACTTCGCCCGCACGGCGCTGATGTGGACCGGCATCCTCCGCGGCAAGCTCCGCCCCGGCGAGGCGGTCGGCCCAGGCGATGTGCCGCTGTGCATGATCGCCGTCAAGCTGGCCCGCCAGACGCACCAGCACAAGCGGGACAACCTGGTGGACATCGCCGGCTATGCCAGGACAGCGGCCATGGTTGCCGGAGACGAATGATGGCCAAGCAAGGCAGCAAGACATTCCTGGCCTTCGGTGACGTGCACGTGCCGCATCAGAACGTGCAGGCGGTGGAAATCCTGCGGCGCGTGGCGGAGCGCCTCCGGCCGGACCTGGTGGTGTGCCTGGGGGATTTGCTCGACTGCGGGCAGTTCTCCACGCACCCACCGACGTACGGCACCCCCGAGTCGGACTACGTGGAAGACCTGAAACAGGCAAACGCACTGCTGGATCGCCTGCAGGCATCCTGCGGTCGGCTGATCATGGTCGAGGGCAACCACGAGTACCGGCTGGACCGCTGGGCCGCCGCCACTGCCGAGGGCCGCGGCGCCTACTCGATGCTGGCGCCGCGCATCCAGCTGACCAAGGGGCGGTCCAACTACACGTACGTCCCCTACGGTTCCGTCAGCGGGCGCTATCCGCACTACGCGTTGAACTCACGCGTCATCGCCGTGCACGGCTGGTCGTATGCCCGCCACGCGACCAAGGCCCACCTGCAGATCAGCCAGGGCAAGAGCGTGATCCACGCGCACACCCATCGCGCCGATGCCAGCATCATCCAGAACATCTGGTCGGTCGGCAAGATCGTCCAGGCCCGCAGCGCCGGCTGCCTGTGCAAGCCGATCCCGCTGTACGGCACGGGTCGGCCGGTGGAGTGGGTCAACGCCTTCATCCTCGGCTACCTGGGCCGCCGCAGTGACACCCTGTACACGATCCCGATCCTCGATGGCCGCTGCATCCTGCCGGATGGCACGGAGGTCCGGGGCTGATGCAGCTGCGTGCATACCAACAAGAGGCCGTGCAGGCCGTCTATGAGCACCTGCGCACGCGGGATGACAATCCCTGCGTGGTCATCCCTACCGCAGGTGGTAAGACGCCGGTAATGGCGACCATCTGCCGCGATGCCGTGCAGCGCTGGGGCGGCCGGGTACTGATCCTGGCGCACGTGAAGGAGCTGCTCGAGCAGGCCGTCGACAAGCTGCACACCATGGCCCCCGACCTGTGGATGCAGGTGGGCGTCTACTCCGCGGGCCTGCGCAAGCGCGACACCGAGCATTCCATCATCGTCGCGGGCATCCAGAGCGTCTTTCGCCGCGCGGCAGAGATGGACCGTTTCGACATCATCCTTCTGGACGAATGTCATATGCTCCCGCCGGATGGCGAGGGCATGTTCCGCACGTTCCTGTCCGAGGCGAAGGTGGTCAACCCGCACGTGCGGCTGGTCGGCCTGACCGCCACGCCGTACCGCATGAGCACCGGGATGATCTGCTCGCCCGAAAGCCTGCTCAACCACGTCTGCTACGAGGTCGGCGTGCGCGAGCTGATCGTGCAGGGCTACCTCTGCCCGCTGAAGTCCAAAGCGGGCATTCGCAAAGTGGACATGTCCGGGCTGCACCTGCGCGGCGGGGAGTTCATCGCCGGCGAAGTCGAGCAACTGATGGATACCGACTCGCTGGTCTTCTCGGCCTGCAAGGAGATCGTCGAGCAGACCCAGGACCGCCACAGTGTCCTGATCTTTGCCGCCGGGCTCCAGCACGCCCTGCACGTGCAGCGCGTGCTCGGCGAGATGGGACACGAATGCGGGTTTGTCTGTGGGGAGACACTGCCGTTCGAGCGGGCCGAGACGCTCCAGCGCTTTCGCGGCGGCAAGCTCAAGTACCTGGTCAACGTAAACGTGCTGACCACCGGTTTCGACGCCCCGAATATCGACTGCGTCATCCTGCTCCGCCCCACGAACTCGCCGGGCCTCTATTACCAGATGGTCGGGCGAGGCTTCCGACTGCACCCGGGCAAGACGGACTGCCTGGTGCTTGACTTTGGCGGCAACATCATGCGCCATGGCCCGGTCGATGCCCTGCAGGTCAAACCCCGCAGCGGCTTGGGTGGCGATGCGCCTGCGAAAGAGTGCCCGCAGTGCCATGCGGTGGTGCACGCGGCTTATTCACTCTGCCCCGAGTGCGGCTACCAGTTCCCGGAGCCCGAGAGGCAGAAGCACGATCGGCACGCGTCGGATGCCGGGGTGCTCTCTGGCGAGGTGACTGATACCCGCTACGAAGTCCAGCAGGTGCGCTACAGCGTGCACTACAAGCGCAACGCTGGGCCCGAGCATCCGCCCACCATGCGAGTGGACTACCAGACCAGCTTGAGCGACCACCGCAGCGAGTGGGTGTGTTTTGAGCATCAGGGCTTCGCGAGGCAAAAAGCCGAGGCCTGGTGGCGCAGGCGATCGAAGGAACCCGTTCCCGCCAGCGTCGAGCAGGCCGTGGCCATCTGCGAGAGCGGCGGAATCGCGAGCACCACTGCCATTACCGTCCGCACCGTATCCGGCGAGAAGTACGACCGCGTCGTTGACCACGAGCTGGGGCCGGTGCCCGAGCCCGAGGTCTTTACGCCTGGCGAAGAGCAGGAAGACGACGAAATGCAGCCGGTCGGTTGGATCGCTGATGAGGACATCCCATTTTGAGTGTGCTTGACATGAGCAATACAGCCCTGGCCTACCTGGCCAGCGGTCTGAGCGTACTGCCAGCCCGCCGCAATCGAAAGTGCCCGGCGGTCCCGAGTTGGAAGCCATACCAGTCTCGGTTGCCGTCGCAGGCCGAGGTCGAAGCCTGGTTCGCCAACAGGCATGACGCCATGTGCGTCGTGACGGGTGGCGTTTCCGGCAACGCGGAGGCATTGGACTTTGACGCGGCGGGGGCCATGTTCGATGACTGGGTCGCGATCATTTCGAAGCAGGCACCGGGCCTGCTCGAACGCCTGGTCATCGAACGCAGTCCGTCTGGTGGCTTCCACGCGGTATACCGCTGTGTGGAGGCCATCTGCGGCAACCTGAAACTGGCCCAGCGACTGGGGGCGAACGGCCGACCGCAGACCCTCATCGAAACCCGGGGCGAGGGCGGGTTGTTCTTATGTGCGCCCACGCCCGGGTATGCGCTGATCCAAGGCTCATTGACGGACCTGCCCATACTGACCGCCGCCGAGCGCGACATCCTGCTGTCGGCCGCCTGGTCGCTCAACGAATACGTGCCGGACGTCGTAGATGGCCCGAAGAACGGCCAGAGTTTGGCCCACGTGGCGGCCGGTTCGGGTCTCCCGACCACGGCTCGCCCCGGCGACGACTTTAGCGCCCGTGGCGATATCCGCGAGATACTCATTGCCCACGGCTGGACGCTGGTCAGGACCGGCGAGAACGAATACTGGCGCCGGCCAGGCAAGACCTCCGGCTGGTCTGCGACGCTCAAGAACAACGTGCTGTTCGTCTTCAGCTCCAACGCGGAGCCCTTTGAACCAGGCAAAGGCTACAGCCCCTTTGCCGTCTATGCCTGGCTGGAGCACAACGGCGACTTTGCGGCCGCCGCCGCAAAGCTGCGGGAACAGGGTTTCGGCGAGGACGCCCCTGTCGATGCCGACGTGGATCTGTCGGGCTTCTGCGTCGGGTTTGATGAAGTCCCTGAGGAGAAGCCAGTTTGCCAGGACCCTGGGCCGCTACCCGAGCATCTGCTACGTGTTCCTGGCTTCATCGGCGAGGTCATGGACTACTGCCTCCAGACAGCGCCCTACCCCAACCTGGTCATGGCCTTCTGCGGTGCGCTGTCGTTGCAGGCCTTCCTGGCCGGCCGGAAAGTCCGCGACTCCGGTGACAACCGCACGAACCTGTACCTGCTCGGTCTGGCGCATTCGGCGGCCGGCAAGGACTGGCCCCGCAAGGTCAACACCCGCGTCATCCACGAGATCGGCATGGCCGAATGCCTCGGCGATCGCTTCGCCAGCGGCGAGGGCATGCAGGACGCCCTGTTCCTGACCCCCTGTATGCTGTTCCAGACCGACGAGATCGATGGCATGCTGCAGGCGATCAACAAGGCAAAGGACGCCCGGCACGAGAGCATCATGACCACGCTGCTGACGATGTACTCGTCGGCCAACAGCGTCTTCCCCATGCGCCGCAAGGCCGGCAAGGAGGCTGCCGGTGTCATCGACCAGCCCAACCTGGTCATCTTCGGCACGGCCATCCCCAATCACTACTACGAGGCGCTGTCGGAAAGGATGCTCACCAACGGCTTCTTTGCCCGCATGATGATCCTGGAGGCCGGCAGACGGTCCGAGGGACAGGAGCCTTGCATCCGCGACCTGCCTGCCCGTGTGCTCGCCACAGCGAAGTGGTGGGCCAACTACCGGCCTGGCACAGGCAACCTGCAGAACTGGCACCCCATCCCGACGATCGTCGAGCAGACCGACGATGCCCGGCGCATGCTTTCGGAGGCGCGGCAACAGGCAGACGGAGAGTACGCGAAAGCCGAAACGGCCGGCGACCCCGTCGGCACCACCGTCTGGGGCCGTGTCAGCGAGCAGGTCCGCAAGTTAGCGCTGCTGCACGCGATCAGCGAGAACCACCTGGCGCCGAAGATCGGCACAGCCGCGGTCGCATGGGCCGTCGAGTTCGTCATGCACCAGACCCGCCGCATGCTTTACATGGCTGCCAACCACGTGGCGGAGAACCCGTTTCACGCGGAATGCCTGAAAGTCACGCAGAAGCTGCGTGAGGCACCGGGTCAGGAACTGCCGCACCAGGTGCTGCTCAAGCGGATGAAGGTCGACGCCAAACACTTTCGAGAGCTCATAGACACGCTTGCACAGCGCGGTGAGGTCGAAGCCGTGCCCGTCCGAACGACAGGTCGTTCGGGTCTTCTGTACAGGCTGATCGAGCAAGTGAAGGAAGGTGAATGATGGGAAGTAAGCCGGGCGAAGGAGCCTTGGAGCGGGGGAAGTATGGTGAAGCAAGGTGAAGGAAGAGAGAAGAAGGAAGTATATATTACAACTACTTATATACTTCCTTCCCTCCTTCACCCCTACCCCCACCCACACCGGCCCGTACGCGTGTATGCGTATGTGAGGCGGGGGGTGAAGGAAGTAAGGGGAAGTAAGCATTCCCGACACGGCATGAATAGGTACTTCCGGCCACGGAGGCCGGTGATGGCGGCGGGAACGGGCGCCTTGGTACAGACAGTTTGTTGCCGACGCGACGAATGGTTCAGGTATGCACAGGCACGATGTTGAGGGAGAAGCATGGAGTGCTGCTGCGAGACGAATGCGTCTGCAAATCGAAGCCGACTATCACAATCATCTTATGCTCGCGGATGCCTGGTCCAGGGCCGCTCATTCCATGACCCAGGCGTGGGCTATTCGGCAGAGCCAGCGGCAGCTTCCCTCGCGGCCGTCACGCCGGGCGCCGATCCTGACCTGGCGCCGAGCGATCTTCCTGATGATCGCATCACTGCACTCGCGGGCCAGGGATCAACGTCTGAGGGGAACGTGGCAGTTCTGGGCGTCCCACAGGCCATTGCCGACCCGCCGCTATATCCGCGGGGCAGGCAGGCCCCAGCGAGATCACTGACGAAAACGCCGGGCAGCCGCATCGTCACGAGGAACGTTCTTTCGCTGCTCGAAACACAGCAATACCGGTGCGCGTTGTCCGGCCGCGAGTTGGAGCCTGATACAGCGGCTCTCGATCATATTGTGCCAGTTTGTCGAGGCGGCGCCCATGAGATCGGGAACGCACAGGTCCTGCACAAGCAGGTGAATCGTGCCAAGGGCACGATGACTAACGACGAGTTCATTCAGCTTTGCCGCGAGGTGCTGATCAATATGGCAGAGAAGGACCCAAAGCACATGGAGGTGCAGACATGAGTAGCACGACGTTCGAGATCGAGATCCGGGACATCGACAGCATCAAGCCGTACGAGAAGAACCCCCGCCTGAATGACCAGGCGGTGGACGCGGTGGCGGCCAGCCTGGAGCAGTTCGGGTTCCGCCAGCCCATCGTCGTGGACGCGGACGATGTCATCGTCGCCGGCCATACGCGCTGGAAGGCCGCCAGGAAGCTTGGCCTGACGCGGGTGCCGGTGCACGTGGCCAAGGACCTGACGCCCGAGCAGGTTCGCGCGTACCGGATCGCAGACAACAAGACGGGCGAACTGGCGGACTGGGACCTGGACATCCTGCCGATCGAGCTGTCCGAGCTGAAGGGCGTGGGCGTCGACCTGCGCGTGCTCGGCTTCGATGACGAGGAACTGGCGAAGCTGCTGGTGGGCGACCTGCAGCAGGGTCTGACCGATCCGGATGCGATCCCCGAGCCGCCGGATGAGCCGATCACACAGCGCGGCGATATCTGGGTGCTGGGCAACCACCGGCTGATGTGCGGCGACAGCGCTTCGCCCGCCGATCTCGACCGCCTGCTGGATGGCGCCACCATCGATCTGTTTGCCAGTGACCCGCCCTACAATGTGCGCCTGATGTATCGCCTCGCTGCCTAAGCAGTTGCAGCGAGACGAGACACCTTGCGTGGCAATGTTTGGAAGCAAACCGTGGCCGTTTGGCCGGCCATCGTACCTAGGGAGTAAGTTGGCCAGCGCGTGTGAGCTGGCTGGCGAAACAGCTCTCCCGACAACGTGGGACACAGACGAGGCTTCAAAGTCGATGCAGTCCTGCCAGGTAAAGCTTCCGTATGACTACGAATAGGAACCGACCAATGCCTTCGGGAAAGTGGGCCCCCATTCCTGCGAATACAGAAGCCGCCCGGAAGTTCCCCATCCGGGATAGGGAATGGCCCAAGCAGACAGTCGCTGTCATTGTAGGCGACTGCCTCACGGAAACGCTTCGGCGTTTCCAAGGTCGGCGGAATGGCCAATTATCCGCCGGTGCTTGGGGGAGCAGCGGAGAGCTGTTGGGTATCGAAAGGTCGGAGTCTAACCGGAAGCGTTCGAGTGCCACCAAGGGAACCAGGGAAGCCCAGCCGAGTATGGCGATCGCACGGATAGGCCGTCTCGCGACGGTTGAATCCTCGCCGATGAGGCGGCTGGGTGTCGGAGCCTCCATAGTAGTCCGCGGACGGGAAAGCCGTCCACATGGCGAAGGGGGACAGTGAATGCAGTTTGCAGGCAGGAGGGAGGCATAATATGTCCGTCTCGGTGAATACCGGGGTTATCCTCGACATGCAACGCAAACTGTACCTGTGGAGTCGGTCAAATCCCGACAAGGTATTTCCCGACCTGTTCAATTTGGTATGCGACAGACGCACGCTCATGCTTGCGTGGAAACAACTCTCCAAGAATCAGGGGAGTCGCACGCCGGGCGTTGATGGGCTGACCTGCCGCAAGATCGAAGATCGTCCGGGAGGAGTCGCAAAGTTCCTCGAAGATTTACGCGAGGAATTGCGGAAAGGAACCTACCAGCCTCAACCGGTGCGGGAACGCCTTATTCCCAAGCCGGGAAAGCCGGGGAAGTTCCGGCCTCTTGGAATCCCAACGATCAAAGATCGCCTCGTGCAAATGGCTTTGAAGATCATCCTTGAACCCATTTACGAAGCGGAGTTCTATCCGACATCGTATGGGTTCCGCAGAGGAAGAAGCACGCTGGACGCCCTTGCGATGATACAACGGCATCTTATGCCGACCATCACCGGCCTTTCGATGGTGGAATATGTCATCGAAGGCGACATCAAGGCGTGCTTCGACTCGATTGACCACCACCGATTGATGCAGCGAATCGAACGACGGGT